>Ga0209208_10004202_pt1 | contig 20517 bp, 15 predicted proteins | sample S1TSphfallax_3_FD_187694 | JGI IMG/M metagenome (GOLD analysis project Ga0209208, IMG submission 187694) | Host-associated microbial communities from peat moss isolated from Minnesota, USA - S1T2_Fd - Sphagnum fallax MG (SPAdes) (version 2) | ecosystem: Host-associated > Plants > Peat moss >...
AAGTAGAGCCTCTATCTGGTTCTTCCCCAACTTCAAACCTTAAATGTGAGATATGAATGTCCTACAGTTGAACGTTTAGTAATAAATGGCCAGCTTCTCAATGAGAACTCACCAACATTGGCATATACTATGTAATTTGGAAAAGTACATTGCATTATATGCTCAATGTCAGAGGCTACACTAGTTCAGTACTGAAGATGGATCCTTTGCCGAGGTTTAGAGAAAGATAGAGAACCATATACGTTTGCAAAATTCATGTCGCAGCTGAAAACCTCTTCCTTGAGTTAATGCTTGCTGACACAAGTCCTTTATAGTATACATAAGGAGTTTGGATATTTGGGTATGTTGGTCTTGTGTTGCAAATGTGCACATACGTTTTCAGAGCCAAATGATACCAGTGGCAAGTTGCAACCAAAAACAAACCTGATGGGGTCAGTTAAAATTGTTCACACAAGATATTATGCCTACTCCTTAAGAGTGAAAGGGATCTTGCACCCATACATCTATCATAACCTTTGTCTCATGCTTTAGGATGGCAACAGCTCATGGGTGGGGGACATTCCCAAAATGCTGGGCCAGACTCAACTAATGGCCCCATGGATGAGGAAAGTGCCCACTGTGGGTTTGACCCTACACAGACTCGCCCAGCTATTGTTGTTGTTGCTCAAACAAAAGCACCCATGAAAGGCAAGCTCCTCCAAAAACAATCATCATCTACCAAATATGTGCTGCAATGCTTTCTCGCAAACAGGGCTCAAATGCACCAATGATTGTCCCATCAGTGGGGGTTGTTCCCTTGTGATAGAGTGACATGATACCTTGTGCCCTTTACATCCTTGCACCTCCAAATGCTGTGTGCCAATGCCCACATTCTTCACCTTTTCTCCCGCTATTCCCGCATCCATAATAGATAATAACTTGTTAACCTAGCCATGGGGATGGACCGACCTCCCCTTTTCCCTTTCCATAAAGACCTAGTATAAAATTTCTGGTATGCTTGGAGGGTACATTCTTCTTATGCAAGAGGTGGGGCAATTAAAAAAACAATGAACCGACCCCTTCAGTAGGCCTTTCACTTCTCAAAATGCCAAGTCTCTTTCTTTTTCTTTTTCCCCATGATACCCATCGGGTATCATCAGGGTATCTGCAGGGTATTATGAGAAAAACATTAATTTTAATTTTTTTGCCAGATGGTTTATGCCTTGATAACACCCTCACAGCAAGGCATTCCCTAAATAAGCTCCCCTGGGCTCCACCTGGGGGGCTGCTTATTTCAGGAAAGCCCCATTACTGGGGGAGTTAAACCCTACACCAAAAGGAAGGTTAAAATGGAGAACTTCAGTTTGGGTCTGGTATTGATCAGTGTTGGGTGGGTATCTGGTTTGAAGGTTAAAAATCGACGGGTTCAGGGCCAGGTTCTTGTAACCTGGACTTCTTTTGGAATAGTTTTAAATAAAAAATTCGTAATATTATGTCGTATGTTAAACTTAATAAAAACCAATAAAACGTTGGGTTGGCTTTTGATGCATGTGCCCTTTGTGCCTTCAATTTAAGGCCTTTAGTAGTTAGGGCTTTTGCCCCATCAATTATTTCTTATTTGACAAAGGGTACTCATCATAATGTAATTACTTGTTCACTTCAACTTGTTGGAACCAGGAAAAGATCCGAACCATGGAAAAAATGTTTTGCTAGATCCGGAACCAGAATCGAAACCATGAAAAAATATTTTTTAAAAACAGGGTAAGGATATATATATATGTAAAAAAGTTGAATTTTTTCAAAAGTTAATAAGTAGACTGAACTTTATAATTAATTATTAATTTCAATTAATTGTTCAACTCTATATATTTTTAGATAGACCCCTATTGTAATTTGTTATAAAGCTTTGTGCTCACATAATCTTTAGCATTGGAGAATGTGTAGTGTGTGTGCATGGAACGGGACCTGATTCAAAAACAGGGTCCCGACCGAGGTTCTTGAATTCGAAAAAAAATGTGATAAAACTGGAAACCAAAAGGTTCAAATTTTGGAAGAACCTGACTCAAAACTCGTACTCGAAGAACCCGCCACATAAATTTTTAAACGTCAAAACTGGACCAAAGGTTCTCTCAAAAAGGAAGAACCGCACAACTGTGGTATTGACTTTCACACATACCATGCTACCAGCCCCATCCTCGTATTGGGCACTTTTCAACACTTTCATATCAGCTTGGTGTGGGTACTGGGTCCAAGACGGATTTTTGACCTATCTGAGACAAGTACAAACTAGATACTTGAAATTGAAATTGCCATCAAATTGGTATAAGGTTGGTATTACCTCAGGTCCCTAGTCTCTATCCGGAGACTTGTGAGGGTGAAAAAGTCATAAATTTTATGGACTACTTAGGGTTGGGGGGACCAATATTTTATGGGGTTTTACGCTTTTCCTTGCACTTGAGTGTTATTTGGGGGTCATTAAGGCAATCTTCTTAGCATTTATTACAAATTGACAAACATGGGCCAAGCATTTGGACTATTCCCAATAACTTGTGCACTTTTTTCAATTACCTAGTCTAACCTCTTGTAATCAACAAATTGGAACAAAATTTCTCTACAACTTGGATGAGTGGTGAGGAGTTATGAAACTCTGAAAGTCACTTGCAATGACAAGCGTTTTGCGAAGACAAATGGGTGTACTTTGTCAAGATGCTAAAATTTCCACTCATAGCGATACAAACCCATTGTTAAACAAGCCCAAAAGAAACATTTTTATAAAAAAAACATCATCATCATGGACAAACCATAAGGGATTCAATAGTCATTGATTAGCAATATTATAGTTACAAGAGGCACAACCCCAATCTCTTGGGCTTAGCATTATACCCCTATGCCTCCTCCTTTCCTAAACTAACTTGAAGATCTTGCCATTCACATTTATTCAAATGTGAAATTTTGAACAACATTTTGGAAGAGGTCTAAAGAAAAGGCAAGCATAAAATACAAGCATAAATCAAGGATGTCTGGTTTCATGTTTTTTACAAACGAACACATGTTCTTTCAATGCCATCTCTCCACTCATAATGGCGACAAATGGATGTTGTGTTTACAATAAATGATATTCACATTTTGATAGTTTTAATCATTGTTAACACAATTTGTGCAAATTTTGTTTCATAAGCCTTTTTTTCTTGGGGAGTAGTTGTGACAATAGCAATTCACCAAAGATTGTGTCATATCGTGACTTACACCCTAAAGATGATTTCATCCCTCTTATAATAGAAATATTTAGATGTTTACACCAATAGGCGAGCGATTTCTTTTATCAATGTGCCAACATGGCATGGTCAGCGAAATGTTCGTGAGGTCCTCCTTTTTTTATTATAAATTCATCTTATAGGCAAAAGGCATAAATGGCTCTTTAGAGAGTTCAAACCACTATTATTTTGCATCACGCAATTGTGGCAACATGAAAAACCTTTTCGAAATTTGGTGCCCTTCCATGTTTGTCGCCCATCTCTTTGCACAACTTGCTCCATGCTATTGGTGATGGGTTTAGGTCTTAGGTTTCATGTTTCCTTTTCTTAAAACTCCCCATTGTGCATTTTACATTTTCAAGTGTGGTCTTTTGTTTTGGACTTCAATCGTTTCTTTGTTCTTCTTTAATTCCTTTCCAAGAGTTTTTCTTTTATTCGTTTATTTGTTTATTTTTTACCATGGTCAACATTTTTAATCAAACTTTAGCTCAATAGAAATGTTAAATAAATTTTATATGTTTTTGAAAAATCAACAACAATCATCTCCTAGATCAATGGTGTCAAATGCACAATTACAAATACATGACACACTAATGATACAACTATTCATTAAAATTGAAAATGGCATTTTATGTTATTTATAAAAGAAAATTGGGCTAGTGTGACTAGCACCCACAAATGCATTACCCCTTTTCCCTAATTTGAGGCCATTGTGGTTGGATGAACCCTAATTTAAAAACCCATAACACACTTTTACAACTTTCAGTTATCATGGGAAGGTTAGATGGGGAAAAAACCGAAAGAAAAAAAAACCTAACAAATTGCCATCCATGCATGGTGGTGCATTTATGGGTGTTAATTCACTTGATTAAAAAATTCTAAAACAAACTTTCAATGTGCCTTGTAATGGTTAGTTTTGCACCAACTACCAACTAATTTCACATTCCGACCTCAATTTTCATGTTAAGGAGCAGGTCCCCTTCCTAAAAAGGTTATGCATAACAAACTTGCCTTAGGCAAACCCCTCTAATACCAAAATTGCATTCAATGTTGTGTTCACTGTTATATAGTTGTCCATGGAAAGAAGACATAAGACATGTCTATTTTATACATGAATTTTTGTGCTTTGTTTATGATCCCTTAAAGATATCATTGCCCCATAGGTTTAACTCAAGTAATAATATATTCACACTTGGAGTTAACTCCATGTTAAGTCAATGTTTTGTAACACAATTTTATTTTTGATTCACATATACAATGGTATGTAACACATTTTTTAATGTTGTATCTTTATTGACAAGGTGTGTTAATCATTGCTACAATTTAATGAGTGTAGAAATTATGGAACAGTTAGGGTTGACACAATTGAAACCCATTTCACTTGTTTTGAAGGTGGTCGACCAAAGTCAAGAAAGTCCCATGGGGGTTTTATGAACAATGCACATTATAATTGCAATTATTGAATACAAGATTGATTACATTGTGTTGAAGTTACTAACATCAACTTTTTCATACCCAATATTGTTGGGAAAACTTTGGTTATATCAAACCAAAGCAAGAAATGATTGGGGTAAAGGAACCTTGATTTTGGGATGGCATGAAAACAAAATTATATTACAAATGTACCCAATCCAATATTACAAGGAAACCCAAGAGGAAGAATCCAAGTTCACATCTGATGTTGATGAACAATAGAAGACACTAAATTAAAAAATATCCCATCTTCCATCATCTCATCTATTACTCAAGTTTATCATTATTCAATGGCTTGGCCCAAACAAACTAAAAGTGGCCAAATGTATAATATTAGGTGTTGCCAATTGGGAGAATATTAATTAATTTGTGATAACACCAAAGATTCTAATGGTGTCATCTAATAATGGATGCATTTTATAGATGTCCTCCAAGTTGATAAAGCATCTTAGTGAGAACCATTTGAATCCACCATTGAAATTGAATGGTACAGAACTAAAGGTGATGATGGTTCGTTTTAAACAAAAAGAACACTGTAAAACCATCAACATGGCCACAAAACATCAACCCACTAAAATTATCATTAGGGTTGATATTATATGGGAAAAATTAGAAAGAAAATTGGACTTTTTTAAAAGGAACAAAATTACATTTGCATGGAATCATATTAACCTAAAAGGAATGCCACTTGATATTTGTCAACATTGCATCATATTGGAAGATGGTGCAATATTGATTCAACAATGTTTACATTGATCAAATCCAAAATATTGATTATTAGTAAAAGAAGAATAAGATAAGCTTTTAAAGGTTGGATTTATCTATCAAATCTTCCATAGTGAATGGGTGTCATTCATTGTAATGGTTCCCAAAAAGAATGGCAAAATATGAATATGCCAAGATTTTTGAAAGTTGAATGTGCAAGGAAATATTATTTTCCTTTGCCATTTATTGATAATATATTAGATGCCATAATTGGGCATGAATGTTATCCCTTTTTGGATGGCTTTTTAGGATATAACCAAATTTCAATAGTAATTATTGATCAAACAAAAACCACCTTCACCATAGATTGGGGCACATCTTCATATATAAAAATGCCTTTTGGATTATGCAATGCACTATCAACTTTCCAAAAAGTAATGATGACCACATTCGAAAATTATCTTTGATTATTGATGGAAATATTCTTAATTGACCTTTGCATTTTTAGTAACTTGAAAGACCATAAAAAATAAAATTACAATTGTGTTTTGATCATTGTAATTAATATGGGATTTCTTGAATGCGGCTAAATGCTACTTTTTGGTTTTGATAGGGAAATTATTGGGTCACATTGTATCAGAGGATGGAAGTTCAGTGGACCCTACAAGAATTGAAGTTATTATTTTATAATTTACCTCAATCATAAACAATTATAAATTTGTGGGCCTTCTTGGGGCATGTTGGTTATTATTGGAGGTTTATCTACAAGTATGCAATTTTGGTTGGCCCATTAACTAATTTGTTAAAGAAAGATCAAGAATTGGTGTGGACTAAATATTTGCACCAAGATTTACATGAGCCCTAATATTGGTTGCCCCAAATTGGAAAAAAGAGGTTCAAGTTTATGTGGATGTTTCTAGCATTGCAATTGGTAGTGTGTTAAGTCAAAAGGATGATGTGTTAAGTCAAAAGGATGATAAATCATTTAACCACCCAATATATTTTGCAAGTAAGCAATTAATAATAATAGAAATCAATTATACCATTACAAAAATAAAAACCTTGGGAATGATTTACTTTGTTTAAAAATTCAGACACTATTTCTTGGGTTATCCATTTTTATTTCATGTGGACCATGATGCATTGAAATATCTAATCAATAAACTTCAACTAAGTGGGCACATACCCCAATGGGTCATATTATTACAAGAATTTATGTTCAAGGTTTTGGTTCAACTTAAAAAAAACCATGTTAATGCAGATCATTTGAGTAGATTAAATATTAAATTAGGTAAAGCCCTAATAAATGATTCTTGTTAGATGCAGCTTTATTTGTATGAGAGGTTTTTAATGGGGAGTATGCCAATGTTTTCAGTTATTTGTCATTGCATCAATTTCCCAATGGTCTTTCAAAAAAAAAAAAAAAAGATTGATTCAAAAGACAATTCCATATATAATTATGGGAGGAACTTTATAACATAAATCATGAAAGGATGGATTCTTATGTCATTGTGTCTTGCAAGTTGAAATCCCAATTGTATTTGAAAGGTGTCATGTTGATGTTTGTGGCAAACATTTTATAAGTAATTCCATAGGTAAAAAAACATTATTTGTTGGTTATTAGTGGCCCACCCTATTTACAAATGCATTTAATTAGGTAAAAAATTGTGATGCATGCCAACAGGTGAGAAAGCTATTGAAATCAAATTCAATGTTTTTGGTGTCAATATTAGTTCAAACACCATTTGAAAAATGGGGCATTGATTTTGTTGGACCCATTGCCCAAGCTTCAAGAAATGGACAAAAATGATATATTTGAGGTGCCATAGAATATGTCACAAAACGAACTAAAGCTCAAGCTAGTAGAGTAAATACTACTAAAATGGTCGCCTAATTTTTATATGAAAATATTATTACTTAATTTGGATGTCATTTGGAATTGGTGATAGATCATGGAACACACTTTTTCAATGCCTATTGAACAATTGACCAAAAAAATTTGATTAAACATCAAAAACTTAAACATCAAAAAATTACTCCTTATCATTTGCAAGCAAAGGGTCAAACCAAAAAAAAAAGGGTACTAATGTGTAATTTTGACAAAAAATGGAATGGGAGTTGATTTTGATTGGGCCATAAAATTATTTGGTCGTATCAGATTGCTTATAAAATCACAACTAGTCATACACCATTTCAATTAGTTTATGGCCAAGAAGTAATATTACCAATAGAATTGGAATTACTTTCCTTTTGAATTGCATTGAATGAAAAATTGCCTTTGGATGACTAACTTATGGATTAGTACACTAATAGAAATTTTTGGTTTTACAATTAAAATTTAATTGCATCCAACACATGCAACTACAAATTTGTGTAATTCTTTAAGACAAGTCACACATGACATTTGGTTGCATACAACATTACATATACAACATGTATATATGGTGTTAATATACATGTTCATCCATACATACCAATCTAAATGTAGTTGCACCTTATGTGCACCTTTCTTTGCAATTATAGTGCAACTAATCAAAGTATGACATGTTTTTAAAAATTGGATGGCTTACTTCTGGACATGTGTCACTTTTAAATTATTTTTTTGCTTTCATAATAAAAAATTCATTGGATTAATATCAATTGTTAAAAATTTTACCATTAAAATGATGACAAGTGGCACACCATGGAATGTTCATTGACCATTTGACATGTGTCCATTTTTAAGGTTATAAGATGTTAACACATAGTGCCTAGGTAGGTAGGTAATTATTACACCCTACTAGGTAGGTAGGTTTGCTTAGGTATGTGAATAGGTTGAAAGGTAACTAGGCTTAGGCTATATGGGTAGGTTTGGAATAATTTGATTTAATTTTTAGGCTTAACCATTTAATTGAGGTTAGGTTTTTTCTTTTTGCTCATCCCAATGGCATTTAGTATTTGATAATACAAACTTATTGCACCCAGTTGTATATTGTCCAAAATGGATTGGAAGCCAAAGACATGGGATAAAAAAAATTCCATTGTAAACCTCATGAACCAACATAGTTACACATTAAAGTGCAACTACTATATTAGGGTATACCGGCCTGGGGGGGGCTCTATTGCTTCTAGTGTTTAAACAAAAGTTGAAGCTTCCTCTTAACACATCTAACATGCTAAGGATGGTTGAAAATGGATTAGAAATGAAAAAGTTATGGCCCCCAAAGTAAAAGGGGTCAAGAACTAAAAGAACAAACCAAAACATTACAAAGGCCAGTTTTTAGACACCCAAAAAGTTCCTTGTATGTTGTTCTATTGCTATTAGAATTCAGGATGATTTGTAAAACATTAGGTGGTGCTCCTATAACACTTTAAATCGTTTAAAATGAATAAGAAATAAAAAAGTTATGAGGTTTGAAAGTAGGAGGGGTCCATATAGAAGGAAAAAAAAAAAAAAAAAAAAACATTTTGTAAATTGGAAAGCTTATTTTCCTTCTTGTTAATTTTTCATTACTTCCTTTCCTTTGCACTTCAAAAATGATTGTAGGATATTTTTAATGATTATGATTACTTATAATGAAAATATTAAAATGTTTGGGTACTTGTAGGTTAAATTAGTGTAGCCTATTTACCATAAATAATAAGAAATAAATATATTATACCTATTGAACATATATATATCATTATAATTCTAATAAAATTTTAATTAATAATTATGATTACTTATAATAATTATTAATATTATCATTTAAAAAAATATTTTTGTTTAATCAGATTTACATTTTCTGAAATGAATTATAAAGTAAAATAAAATAAAATATTTATACTCGCCAAAAAAATATTTAAATATATTTGAAAAATAAAAATAAAAAACGTACAATACATATTTAAATCATGGCTAGTTTAGCTTAATTTAATTTAACATAATCTAGTTTAGCCATAATTATTTTTAGCCTAATTTATTTAATCATAAATAGTTTAGCCTAACCTAGTTTGGCCTAACCTAATTTAACCATAGTTAGTTTTGTCTAATTTAATTTAGCTTAATTTTAATTTAGCCTTAATTAGTTTAGCCTAGCTTAGTTTAGCTATGGTAAATTTTAGCCTAATTTAATTTAGTCTTAATTAGTTTAACATAACTTTGTTTAGTTATGGTTAACTTTAGCCTAAGTTAATTAAACCTTAATTAAATTAGCTTAACTTAATTTAGCCATAGTTAGTTTAGCCTAATTTAATTTATCCTGATTTAATTTAACTATGGTTAATTTTTGCTTAATTTAATTTAGACTTAATTAAATTAGCCTAACTTAATTCAGCCATAGTTAGTTTTAGCCTAATTTAATTTAACTTCATTTAGTTTAGCCTAACTTAATTTACCCATGGTTAGTTTTACCTTAAATAATTTTGGCCATAATTAAATTAGCTTAACTTAATTTAACCATGGTTAGTTTTACCGTAATTTAGTTTAGCCATAATTAATATAGCCTAACTTAATTTATCTGTAATTAATTTGGCCTAACTTAATTTAGCCATAATTAGTTTAAATTAATTTAATTTAACCACGGTTAATTTTAGCATAATTTAATTTAGCTTAGTTTTGTTTAGCCCAACTTAATTTAGCCTAGTTTTGTTTAGCCCAACTTAATTTAGCCATGGTTAATTTAGCCTAATTTAATTTATTTTAATTCAGTTTAACCTAATTTAATTTTTCTTAAGTTAATTTAATTATATATAGTATAATTTTAAAGTTAATTTAACCATGCTTAATTTATGTTAACCTTAGTTAGCATGGGTTTAACCTTAGTACTAAAGGTACATGATATTATTATACATAGCCTATGTATATATATTAGATATAATAATTTAAGTATGTATAAATTTAGGCCATTATTTTTATAACATGTGTCCATGTTGTACACATTTAATTGCACAATAGTTACAAACATAACCAATATAGTTACAAATGACAACCAATTGATTGATTGGAAATGACAAAAAATTTAATAGTGGTATGTACAATTTTAAAAATTGGATGAAATTCATCTATGTGCATTACAAAATATAAAAATGAAATAGACAAAATGATAATCAGTTTCAAAAAAATTCAGGCAAGTTGAAAATGTGATGGCTAGGTCCCTTTAGGGTTTTGACAACCTTTCCAAATGAGTCCATCCAATTAGCAACTCTTGATGGTGATACGTTACCAACCCATATCATTGGTGATCAGCTTAAAATTTACTACACCTAAACCAAATATAACTAATTTTGATGGAAAAATTAAAAGTTAAAAAGGGAAATGTGTTTATCAATTAATAAGGTTTAGTTTTTTCTTTGAGTAATTAAAATCAGTAATAAAATTTAGTAGTCACTAATGATGGAAGAAAAATTAAGTTAGTAACCAAATGCAATCACTAGTTTTGGTAGGTTTAGTTATGGGTCAATAGGTTTAGTTTTAAAGGAATGGCAATGTTTTAGGAGAAGGGCTACTCCAATTTCTTGTCTTTTTCTTTTATTCTTCTTGTTTCTTCTTACTGGCGCTCCCATCATAACATGCCAAGTGTGGCAAAGGAAGAATGGAATCTAGTTGTTTTTGGACTATGCAATGTGTGTGTGAATAGGTGATAAAAGTTAGTATGCAAGAAGTTAACTCTAGATGGTTTCAAGTTTTGGCCCCATTGATTATGGACACATACAAATCAACACAATTGTGATAATAATTTATTTTTCATTGATCATTTATGAGTTCAAACATCTATTAAATATCTACACATTATAGTGAAGGTTAATATCAAAGTCAACTAAGCAATGTTAGGTTTTCAAACGCCATGTTACAAATGAGGAAGAATGGGGCTATGACATTGAGAAATCAAGGAGTTAGTCTTTTTCTATTAATAATAATATTTTTGGTAGTGAATGGTGGTCTTATTGATATTCATTTTAAAACATTTGTTGGTTTCAAACCAACAAAGCCCAAGAGTTGTTGAAACACATGCTATGACACTAATAATCCAAGTTTCAATATTGATTATTACCTTGAAGGCAACTATTTTGGTTGTGTAAATATTGTCCATTGGGATTATTGAAGTTAATTAAAAGATTGTGTTATAACATTGTGGCAACTATCCTTTTACTTGTGGGTACTCCAAACAGTAAACAATTTAATATGGGACCTAAATTTGTCATTGGAGGAGTGTGAATATGCATTGGGCCTTTGATTAATCTCCAAAAGGGTGGGCCAATAATGCATGGTGGTGGGTATGGGAAAAACCATATAAAAATTCTGGAAATTGCAACCAATGTGGGTGATTTTATTTTTATTTTTGGTTCAAAGTAGTAAAGGTGGGGTATGGACCAAGAAGAGAAAATAGGATACAAACCTAATTTTGTGTGTGTTGGGAACCAATGTAATGGTCCAGAAGTGACTTAGTAAAAATCAAAGCATTATGAGTGGTGGGACTTAAATTGTTCAATTATATGGGACCATATTGGGGCTGAAAATGTCAATTCACCAAAGGTTTCTTCAAATTTTGGTTGTTGTGAACATGGGAATGCTTCCAATGGGGAAATTGGGGACCCCAATTGTTGATTTTAAAATCCTTGTGGGGTCAGTTTGGGCTTTATTTTATTTCATTTTTCTTCTTCTTTTATTTTGGTTTAATTGCTGAAATGCAAAATATAAGTGATTAAAAGTGGTTTGCGTTGAAAATTATGTTTTTCTTTGGTCCATTTCAAACTTGTTTTTGGTTTGGATAGTCATATGTAATGGGTTTTTCAAGATGGTTTTGTTTTGTTTTATTTTTTCACTTTCAATTGGGTCCTTTCACAAAGATTCACGATTGTTCAGGTTGTTGGATTTTGCAAATATGGCAATATTAGTAGAATTGGCATTGGGATATTAATGTGTTGTTATTTTGAACATTGCACTTTTTGGTGGATGAATGAATGTTTGGTTATTGAATGAATATTGGAGTACATCATTCATATAGTTATAGTACCAAACAATGAATCAAAATCTAACCAATAATGTGTTGGCTGGATCAAAGGAAGGAAAATATCATTGGTAAATATGTCTTTTATTGGAAGCATGATCATGGTGATTAGTGCCATGGAAGATGTTGTTGACGTGATTTTGGGACCCAATGAACTTCGACAAAAATTAGAAGCAAGTTGGTTTGTTTGAGTTCCTTTTGGTGTCAAAGAATTTGCCCGCACCATTGAAGGCCCCTCATTAATAAATTTTGCCAATCTTACAAACCTACTGAGAAAGTGAGGGAGGTAAGGGGGAAGGAAATTGTGGTGGATGCACAATTATTCCATGAGATTTTCAAGTTGTCCTTGTTGAGATTGAGGTAGACGATTTCAAAGATGATAATACTAGTCCACAAGCTTATTTCAATATTAAAATGCCAAAACCCAAAGATGGTGAAGTGGATGCAATTTATGTGCAAAAAGCGAGCATTCAAGTTGCATCCAACTTACCTAACAACTCACCAATTGCATGCGATAATAGCAATAAGTAAAGGGGTCATGTGTAATTGCGTGGAATTTGTGAATGGGTGGATCCATGAGGAGTTGACCATGAAAAAAAAGGCAAGGAAGGTGAGCACCCTGCTTTGGGGGCATTACCTCTCCCTCACCATCCAATATTGCATGAAGGTTTCAAAGGTGAATTTAGAAAGAAAAGGTTTGCATATGTCTTTAGCCATTGCTTTGGAAGATTATTCAATTCATTGAGGCCCAAAGGAGGTGGTTGTTTAGCAAGGACAAAGGGTGAAGGCATTAAAAAATGAAAACCAAGGTGAAAAGAATTGGAATGAAAGATTTGCAAGATTGTTGCAACAACTCCATGCTTTATCCCATGAGGTTGAAGGGATTGACAAATTGAAATTGGAGTTGAAGGAATCTAGGAAAAAATTGGAGAGGGTGACAACATTAACAAAACATTGGGAAAGCCAAGCCCAAAATTTCAAGGCCTCTTCGGATGGGAAAATCGCTAAGTGGAGAAAGGAGAAGGATATTATTATGGAAAAGGAGAATGTTGCACTTATGATTTCATTGCAAGAGTTGCAAATTAACCAACAAAAAGGGAGGGAGAAGGAGATCCACTGACAAAAAGAAATGGAAGCTTTGGAGGCCCAATTGGTGGGTTTGTGGCCAATATTATAGCATGAAAAAGGAACCAAGTTGATAAAATGTTTTAGGACTCAAACACGTTTTCATAAATGTAGGAGAATGCAAAGAAGTGAATCCCAACACCCCAAATGTCACAAGTATGAAAACTATAAATACAAAGAATTTTTAAAGTACACAAAAACCAAGACAAACTATGCAATAAACATTTTTAAATCTAAATATAAATATGTATGAAAATTAAAAACATGACCATGAAGTGTGCAAGATAAAAGTTCAAATATAATTTTACTCTAATAACATTTTAAAAATCAATACATGAAATGAAATGAACATGGCTATAATGCAAAATCATACTTCAAACTAATGTTGAACAAACTAAAGATAATGAAAGGTCCTCTAATTAATTATATTCTTTTTGGGGACCTAGGCCAAGGAAGCTTCCCTAAACAATTCCATATGCTTATTACCCAAATAATCATTTTGAAAACTTTTTAAAACCATAAATAAATGGATGATGTATGAAGTTCATCTTTCAAATGAAAAATTATTTATTATGGATGGTTATGGATGAAATGATGTTATAAAGGTGAAATCAACTAATGTTGACATATGTGACACCAAATGGATTTCCACTTTGTGAGTTGGCGTCTCATAGGTGTCTCAAATTTGTGGGACAAGGTTTCATATATTAAGAATTGGCAAAATGATTTATTAGCAAAATAAAAAATCAACAAGGTTTTCGAGAACTAATACCACTTAAAAAACTTTGATGTGCATCACTTTGTATCATAAATTTGGTGAAAATTTTGATCCCAAAAATAAACCCATGTTAAGTATAATGGATAAAAAAACAAGTGCAAGGGATGGGAGGTTGAATTAAAAATTATCATGAAAGGATCCATTAAGGAGGTGAAGGTTGAATTTGAGACCATTTAGGAAGAGTTCCAACATGATTGTGAAGACCAATAACATGAGTTGTCCCATTGTCACAACCATAAGGAAAACCTAACATTAATGATCCCTTTCATGTTAAACACATGACGAATAAAAATAGGATAATAAGAACCAACAATGGCTTCATGAATTGCTATGATTAATAAGTAATGTGGTAATACAAGATTGGTCAAAAAAAAAGAAAAAGTTGAACAACAATGTTTTGACAAAGTTTATACATTATTTTGCAATGTTAAAAACCATTAGGTTTTCATTTGAAAATGTGTTGAAAAGTCTTTTATATTCATTGAATTATTTTCAAACTCATCCATACGTTAATTGATATATTAAAAAGGGTATATAAAAAATTTGGCACACATTTTCAACATTAATTTAATGTACTAGAGTTGCAAACATGTCAAACATTAATTATTGTAACATTTGTTCCTATTATCATAGTTTGACCTTGGTTTTTTTTATGTCAATTTGTGAGCTTGATCGTACTAAATTGGCATATATTCTCAAGGGAAGATATTCAATGAGTATGAAATTTAAGTCAATAAAACTTGAAAGTTTCAATGGGGTTAAAAACTAAAAGGTTGTAGATGTTTGGTTTTTTGAAATGAAAGAATATATTTGTGTCATGAATGTTGATTGGGATTTTGTGGTGGAACTAATTAATGCACCCTTAGGTTTCTCAAATGGCATTAATATGTTTAGAAACATGTTAATTCTCAAATTTGAATCAAAATGCAAACCCAAGGTGCATACCCTAACTTTAAAAAAAAAAACAAAGGTGTAAACTTTGGGATGAGAACTTTAGGATGCAACTAAAACAAACCCACAACTAAGAGTTCAAAGTGAAATCAATTTGTATAACCAAGAAAAAGGCTATTAATGCAAATTAAAACAAAAATGGTGCATAATTAAACCATGGCAAACCAAATTCAAAAGACATATCATGTAACCCAGACTTGAAAAAAAATCACAACCTCTTTTCCTATAATATATTTTGTGACTAATAACATGAGTTGCATCAAAATGGCAAAAATTCATAAGACTTCCAAAATACTTTCAAAGAGACAAGATTTTGAAAGTTTAAAAATTTCTTAATTTTGTTTAAGTTATGTGTTTTAAAATGTTACATGCTCATAATTTTAACGTATAAGCTTCAATTTTCAAGGGCAAAATTGTAATTACTTGAAAATACCTTTTCAACACTGTATCAAGGGTAAAATCATCCTTGTGTCATACCACTAGGAACCACCTTAAGGAATGGTTAAGGAACCAACAATGGCCAAATCATTTTCCTAGGCTTCTATTTTAAATGTTTCACAACTATAAATTATTTTTTCATGTTTATCAATTGTATGCGTTAATATATGGTTTGAATTTTATTTAGGAATTTTAAAAATTAAAAATTGCTAAAAAATTGTATTTTTAATTAAAACACCCCTTCAAAAATTGATAGGCTTAACTTTGGAAATTCATAACTAAATTGTACTTATTCAATTAATTGCTTAATATTTTTTTTAAAAATAGAATGACTTCAAAATTACCGTAGGAAAAAATTCCCAAGAAAATTTTCAAATCATGTTTCAAATTTATGTTCCTAACCAAAAAATTCAAGGAAAGAACCAACTTGACATCTTTGAAACTTTTCTAAATGCAGTGATTAGGAACATCAAAATACAAAACATTCTTGATATTAATGAAATTTCAAACTCTATGAAACAATTTATTTAAATGTTTCTTATGATTTCTCAAAGTTCAATGGGTTTAGAAAAATCAAGGTGTGATGTTACTAGTGTTACCACCCAATGATGTTTTTGCCTTCAAATGCTTAATTTCTAAAGTCATTTTACTTTTTTTTTTTTGGTTTTAATGGTTAGGTTGCCCATTAAATGTTTTTTTATGTGCATTTAACTTTTAGCTTAGTTTATCCCAGGATAATGGGAGTTTTTTTTTAATATTTAAGCTTCAAGACCCTTCTAATGGTATATTGAAGGCCTCATTTGGACTAAATTTAGTAATTGCATTATTGTCCCAAAAGTTTGAAAATTTTTAAAACTTCAAGTTCAAAGTAAAATAAATGTTTAATCGTGTTGGGACTAACTTTCTAACACTTTACAAAAATAGTTGAATCTTGGAACAATATTCCCACACATTATAAGTCTCATGTTTTACCTTTAATTTCAAGCCCAAAATTAGGGTCACAACATCAATTCAATCATATTTGAAAAGTTATGCTTCAACTTGGTGGAAAAAGGTGAAACAAAAAAATGCTAGAAATAATGGTTATTCTTGAAAAAAATTCAATGATCATATTAAGTTGCAATTTATCCCAAAAAATTCTATTTTGAGGTGCCAATTTTGAAACCTTGGAAATTATCAAATGATAATCCACAATAATATATGAAATCGTACATCAAATTCATGTCATAGATCATTCACATGCATGAACTTGATTAGGTGTGTCAATTTGTGATGAGACTTCCAACTTGGACCAAATTGAAATTTTAGGAAAATTGGCATGCTTCATTGTTAAAACGTATCACAAAAGCGAAAATGTTATTTGATGTGGGGTGTGGTGAATAATTTGGGCCCAAAAATGAACACATCATGAATGGTAATGGAGTCATGGACATGAGGATTCAAGAGGAAAATAAGCCACATAGTTCAAAAGGACAAGTAAACCCAAAGGGAATTCTTGAAAAACATGGGCCCTTTTGAAAAGAACAATCCCAAAGGTGATTTGAAGAATTGAAAATCCAAGGGGTCATGTTTCAATTGTAATGAGATAGGACATCATTCAAAATATTACCCTGAATGGAACCAATGCAACTTAAATCCACTTGGTAAATTTCCTAACCATCAATTTACACAAAATGAAGGTAATAAACTCATATTCTTGAAGGGAAAAAACTCTTAAAATGAAGTTTTATGTCTTTTGCACATAGAGCCCTCCCATTCATTCAATACAACATAAGAAGGTTTCGAACAAATGGACTCAAACCAAAGGAGCTTAAATTAACCATGAAGGTGCATTTAATGAATAAAGTCCCCCATCCCACTTCAAGGTAGGACAAGAACGTACCTCTTAAATTTGGAAATTGGAAATAATAAATCTCATTGTTTTAAAGTAAGGCATAAGGAAATGTGTTTTGAGTATGGACTTCATAATTAAGAATTCTTAATGTGTCCATTCTAGGCTGTAATATGTTGATTACAATTCAATTTTAAAATGGAATAATTTGTGAAGACACATGAAGTGCTTAGTGTGGGCAAAGTGTCACAAATCCACCTAATTTAAGCTCAAACTTGGAAAAAAAATGCATACAAGGGTGGTTAATGTTATGTGTGATGCAAGTAATGGATGAATCCAAAGATTAAGAATACCTCAATTTTGTGAGTCATCCTTAAATGTGTTAAACAACTTTGGAAACATTTTTGGATGTGATGCCAAAAAAATTGGATTGCCTTGAAAAGAATAATTGATCATGACATTGAAGTGACTTTTTGGACATTGTTCCTAGCAAATACACTGTATCAGATGAATCATTTATTTATACAAAGTAAAAAATTAAGGACCACCATTTGCTTACAAATTGTTATATGAATTTCAAAATGGTTCATTCATTGATACATATGGTTGTTAAAAACTAACATTTAATTATATATGATCACATTGAAATAAATTCCAAAAATTATGTCATATTTTTGCACATGTGTACAAAATAATAATATCTAGTTGGGGGTGAACATACATGGAAAAAATGGTTTGAAATCAATGGATTACTATTGCCCAAATATTTAGTAATTTCATATTTTCAAAAAAAAATGAATACAAAGAAAAATGAATTATATGAGATTTTTTTTCTACATTTTGGTCCATTCAATGTTGCATTCACCTAAAATGAAAGTTTTTGGCTTAATTTGTTGACAATTTTATTCAAATTCAAATCTAACTTTTATAGAAAAACATAGTTTATTTTTGTTCATTAATTAGTAAACCCTTATTAATGTCCAAGATATTGTGTTATTTTTTGGTTATAGAAATTTCATTACATTTTCATTTTATTGATCCTTATAACATTTGAAATGTTAGTTTAGGTATTTTTTAGATGGTACATTACAAATTGGTGCCTAAACAATTAATCCACCATTCTTGTACGCCTATTGGTCTATTAGAGTTATTAAATCCACATTGTGTCCTTTATGCATCAAATTATGCACCATATTTAGTAAATTTTAGTGGATCTAAAGAGGTTTTAACAACAAGCTCATGGAAGGTTTTTTTTTGGGATCCCAAATGCATTTTCAACAATGTTCTTTTGTTTGTGATGGATGCTTGTTATGTGATTATGTGTAGTGTAGTGTATCTAAAAGGCACATAAGCCAACAAAATAAAAATAATATTTATTATCAAAGAGGTATAATTCGTGAATGTTCTTTGATTATTGTATTTTGTGAAAAATTATCTTTCATGTACAACTTTGTGATAGATTATAAACGTTCAATTTGAAGTCATTAATGGAATTAGGTAACCCCATGCACATATTAAGAAATTTCATTTTTTAATCTTCAATTGCTTATATGGCCATTGCTTTTGTAGATGAATAACAGTTGGTGGGATGGACTTTTGACTTTTTGATGGTTTTTTCTATGGCAATTTGTGTGCCATTAGTGGCACCTTGAATTGAAAGTAATTAACATAACACAAAACCTTACACTACCTTGTCAAATTCATTACCATGTGGATAAGAGATTTGATGTTTTAAGACTATATTGATGGGATCAACAAAGTTGTAAAACACCATGCATATTGAAAATTTGTTAGTAAAAAAAAATCGAAACAAGTAAGGTATTTTACAACATTGGCAAACATTCACAACCTTAATTCCTATTGGAAATGCACATCTATAGTTTGTATCTCCTTTCTTGATATGTGTTTTGAATGCTTTCATCAATCAAAGGACATTAATCTTTCTTATGCAAACATTTTTGGTCCATTTGGCATCATTAAATTGTGTCCTCATGAATTGCGAGTACTAAGATGTTAATCTTACCTTAACTTGGTTTCCCAAGTTTTGAGTTTGTAATGTCATGTACATGATATTTGGAATTAGTGAAAGACAAATGCATTATACATATATATCAAAACATATGAAATTTCTTTTCATTGTTTGGAGTTTGTTCCTCCTCAAAATCAAATCTTGGTTTGATCTTTAAATAATATTGAAGTTGTTGTATATCTAACAATACTTGAACAAATTGTGTGACCAATGGAGATTTCAAAGTTCGCATCATTTTGGACTATCATTTGCATTATTGAATGATGATGCAATATATGAACATACAGTGTAATGAATATGTAAGATATGCATTAACAACACTAAGCTATCAATGTAGATCTTGCTATCAATATTTTATGTCTAGTTGTGTGTTAATAGAGAAAATGAAAATGAGTACTTATTTTTTACAACTTATTCAAGTTACCTGATGGGGTCTCACAATTTATCCTATCATTATGTCTAAAAGGACTTTAAGATGGGGAAAAAAAAACGATTAACACTTAAAAACCCAATAATGAATAAGTGACTAATTGCATAATGACTTTGCTTTTATGAGAGATTTAAATTTCAAACTTCTGTTATTAGATCTAGAACTTCTCATCTAAATATATGCATTTCTATGGAACATGCCCATTCATCATATGCACTCATAATACTTGAAATGTCAATGATTGGGACAAGTTCAAATCAAAATTTTATGGCCAAATCCTACACTAATGTGTAGTCTATCTCTTCCTTCTAATAGGCAAAGGCAACAAAATTAACAAAGGATAAAAAGAAAAGGAGATAAATTACTAGAATAAAAGCAGCTAAAACCATCAAAATAAATAATTTGACATGAACTATCTTTGTTCTTATTTTGTCTTTAATTTTTTGCAAATAAAAGATTTTGAACTTACACCAATTGAAATTGAAAATTTTGAATTTTTGTAGAATGAATTCTAGTTTTGAATTTTTTTTTATGAATTAACCTAAATTTGACATTA
>Ga0209208_10004203_pt1 | contig 20515 bp, 13 predicted proteins | sample S1TSphfallax_3_FD_187694 | JGI IMG/M metagenome (GOLD analysis project Ga0209208, IMG submission 187694) | Host-associated microbial communities from peat moss isolated from Minnesota, USA - S1T2_Fd - Sphagnum fallax MG (SPAdes) (version 2) | ecosystem: Host-associated > Plants > Peat moss >...
AAAAAAAAAAAGTAAGAAAAAATAAGAAAACAAGAGGATAAAATCCAAGAAAATAGAAATTTAAAAACCCCAAAAAAACCAGTATAAAGAAAGCCAATAAATGGGGTATTGAACAATTTTTTCATTGAAAATTTATTTGGATCAAAACTTAAAAGTATTATTTGGGTGCACTCTCGAGATTGTTGGAAAGCCCTTAGTGAGTAGGATCTAACGAAGGCGATTTGGAAATTTTTAGACCTAAGGTGTTAGAAATATTGAATTTTGATTAGTTTTTGTCATTGGAAATTCAACAATCACAAAAAATGGTTTTGGAAGGAAATTTTAGCTAGGTGACTAGTTCACAATTGGGGCAATGGAATAGGCTATATAGACCTAAGCCTATGTGGGAGATATTGAAATTTGAGTGACTGTTTTCACTGGAAACTAATTTTAAATATTTTTTTCAAAATTTAGATTTGTCCTTAGGATCATATTCACACTCAGAATAATTTCATACTCATGTTCACACTTGGGCCAATGGGGTAGGTTACACTATGGACAATGAGGTAAGCATACCAAATGGGAATCAATAGCATGCGTATGAAGACAAAATATTTAAATAAATGTACCTTTATTTATATAGATGATATCAACATATGATAAAGTATGGATTGAAAATAAATATATTCACGAAGTTAAGAAATATGCAAAAACATATTTTGTGTATAAAATGTATGTATTATTCCAAACCACATCCATATTATCTTTTTTGATCAAACTTATCCATAGGTTCATAAAGCTACATTCTGTAAACATATGTTACAAATGGAACTGTGTATGTGTTGTAAGGTTTCATTTGCAATGGCTATGGAGATTGTAGGAATTCAAGTTAGATTATCATTTTCTTTTGTATTTCCCCTGCTTTTTCAATAAAGTGTGGCACATTTTTAGCATTAAAGGCATTTTATGGGTTGCATACTTTGCACCTTGAGACCCTGTGTGACACAGCACAAACTTGGCTTCACACATATGCTTTGGAACCTACCTTTGGAAGAGATTCAATATTTGCTACGATCCTAGCTCTGGAATATTAGATCCTTGTCAAATCCAAATGGTGCACGTATAAAGATGCCACCCAAAGTTGGTTCAAAATCAGAAACCTCTTTAAATTCTGAGGAAAAAGAAGAGCCAGAAACAAGTATTTTGCACCCACAAAATAGAACATTGATGTTACAGTTAATAGTAATATCTAATCTGGACGTCATTGATCAGGCGTTGCACTTGAGCCCAGTCTATGTATTCCAGTTAGAGCATCTTCACCAACGCTCAGTATGGGACACTGCAAAAACATTTCTCAGATCCAAGTTTTAGTTAGGGTTCTAACCTCTTTCCAACCCTGCCCATAAAACTGAAACTGAGACTGCAAGTTGGTAGGAGACTACTAATAGCAACCCACTTGGACCAATCAAACTATCTAGCCAATTGGAACAAGGAGCAGTGCATAAATACAATTTGACTGTGTTTATTAGACTCTTCAAGGGCTCCTCCCGGGCTCTCAAAGCTCTGCATTTTTTCACTGTCAGGGTCCTAGTAGTCTTCCAATGGATTCACTGGATTTGACTGATGAACCTCATCCAAGGTTACCAGTGCAGGGTCATATACTGAGCGTTGGTGGAGATGCTATTAGTATGCAATTAAGGTCATGATGATCAAGCTGGGGAGCAACCAGCTTGTGGATGACAGATTGTATAAGACCAAAGTCTCTTAGCGCCTCCAGATCAAAACTTCCAATCTGGATACTACCAGAGATGGCGATGACAGTGATATTTACCAGATTGCAGCCTTACTGGGAGATGGCTGGGGAGCAACCAGCATGAGTCACTCATGCTGTAGAGCTCATGTGGATGGCAGATTGCTATAAGACTTTGAGACCAAAGTCTCTTAGCACCTCCAGATCAAAACTTCCAATCTGGATACTACTCGAGATGGCAATGAAAGTGATATTTACCAGATTGCAGTCTTACTGGGAGATGGCTTTGGAGCTGGTAATGGGGGAGAAGCTTAGTGGGGCTTCAATGGCTTTCATCATGCTTTTTGTGTCTTGGATCCTTGTCCATTTTGCCACCTCTCTTCTCTTCAAGAAGAAAAATCTCCCTCCTTGTGAGCCTTGCTTCCCTCTAAGTTCTTCCAATATTATTGTTCAATACCTTGAACCTACTTCAAAGACCGTGCAATTGGTGCTTAAAGAAACCACAAAGCCAATTATGTTAAAATCTTCTTTAACAATTTTAGAAATTACAATTAGCAATAGCTAGAAGATTGGTGTAAAGGGATATTTGTTGACTAACACAATATGATGCACAGAGCACATATCTCTAGATTCTACTTCAGGATTCTTCTTAGATTAAGTGTAATCAAGTCTTTTTTTGCAATGGGTTGGATTTTGATTACAACCATTCCCAAAGTACCATTTTTGGGCAATCTGTTGCAATTGTTGAAGGAAAGAAAACCACGCCAAAGTTTCACTACTTGGGCTACGAAATACGGGCCCATATTTTCAATCCAAGTTGGCTCAGTCAAACGAGTTGTCATCACATCACCTAAGATTGAAAAGGAGGTACAAAAAAAATTCAAGATTAATCTTGAGCTACTTGACAGATGAAGTTTCCTTCTCGAAGCTCTTTGTGAAAACTTTATGTTTTTCACAAAGAAAGAAATGTTTGTCATCTATTTGCAAAGTGTTTTTAGGAATTATTTTGTGCATGCCATGATCACGAAATATGAAATAATATCATCCAAAAAGTTACCTCTAGAATTGCAAATTATAGCTAGGGATAAAACAAATATTTCATTCTCATATTATGACAATCAATACTGCATGCTGAAGAAGCTTCTAGTTAGTCATCTCCTGATCAACATCAGTACACAAATAGTTACAATCCTATATTAAAGTTTCATCAATTGGTATATGTATTCAACTATTATGAAGTCTTATTGTTTGTGTATCTTTGGCTTACTTGCACAAAAGATTTTGCATGAATTCATGTAATGTGTGGTAGAAACAAAATCAACCCATTTGAAAAAATGTTTTATTTTCCATGTTGAATTCCATGTTCTTGGACTTGAAAATCAATAGTCCTCATTCCAAAGGTGTAGTGTTTGATGTCCCCTTTTCCATGTTTCAGGTAACCTATTTGAACCATGTATTAGAAATTTGGTGATTTTTTAAAAAAATTGAACATATTTTGGGTATTAAAAATCTCAAAAAAATTTGATTTTAGCACTTTTAATTTTTAATATATCATTTTGGCTATACATAGCTAACAAAAAAAGGTTGTTCGGTGGAACTAAGATGTGGTGCATGCATATCTTAGCTGATCAAGAGATATCATGTGTCGGGTGTTTTTTATTTCATGTTATAAGATGGGAGTCTATGTTCTTTTTACAAGTATGGGGTTATGTGCCAAAGGAAGTTGATTGTTTAAAGTTGGGAATTGTAACAAAGTGGGAGATGTTTGACACATTAATTGATGTTATACTCAAGATCATCATCAAAAGTTGACGGGCAAAATTTCTTCCTTGCTTTTAAATGGGTACCTAACAAAAGTCTAAAGGACAAAATCAAGGCCATCAAAAAACAACAAACATTTATCATCAAAGCCTTATGAAGGAACAATGCAAATGTTTACAAAATCAATTAGATGTAAGTAATTAATTAACTTCCAAATAACATCTTCTAAAAATTGTGCAAAACATGTAGTTTCATCAATTTCTAGAACTAGACTTAATCAACTAATTTAATCATCATGCAATTTGAGTTTCAACAACTTTTAGATTCATTATTTAGTTGATTGAAATCTACAAATTGTGGTTTATTAGGCGGTTAGACTATAGAAACCAAATAATGTTTTGCAAATATATTATTAACAAAAACAACACATTTGCATGAGTTGCAAATGGAGCTATTACTATGGGAGTCAATACTTTTAAATGTAGACACAACCATGGCAATAATTGAATGGATCATGTTTAAGCTTGCAAGGAATCCTACAATACAAAAACATTTGTACAAGGAAGTAGTTGATGTTATAGGTGGTCAAGATTAGATAATGATTCGAATGGTTAAAGAAGATGATATTCCAAGGATGCTTTACTTGAATGTTGTGATCAAAAAAACTTTCAAAAAATACCCACCCGTCCCATTGTTGCCACCTCACTATGTCAACAAAGATGCCACTTTTGGTGATTATGACATTTTGAAAGGTTGGCAAGTAGATGTTATTTTGATATACTAATTGTTTACAAAAAAATTCTTTGCACTTGGACCTTCAGTTTTGGTATCCAAGCATAAGTTAAAGCATGTTAAAAATAAAAATAAAATGCAACGATTGAACATTCAAGAAATCATGGTAGGTGAAATCCCCCTAAAGGTGTGGCAATTCACAAAATAAGGCTTGAATTACGACAAACAAGTAATGTGCATAGCTGACGCGCTCCCAAGTTCCTAGTTAAACCCAAGATGGGTCTGAGTTACTCAAACAGTAGAATTGTGAAGAACTCGGGGCACACTCCCAGCTCTCAGCATTAAAAAGGGTAGAGGGGCGTGTTAAAGCTCCGGGATGGGACTAAGGAAAGTGACAAGCTTTAGTTATTTATTTCAAACTTGCATCAAACCAACCAACAAGTTGGTTAGTATAATTTCTACAAGTTGGTTAGTACAATTTCTGGAGCACTTTTAATGTTATGACAAGCCACAGGCAACTCTGGACTCACAAAACTTAGCACGGCCCAAATTCGGGGGAAGTCACCACCTTCCCCCATATAGTATTCTCTATGCTTCCCCGCGACACCCACATTCGAATGGCTTTTTGTCTCAGGAATCCCAAGGAAGAGTCTTGAAACTAGCACGGCTTGGACTCCTGCAACTTTGTGGGACTATAACTCTTTGCTCAAACCTCCGATTAGGATGAGGTCTCAAATTTCAAGAGCTTTCCAACGATGTGTTGCATTCCACTTGCACGCATCAGGGTCAAGTCGATTTTTGACTTTTAGTGGTCGAGAGTCAAATTGCCAGTTTGACTCCCATCCTTTCTTTTTGCCATAACTTGTGCTACAAATGTCCAAATGGCTCATGTGAGCCCGTTTTTGACATCTACACTTTGATAGCTTTCCAATGATTTAAAGAACGCCCCAATGTGAGATGTTTTGACCCCTGCAATCGAACTCTAAAGTTTTGGGAATCTTGGAGGACTTCCAAGTCCCATTTCGGGAGTGTGAGTTTCGTCCTCACACTCTCTCAAAGTAGGGTTGCGACAATAGCCCAAATCTGTGGGAATGTCCCCAAAGCCCAAGATGAGGCCATGTCCCAAATAAAAGGCCTTGGATGACACAATAGCCTACTAGTGTGGCCTCACATTTTGGGAATGTCCCCCACTTGTGAGTTTAGGCCCTTCCCAAAATAAGGCACCTAGGATGAGGCATAATCAAGTGCGGGCATGTGTTTTGCAAGCAATGTCCCTTTCATCATAAGGCCTGGAGCCCAAGTTATCATGAACCTAAACATACATAGATCACAAGGCATATGAAGGGTGTGGTTCTCACACTTATTCTTAATTCAAGGAGAAGAATCTTGTAGTTATAAAAAGTCGTATTATCCCTCCCCTTTTGAAGGAATAATAATCATAATATTCTTCCTATTTTATATGATGGGTGCACCCATGAATATTTAATGGTTGAAAAAAAATTGTACCTTATAAATAAGAAATTAAACTTGAATATGTTAAAATGTTTTAATATGATTTGAAATTGTGATAATTTTTCAAGACAAAACACAAAATCTAGTAGAATCTATATATTTTCAAAAAAATTATTTATTCAAAATTGATTACAAAAACATATGACATATTGGGGAAACTATAAATAAACTAAACAAAATCTTTCAAAATGTTTCATTTGAAAATCCTTTTTATGAAAACATGTTTTTTGGCAAAATGACCCTAAAAGGGATAATAGTCCTAAATGCAAAATAAACACATTGGTTCATTAAATGTTATTTGGACCCATCAATATACCCAATATGGTATAATGTCATGTATGTTGATGACATATTTTTAAATCTGAGCCTGAAATTAACATATCTTACTAGAACAAAATGATTTAATCTTTTAATTTTTAGGAATCCCATAGGTTACATACCTAGGTTATATGTAATGTATTTAATACTAGAAAAACTTGTTATATTGGCAATATAGAAACCACAAATTGTTTGTCGCAACCCCACTTTGAGGCAAGTGTGAGGATGAGACTTGCACTCCCAAAAGTGGGAATTTGGAGCCGTCCATGACTCCCGAAATTTCAGAGCTCGATTGTAGGGGTCAAAACACCTCATCTTGAAATGTTCTTTATATTGTTGAAAAGGTCTTGAAGTGTAGATGTCGAAAATGGCCTTGCATGAACCATTCGGACATCTGGAGCAAAAGTTATGGTCGAAAGAAAGGCCGGGAGTCAAACTACCAGTTTGACTCCCAACCACTAAAAGTCAGGAATCGACCCGACCCCGGTGTGTGCAGGTGGAGTGTGACACACCATTGAAAATCCCTTGAGGAGAGCTACAAGTTTTCTTCAGACCTCATCCCAATCAAAGGTCTGAGCTAGGAGTTATGAATTCCCAAAGTCCCAAGAGTCCAAACCGGGATAGTTTCGAGACTCCTCCTTGGGAGTCCCGGGACTAAAAGCCATTCGGATGCAAGTGCCGTGGAGCAATGCAGAGAATACTATATGGGGGAAGGTGGTGGCTTCCCCTGAGTCCGGGCCGTGGTGAGTTAAATGAGTCCGTGTTGCCCGTGGCTTGTCCCAACACCAAGAGTGATTCCGAATGTGAATTAACCAACTTGTTGGTTGGTTTTGATGCAGGACCGAGTAACTAAATAAATTGTCCCTCTTCCTAGTCTAATCCCGGAGCTTTCAACATGCCCCTCTCACCCCCTTTAGTGCTGGAAGTTGGGAACGACACCAAGTTCCAACTACTTCCGCTTTTTGACATAATTGGACCTTTTTTAGGTCTAACAAGGAACTTGGGGGCGTGTCAAGCTTGACTTCATGAGTATGAAGGAATATTTTTAAAAATATTCTTGCCATGTGGATAGAATATGCTTGCTAACCAGTAAGATTCCTATTGCCATGTGATAGGAATATTTTTCTATGTGTCAAAAATCTTCTTATGATGTGGTAGTGATAATTTGCCATGTCATCTATTTGGTTGTTAATGGGCATATCGTGCTCTTGTTTCATCTTATTGTGTCCAATGATTATGGCTAAAGACCTTGCTTGGTTATTAGTAACACAAAATTAAAATACAAAAAGTTTGACATTGCTATAAAAGACTTAAAGGCAAGATAATATATGAAATATTGGACATGTCTTCAAAATAAAAAAAGGTGATTTTTGAAATCCCAAGTCATGCCAATAAGACCACTAAAATGAAAATGAAGATCATTCATATTGATTCATATAATACATTTGAACACACATCTTTTTATAAGCACTCAAGTGTCATTTTAAAGCACGAATCACTTGCTTAGGAGCTAAATTTCAATCCAACAAACGACAAATTGCATCATAACTCCAAGTGGGGAAATAAATAAAATTTTCAAACTTCCCACAAAACATCATGTGTTGCAATACATAATACAAGTATTTGCAAGTCATCCACTTCCTTCACTAACCCAACAAATTAACAACAATGCCCAAAAAATCCAAGCAAGTACAATTTGGGAAGTACCCAATTGTAACTTCACTTTGCCTCCTATTCGTAATAACATTGAACAAAATGTTGTAGATTCATCCATACCTAGGCATATGAACCTCCAATGGTGGGTTTATAATTGTTTCCAAAAGACAACTAGCTTCCCATTGATTGTAATGTTGTTTAGACATGGGATTGGTTGTTAAATAATCTTACCATTGTGTGTTGTATACCATGACATTACATCTAATGGTCGATGTATTGGAATAAATCTTTTTGCACCAAATAGGTTACAATGTTAGATATAATGTCATACATTAAGAACAAAACCTATTTCCTCAAGAAATATCACCTCATCTTGTGTCAAGTTGGTACCCTTTTGCATAGGCCAAAATTTCGGGTACAACTAGTCTACCCACCACATATCTATGCTTGGTGCCTCCATGCAATGATTTGTATCATCGGCACAAAACGAGAAGTTGTGTAGTTTGAAGGGTGCACTTGAGAATTGATACCACATACCAAAATAAGTTGGAGTAGGAACTTTAATTATAGTCATCTTGGAAATTATCTTCAAAGTGCAACATTGCCTAGTGGATTTTGGTAATGTGGAACATTGAACATGCAAGGCCAACATACATCATTCTATATGCCATACTCCATCCCCACATGGAGTTTCCATGACCTCAACATCGCCAACAGTGAAGACCATGTGATCATGTTAATCAATGTTATTAAATGGTTGCTCGTGTGACTTTTTAGTTTGTGGGTTGTTTGAGGATGAGAAAAAATCACCTAGGATTGTGCCTATGTGAATCACCTTATAATCTTAGAGGCAAGCTTGATTTGCATTTGAAATTTATGGAACCATTTGAGTGTTTTTTCGTAGGAGGTTGAAATTGAAATGCACACAATTATCATCACCCTTTCTCTTCAAATAGGAGCAGAAAAGGTAATGGTAGAAGACCAACCCCATTCTCTTGTACCTTTTCAACACTACTTTCTAGTAATCTAGAAATGGAACTAGGTATTCCAATCAACTCCCCCTTATCTTTAAACCAAAACCAAAAGGGGGGTCAAATTGAATGGATATCAAATTCATTATCCTATACATTCACAAAACTAACGTACATAGTTGGTGGGGGAAGGTTTTTTAGCCATCCCAAGATGGAGGATGGTAGGTTCACTTATGCCCTTTAGCATTTAATGTACACTTAACTATTGGTGGAAAATGATTTTTTTAAATTCCAAGATTACCTAGGCCAAATTTTGAGAACATAATATAGGGTAGAATAGGGATATGTTAAGGGTAAAAATTCCACCTATATTAGTTTGAGCATTTTAGTAACTACATCACAAACTTGAAAATATTTTATGTTACTTATACATGAATCATATGTGTTTTAGATGCATGACATCTATGTGCAAAAAATATGAATATGTGAAATAATAGATTTTATGTGACTCTTTAATGAACCAATGAAGCTAGTAAGTTTGCAATGTAAATAATTACTAGTGATAGATTATTTACTATTTTCTAGTTATCTTGAGGATGAAACCTTAGATTAGTTGGCTGATAGAAATGGGTGATTAACATTTGTTTACCATTCAATTAGACAGATTTGTGAATGGATCAAAATAATGGGGACTTATTTTGGTGGGAATAATGTGTGCCTTGTGTGGTCTCATGAAAAGGGGATTTGGAGATGTATTGTATGAAAAACTTTGGAGGAATGCAAGAGAGGAATGTGGTATGAAAGAAAAATTATACAAATGTTGTGTAGAGATTGTAGAACTTGTGTGTATCATGTGATGTCCTTGTGTTTGTATTTCTATTCTTACCTTACTTACTTGTTAGAACAATAATAATCTATTATAGTTTGATGTATGATACTGTAGTTATGATATTAATTTATTAACTTTTCTTGTGTTACACCTCCAACTGGCTCTTTAGAATATGGAAAGTTGCTAGAAAATAACTATTGCAAAGCACTAAAGAATTCTACATTGTTTGGTGGAAGCCAGTAGCTCACTACAAGCAAGGCCGTTAGGTGGAAGGCATTGGTTTGCTGGTTTATTGGACTAGAAGCTTGCAAATGTACCCAAGAGGTGGGGCTAGAAAGAAGGTACTTTCTGGCCCTTTTTCAAGGACAACTGAAAATTCCATTTTTTTCTCTATTTTTGCTTTATTTTCCTGATTATATATGTTGGAAGGCAGAGCTGCCTTCTCATGACAATAATTGAAAACTGCCCTTCCCCTTGTAATTTTTGACATTTTCACCCAATATCCCTTCTCCAAGTTCTACTTTTGGAGTCATGGTTCCAAGGTCTTATAGGGCAAAACAATTCAAAAGAAGACAAGAAATAGGTAAGTATGTGAGACTAGGTGGGGGTGAAAGGAAAGAATTCAAAGTAGGTACGTGAGACTAGATTTGGGGGGGGAGAATTCAAAAGAAACAAATATATATAGGTAGGTAAGGGAGAGGGAAAAGAAGTTCAAACCAAACAAAAATTGGGATTAGGGTTGAGCATGGGGAAAAAATGTCAACGTGTTGTTAACCAGCTTGGTAAACATAGGGATGAAAAAGTGAAATCATCAGTGCACCATCCATCCGGATTAGTGGACTGATGGGCGCCAGTTCACTTCTGGCCCTCATATAACATCTTCTGACATTGTTATCAAATAGTTTGTTTTTTCTGAAAGTGCGCTTCCCATTCAAGGCTTGGACAAAATGTTGCCTTTCACATGTGAAAGGGTCCCACAATCGTCTGCCCTTCTTTGGAAGGACTAGAGGCCATTGAAGGGCATTGAAGGCTTCAAATTTAAGGCTTGGGGGGACTCCCAGTCTCGCACTACACCAATCAGTGCTTTCTATAAGGATTCTGACAAGTAGCTTTAATGGCCACTGTGTGCCACATCTAATAACATACCAGGACACCTGTACCTTTGTCTACTCGAAAAACAATGCTAGATATAATAATAGTTTTGAAGTTGAGACGAGCTATCTAGCCCACCACGGTCAACCAGCACCTACAGTGCTACCTTCACCTTTGTGTGCGAGGCCTCCTAGTGTGTAGGGTAAGGTCCTAAGAAGAGGGCATCACTGGAGTAAGGTCCTGCACAATTCTGTATTGGAGCTGAACTCTGCTATCTCCTTGAGGAGGCCCTTGCTCCAGTATATCCCTCATCCTAGGGCCTTGCCCATCATAAAAAAGACGCGGATGAGCAGGAACAAACAAGACACAAGTAGAATCAGTGGCTGAGACAAGCTTGTATGCAGTTTCAAAACCTGGTTTCAGTCCTTTTGGAGGACCATAATTGTGTCTATGGAATGATTATTTATAATGCTTAGAGACAGGGTTTTACTGTGGTACCAGTGTAAGTGCTGGAACCTGGTTCACCCAAGGCATCTCTTACTCATCCGGCAGTTTCAAACACTTCCAAATTGGAGTGAAGTGTTTAATGCTCACAAGTCCCATTTCATGAGAGAAATCTAGCGATATTTTGCCACTAATAAATAATCGGTGCTGGTTCAAGACCTTGATGTGAGAGTCGTAGGGGCATGGTCCAGACTCCAGAGTGAGATTATGAATGTGACCAGGAAATCACTGTCTGTAATGGCCCCACTGGCCGTGATTGCGCCAAACGATGTGGCCTAGAAATGCACCGGAAATAAGCAGCTCATCACTTAATAACTCTGCCCTTTAAGGCAGGTTCAAACTTCAAAATAAAACCTTCACTTACTCAATGTAGAACTTCTGTTCTACATACATAAATCTTCTATGGAAGAGGCCGCCCATTCATCATTTGCTAACATATACTCTAAATGTCACTCCTACATTGGGTCAAGTTCAAGCAAAATTTCTATGCCCAAATCTTACACCGATGCCCCTAGTCTCTTCCCTGTCTCTTTTCTATGGACAGAGCTGATAAACACCCAAGTTTTTCTACTGGCTAAAGAAGTTTGATATGGCCAGAAGTGAGGCCAGGGTAAACCAGCGCCTTCACCTTATGAGTAAGGCTTCGTAGTGGGTTCTCCATGGAGAAAAGCATTCATGGACCAGACACAACCACAGAATTGGGAAATGAGGCTTCAATGGGTAGTGGCAAAAGTCTTCGAAAGCCCTGTACTAGGAAACAGAAGGAAACACCTACACTAGGCATTTGCAGTATAGTGAGACAGGCTTACCATTAAGGTCATCAACTGGTTAAAGAAGGGTCAACCTTGGTATGAAGTACAGGTATGAGTTTGGCTATAAATGAAATGACTAGTTGGGTATGAAAAAAATTATTACCTAGGTCATACTTATACTAGGGTTAGTATGTCTTCAGAGTTTAGGGTTCTGATACTAGACTGGCCTAGGTGTATGAAAGTTTGAACTATTGCACACATGTTTGTTACAATCAAAATCCAACTATAAAATTGAATCATTATTTTCCAAATTTCCTCTACTAATATGCAAGCTAAAATACCATTTGACTTGACATAAGTAATTCTTTGTAATGTCATGGATATTTTAACACCAATTGTGAAGCAACATGTTTTGAACTAGATTGGAGGGTATTGCTGAGTCTTGTATGATGCACACTACATGCCACCATTGGCATCAATATGTATCCCAAAGTTTTTTATGCACAGATAGATGAAAATAGTTTGTTGTTTTTTAATACATGACAAAAAGGCAACGATTCCTTTATTTGTCAAAGTTAATCAATTTTTGAACCATGTTGTTGCCAACAATGCAATACCAAGTTACACATTTTTTTGCAAATTCCTTTTTGGATGATCCAACATTTGCTTTAACAGTTAGTGAATCTTTAATTGTGTCTAAGCTTGAGATGTCATGTGGGTTGCTGTTTTTGGAGTGGAGGCTATAAAACCCCTAACTTGCTGGAAGGACCATACAATGAAGTTCCAAATGTGTGTTTTTAGGCTTGGTTGATTTAGGGCATATAATGGGGATCTCAAATTGAGATCGAATGAATTTTATTTGTTTTAAGCCTAGTCACGGGGTTGTGAAGATGTGCTTCAAAATTACTAACATTGATGCACTAGTCATGATTTACAAAAACTAAACAAATGATCCAAGAGAGGGTTGTTCTTTTGTAACTCCTAATTTGCAAAAATAAAGTATTAGATGAACATGAAAAGGACTTAGGGGAAGTGAACTATTTTGAAGAGGAGTAAGTTGATGCACTTGCATTCAAGACCTTAATGCCCATGTTATTTTATGCATGAAAGTTGCAAATGAGAATTTTCATTCAAACTTAAGACATTTGTCTTTCACTTTGTCTTTTTCATTGTAGGTTAATGTTTGTTTGTTTACAAGACCTTAAGATATTTGTCATGAAATGAGTTGGTTATGTGCATGAAGCTAGCAAAATAGAGTTTTGATTTAGATTTCAAACATTTGTTTTTCATTTTATATTTGTCATGGTGATTCAATTTTCTCAAACTTTAAACCTTGAGACACTTGTCATGAAGTGAGTTGATTATGTGCATGAAACTAGCAAATTAAAGCTATAATTCAGATTCTAGACTTTTGACAATCACTTTGTATTAGTGTAGCCTATGCCATTGACCCAATTGTGAACTAGTTGATCAACTAATATTTCCTTGCAAATCCATTTTTTGTAATTTAATTGAGTTTCCAATGACAAAACCTACTTAGAATTCAATATCTCCTGCACCTCATGTATAAAAATTTCCAAGTCACCTTCGTGAAGTCCTTCTCATCAAGGGTTTTCCTAAAATACCAAAAGTTCATTGAAATTCCCTTACAAATTTCAGTCTGATTTAAATGAAATTTTAGTGAATTTTTTTTTCAATATTCAATGATTTCTCCATTGTAGGTTGAAACATTATGAAACTAACTTGGTGCACCCAACTTAATCAAGGTTTTCCAACAATACCAAGATATGGCAAGAGGCACCATGAATAAATGCTTGATATTTATTTATTTTTAAAATCAAGTGAGAAAGAAAATCTAAGTAACTAACATCTATTTCTCTTTGAAATGTTTCTTAGAATTTTTTTATTAAAGTCTTATATTGGACTACAACCAATTCTTAGGAAGGTGATTGATGTAGATCAATTTACTTTTCTCCCCTTTAAATATATATTGGACAATGTTCTTTTTGACACGCTCCCCAAGTTCCTTATTAGACCCACTTGAGGGTCTAAGTATGTTGAATTGCAAAAAGTTGGAACTTGAAGGCCGCTCTTGACTTCCAGCACTAAAGGGGGTAAGAGGGGCGTGCTAGAAGTCCTGGGATTAGACTAGGAAGAAGGATAATTATGTTGTTACACGGTCCTGCATCCAAAAAAACAACCCCAAGTTGGTTAGGACTCATTCTGCACCCTTTTGGTGTTCGGACAAGCCACGAGCAACTTTGGACTCACTTGACTCACCACGGCCTAGACTCGGGGGAAGCCACCACCTTCCCCCATATAGTATTCTTTGCGTTACTCCGCGGAGGCTACATCCGAATGGCACTTTTTCCCGGGACTCCCAAGGAGGAGTCTCGAAATTGTCTTGGGTTGGACTCCCAAGACTTTGGGAACTCATATCTCCTGGCTCCAACCTCCAATTGGAGTGAGGTCTAAACGAAAGTTGTAGCTCTCCTCGAGAGCTTTCCATTGCTCTATCACACTCCTTCTGCAGATGTCGGGAAGATGTCGATTCCCGACTTTTAATGGTCGGGAGTCAAACTGCCAGTTTGACTCCCGGCCCTTCTTTTGCCCATAACTTGAGCTATAGATGTCCAAATGGCTCATGCGAAGCCATTTTGGACATCTACATTTCAAGACCTTTCCAACGGTATAAAGAAGACCTCAAGGCAAGGTGTTTTTCCCTCTATTGTCGAGCTCTGAAATTGCGGGAGTCCCAAAGGATTCCAAGTTCCCACTTTTGGGAGTGTGAGTCTCATCCTCACACTTTGCCCAAAGTGGGGTTGCGACACTTTTAGCCTAATATGGTAGTTGGTTTTTTTTTGCTCTCCAAGTATTAATTACGAACACTTGGTACCAAAATGACCATACAAACCTAACATCTTTTTTATCTCACTACTTTGACACATCTTTGTATTTTAGCTAGAAATTTTGTGTGAGCATTGGGCTCCATAATTTGGTTACATTCATTTTGAGAACTTCTTTCAACTTGAGTAATTCTTTCCCTAATTTAATGTTGTATCTTGCCATTTTTATTTGCCTTTTTCACCTCTAACGCCTAGGGTCAAACATTTAAAATAGTTTTTTGCACAATCAAAAAGTTTTGGCCTACCTTGGGAGTTAACCCCTAAAAGGGAGTTGAGATCCCAATTGTATGAAAACCTATGGAGTAGGGGTTTGATTTAGGTTGCTACAATTCCTGCACATTTGGGAAATGTTATCTAGCACCTTGAAAAGGATAAAAGTTTATGTCAAAGAAGGAATTCATGGATTGACATTGAGGTTGTTTTATGGAACCATCATAGATTACCATTTTGACCTTGCACTATGGAGGTGGAATGAATAGGTATCACTATTGAAATACAACACTAAATTAAGGATGCAAATATTGAACCCAAAAAAAACCCTCATTTGGAACGCACCCAAAGAAGCCCTTGCCATTAACACATGGAAAGTTAAAGTTGACCATAATATTCAAATTGAGTGTCTTTCCTAAGAGAAAACATGCAAAAAAAAAAAGCCAAAAAAATATCCTTTAATACTACAATCTGTTACTTTTGAAACAACCTTAACAAAGTAAATTCAAAACTTTTTCAAATATCATTATGAAATTGTTAAGCATTTTATTAACTTTATAATAAGTTGCATATCAAGTTTCAAAAAAATTAATGTAAAAAAAAAAACAAACAAATACATTTTAAACTAGTCATGTAAAATGTGATAAAACATAGGGGCAGTTTACACTAGAGGGCTTGGGCTTGGGACCACACAGATTTAAAATCCCTCATTAGTCCAAACTACAAAGGGTGGTTAGTTTGGGTTTATACTAGGGTAAAGTAGGGCCCAAACCCAAGCAAATGACTTTGGATGAAAAAACTTGTTGGAATACTACATTCATAGTTGTGGATAATATTGCTTCCACCTTTGGTATTTTTTCAGGCTTACTTCAAAGAGGTGGGCCTAATAGCAAAGTCCATGGGTTCCAAAATAATCTTAATTGTTGATTTATGATATTTTATTGTTTTATTTCCAAAATCACAGTCTTTTTGTGTGGAAGAGGGGCTTATAAATTGTGTTTGTTTTTGGTCTCAACCAGTGGGGATCTGCCTTTCCATCAGATACATTCCTTCCTTCAACAATAAAAATACCCATCTGATATCTTAACTTTTGTTAAACACCCAACTCATCATGGGCATTTAGAATAAAGACCAATTAAAACACCAATCACTTAAACATACACAAGAAAACTATAGTTCAACATAATAAAGTGATTTGCAAAGTCAATGTAATAAGGAACTAGAACCCCCAGTTTAGCTGAAACAGGGAATGAGATGCCAAAATGCTGCCCAAAAGAAAGTATGTTGCTACAAAATGAATTATGAAATTGTTTTTGCCACCATTGTCACTAGTGGTAAGAGTAATTTCATCCTAAATCCCACTTATTTCACATTTGACAATTACTCCTACACTAAGTATTCAACAACTATTATGCATTTATTATTATTCCATGTCAAGTTTGAGAGTGTGATTCTCTATGAAGGGGCTTTAAGGATAGCTCACTATTAGAGATGAAAATGTAAATGGAGGCCCAAACACAAAATGAAACATGCCCTAACTTTGTGGATTTGTTTAATATGTATAAAAATAATGCAAATATGGAATCAAGATGAAAACCAAACAAAATGTGATGAAATATAAAAATAATAGTTTAACCATGAAATTTAATACAGGATGACAAACCAAAGTATAAGGAAATGATTTCATTTTACCTTTCAGTAGTATTGTTTAAATTAAAGGCAAGCAGCCATTTACAAATGTATTCTTATTTATGAAGGGAAGTCTTATAGGATTTTCGTACATCCTTCCATAGGACTTGTCATCTAAGAAAGCAGATTAAATGTGAATTTTTTTTTATCCATGAACACAGCTATCATTGGATGAAATTATGAATTATGGGATTTAACAGTAGAACTTTTATGTTATTCTCCAAAATATTTTGAATATTTTGAATTTTTTTTGTGGAGGCATATTTCTTAATTTATCTATGAACTCTGATATCTTTGAACTTATTTCAAGCTTTCTTAATGCATCCATCAAAGTGTAAAAATATCAACAAAATTCGTTCTTCTGTGTGGTGTGCAGCATTGGGAAATTATTTAGATTTTCGAATAACTATCATATCTAGTTTCTTTTTATTAATTTGCATATGAAAAATTTGTGGGGTTCTAAAGATTTCAAATCTTTTTTCAAGTCAATTCTTTGCAAAATTAATTATCTTTTAATTGATACAACTTGTCCACGGGGGAGTCAGTTACATTTGTACACAATTGATGTTATTTCAAAATAAGGAATTTACTTTGGAAATATATTTTATGACACATTTAGAAATAAATCAGACCCCCAAAGAACATTGAAAATATTTATAAATTAGATTAAGTATTTGAGAATATACCTAACGTGTTATTTCATTTATAAATAATTTATCAATTGCCAATACAAAGCATTTAAAAAAATAAATAGTAACATTTATCCCCTTTATAACTAGGTAGGAAAATAATACAAGCTCAAACTGTAGGGGTACCACAAAATACAAGGATTGTTTCCCTTGAAAAAATTTCACACGGTCATGGTTCTTTAAGTTATTGAAACGAATAAAGGAAATGTAATTCATCTAAATGATGGATATATTTTTGGATTTATTCAAAGTCTATGGTTTCAAGTTGTTCACATAATTCTTTATTATCATGTATGTACTTATATGCCATTAGGTCCTAAAATAATTACCATAGTACCTAGATTGGTTAGGCACTAATTAATTACATTTGAATTTATTGAAAATTTTGAAAAGTACCATGCCCAGAATTTGAAAAAATTCTCAACCACATTAGCTAGTTTTATTATTTAGTATAATGTCTAATTCTAAATTATTATTATTATTATTGCTACCAAAGTTAATGACCAAAACCAAAAAAAAGAAGAAAAACCTTGTATATAAAAATAAAGGATTGGAGCCCATCTAATCAAAAGTACAAACAAATGAGAACACAAGTATAACCCAAAGAAAAAAAAAACAATCAACAAAAACAAGGTAAAAACCCTATGTGAATAGGACCCATGGCCATGAAATGATAATCAACGATAACAAAGAAGACCTAAGATGAATGAATTGTCATCTACCACAAATTGGTTAATGACAAAAGTGCACTAAGTATAATGTGCGGAAGAGATGAGGGACTCTGACCAACTATTATAGCTTGTTAAAGAATCGTTATGACATGCGCATGCTACATAATTATGGATATGCATTATCAATAGTAAAAAACAAACATTGAAGGGATTAAAAAAGATCACTAATCACACACGATAGTGGTCTGTGGACAAGTAGTTAAAAATGAATTAAAACAAAAATGAAAACACCCATATGTCTCAATATGAAAACGAATGAAGTCATTACTTAGTGCTTGTTTGGTGTATGATCATGTCTTGTCCTAAACATACATCATTGTTACATGTGTGATTGTCATTGATGTTTACTACATCATATCTATGTGACTTGGATCAATAATGACAACATCCATCAAAATTCGAAATTTATCTTTGGTGACAAGTGACGCACTCCCAAGTCCCAAGTTAGGCCCAAGATGGGCCTTGGTTTCTAAAACAACGGAATTGTGGGGATTTGAGGGCATGCTCCCAGCTCTCAGCATTAAAAGGGGTAGAGGGGCGTGTTGAAGCTCCGAGATGGGACTAAGAAGAGCGACAAGCTTTAATTATTCACTCGAACTTGCATCAAACCAACCAACAAGTTGGTTAGTTCACATTTTGGAAACCTTTGGTGCTAGGACAAGCCACAAGCAACTCTAGACTCACAAGACTCACCACGGCCCGGACTCGAGGGAAGCCACCACCTTCCCCCATATAGTATTCTTTGTGTTACTCCGCAGCACCCACATCTGAATGACTTTTTGTCCTAGGACTCCCAAGGAGGAGTCTCGAAATTGTCCTAGTTTGGACTCTTGAGACGTTGTGAGTTCATAACTCTTTGCTCGGACCTCGGATTCGGATAACATCTGAAGCAAACTTGTAGCTCTCATTGAGAGCTTTCCAATAGTGTGTCACACTCCATCTACACACACTAGGGTCGGGTCCATTCTCGACTTTTAGTGGTCGGGAGTCAAATCACTAGTTTGATTCCCGACCCTTCTTTTTGTCATAACTTGTGCTACAAATGTCCAAACGGTTCATACAAGGCCATTTTCAACATCTACACTTCAATAGCTTTCTAATGACATGAAGAACGCTTCAAGGCGAGGTGTTTTGACCCCTATAATTGAACTCTGAAATTTCAGGAATCCCAGAGGACTCCCAAGTCCCAGAGAACTCCCAAGTCCCCATTTCGGGAGTGTGAATGTCATCCTCACACTCTTCCAAAAGTGGTGTTGTGACAATAAGGATATTCATTCATTGTAAAGTGTGGCAAGGGAAAAGGTGGGGGACCTCATTTTGAACATGTGTTCCACTTTCCAAAGTAATAACCCAAAATGTGTTGTGGGTTATTGTATGTTCACTTTTGTAGTGGCACCGGAGTGAATGGGTACATAGATTGTCAATGGTATGACCACATTGACACCGTGAAAGATGGGCAACTAAAGGATGTTACAAGCCAAAACAAATACGTAGCGTTGTAAGAAAATGGGTGGAGGATAAACGAAATGCAGGTGTGGTAGGATGAACTAATAACTAAGCACCTACCCTTGGACCCACACATGAGTGAAGACATGTTTGCACAATATTTGAAGGCGTGTTTATTGGAATCGAAGCAAACACCTATTTGTGTGGACAATTTGCCAAATAAACCTGTAATTAAAAATAAGATTGAACCATTAAGCTCTTAAAGGGTGGGATTTAAAAGTAAATAATTTGGGGTAACATGGCTTAGACATTTCGTAGTGCCATTTGGAACAAAAAAATGCTAGTTTCAACATGTGTTGCTACATCCAAAAGAATAAGATGATCATCTTATTGGAAACAAGTGATAAGTGCAAAAGCGATTAGTGTTCAACACCCTAAGAATGTGGGGGAAATAGTCCAAACAACAAAAGGGAGGTCGAACTTGTTTGAAGAAGCAAGAAAAGTGCCTTAATGACGAGCTAAATGATTAATAGAACCACCAAAAGATCCCCCACCAAGTAACTTCTCCAACATAGTTATGGTATGGGTATTGAACTTAGTGTAATGTTGCAAAATACCTAGAGATGGAAACATTGTACGAAATAAATAGCTTGAACACTACGCATAACACAACGGAAACATCATAAAAGTCATTTGAGGATTTGTAAGCATAGTGAAACTATATATGATCCAAAGATTTTCATGAAATTCCTTAGTCACAAATGATTCAACAAATGATGTGGATCCCACCAATGTGCCCAAAATGCAAAAACCGAGTCAAAAATAAGAAAACTAGGAAGAAATGATATAAAATGGTACAACCTTTGTGGAGACCAAGCTACACACTTTGTTGGTTGCATTGAAAGCCATAATGATAATAATTCTTGCAACAATAGTAAAAACACAAGGACCACATTTGATGTAGGACCTATTATATGTGTATGATTTG
>Ga0209208_10004204_pt1 | contig 20509 bp, 16 predicted proteins | sample S1TSphfallax_3_FD_187694 | JGI IMG/M metagenome (GOLD analysis project Ga0209208, IMG submission 187694) | Host-associated microbial communities from peat moss isolated from Minnesota, USA - S1T2_Fd - Sphagnum fallax MG (SPAdes) (version 2) | ecosystem: Host-associated > Plants > Peat moss >...
ATAAAATCTTGTGGGGTGAAAAATGAAAGGAGGTGAAAATGATGTTTCCTTTTTTTTTCTCCTTTTCCTTCCAAAACCAATCAAGCATGGAACATTCCAAAGGCCACCAAGCTTGGAACCTTCCAAAGGCTACCAAGCTTGGAACCTTCCAAAAGCCACCAAGCTTGGAACCTTCCAAAGGCCACCAAGCTTGGAACCTTCCAAAAGCCACCAAGCTTGGAACCTTCCAAAGGCCACCAAGTTTGGAACCTTCCATTGGCCACCATGTTAGGGTTTTCCTTCACCTCCTTCCTTCCCCTTCTCTTTAAAGGCACAAATTTGGATCATTTGTTTTTATATTTTTGAATGTGACTTCGATTTGAATTTTTGAAAATTTGTTCCTACAACTTTCCATGGGAAGAGAAGAATGATTAAGTCTTAGTAGATGGTGGAAAGAGGGAAAATAGATTGGATGATAGTAAGACTTTGGAGAGAATGGAAATGAGTAGGGGTAGATTTGAAGCTTGAAATCTTAAAGAAATTTCATAAAAAATTTCAGGTTTTACGGCACAACTTTTTACTAGTTTAAGTACAGGGCTTGAGATTTGGTAGGTAGGTACACCTTGTAATAAACTTTCTGATGAACTAATGCAAGCTAAAATTAAATAATGTATGTGATTGCAACAATGTTTTGAGTCACTAAAGGTTTGTTGCCAAGTTGAACATTATGTTCATTTTTTACAATGTGGTTTAAATGGGTGATAATTTAACATAAAATTGTAAGATTTGGAAAGTTTAAATTTTGAAAATATATCTATTAATTACAAATCATAAATGATGCATTAAAAATAAACTATTTGTTTTCAACTACAAATGTAATTCAATATCTGAAGATACAATTTGTATTTTTCCTTCACTAATAATTATGTGCCTTTGAGTATAATCACCTCATAGAACCAAGAATAGAGGGACAAAAAGTTGCTTCACAAACTCATAACACTTCGGGGGTAGGAAGGTGTGCTAGAGCTCTAGGATGGGACTAGGACGAATTCATAAAAGAAAGTCAAAATGAAATCAACTTACATAACCAAGGAAAGAAGGTGGTTAATGCAAATTGAATGTAAGTGGTGTGATAGACTTAATAGGGACAACTTTAAACACAAGCTTCACACAGCCCACAACCTTTGGGAAAAGGCACCACTCCCTTCCCTATAACATACTTTGTGCTTCTCTATGGGGGCTACATACAAATGACATTTTTTCCCAGGACTCCCAAGTGGGAGTCCCAAAATTAAAATTCTTGTTGTTTTAAAACTTTGGACGTTCATATTTTCTTCAAATCAAATATGTTTTGAGCATGTGAAGACAACATCTTATAACTTTAAAACTAACCTTTTCAATGGTGTATCACATGTTTTAATCATAATTGATTTGACCTTTGATTTAAGGGGATTTGTGGTCGGGAGTTAAATTTTCAATTTAACCCCCAACCTTTCTTTTGATCATAACTCATGCATATCAAGTCTAAATGAGTAATGTGATGGCACTTTAAGCCTCTACACTTCAAGACCTTTTCAATTTATCATGGGGGCTTACTTTGGTGTTTTTTCCCCTTTTCAACCAAAGTTTTAAACATTCAAGACTCTCTCACAAATGTAGCTCCCAAAATGGGAATGCACTTAAGAGTCATTGGGCTCCATTTTTTACACTATCCCCCATTTGTGAAAGTGTATTTCACACCCAAAACACATTCTTAACCTCATGGGGTTTTGAACTTTACACTTAGTCATGAATCCAATGTTAAAGTTATGATAATGCAGTTGGCACAAAGCATAGCTAGACCTTCATTTAGTGTATCATTATGTGTTGGGTTGTTTTGCAAAAAAGTTTGATCTTTTGAAAACTTCACCTTGTGTGACTTAGATAATTTTGATGTAATTATAAAAAACACACTTCTAAATGCTTACAAAGTAAACATCCTCTATAACAAAAGCAAGTTGAGAATTTATGCCAAAATTGGCTTTAAGTTGGTGAACTTAAATGTGGATTATAATTCTTCATTGGTAGAATGGGAGTTAACTTTGTTGTTTTGGTTAGTGAATTAGAGTCACCTAATTTTCTAATTTTGATGTCTTTGAGAGTCCCCAAGAGGAACCTAAACCACAAGGGGAAAAACAACCTTTTGTTTATGTTATAAATTCATTCAATAAAAATTTGGAGGTTCAAACAAATGAATTCCTCAATGCCCTTCCACCATGTAGAAAGGTTGACCATAAAACAGAATTGGTGTTTAAAGTGGCCCTACCATCCAAGTTAAACCAGAGGGAATTAAAAGAGCTTAAAAGATAATTAATTAACATGCTCAATTGGGGAATATTTGGGCAAAGCACATCACCTTATGAGGCACCAATTTTGTTTGTTGATAAAAAGGATGGCAAGTTGACAATGTGTATTGACTATTGTGCCTTAAATAAAATAACAAGAAAAAACAATTATCCTCTACCCCACATTGATGATTTTATGGATTGTTTCAATGGGGCAAAATATTTAATCGAATTGATTTAAAGTTGGGTTATTATCAAATCCACATTGTGGATGAAGATGTGGAGAAAACAGCCATGAAGACCAAATATGGTTCATACGAATTTCCTAATGATGCCATTTCGATTGTGCAACACTCCATTGATGGTCATGACCTTCATGAATTTTATCTTCCATGAGAAGTTGAACAAATTTGTAACCATTTAGATTGATGATATCTTGGTGTACTTCAAGATAATAGAAGAGCATGTAGAACATTTTTAATGTGTTTTGAATAAGCTTCATCAAAACAAACTTTTTGCCAACAAGGCAAAAATTGAGTTTACTAAGAAATCCAAAAATATGAACTTCCTTGGGCACATCCTCTCAAGTGAAGAGGTAAGGCTCAACCCAAGGAAATTAAAAGCCATAAAAGACTAGAAAAAACCAATCACTATCAAAGGAATATGATCCTTCCTAAGCTTGGCCAACTCTATTAAAAATTCATCAAAGGATTTTTCCTAATGTCGACACTGCTTTCGAATATCTTCAAAAAGGAGTTACCTTTCGAATCGAAAGAGGAACAACAAAGGACATTTGAAGAATTGAATAAAAAGGTTTCATCTGCCCCTATATTGAAGTTTCTAAACTTCACCAAATTGTTTAAAGTCCACATTGACGCAAGTGACTTTGTTATCGATGGGGTTTTCATACAAGATGGGCACCCAATTGTGAGAGAAAACACACAAAGGGTGGCCAAGATCATTGTCACATTGTATTTTTTTAAAGGTTCAATGTTTAAACTTCAACCATTTCATTATTATGAAAGATTTTCACAATGTTTTTGCATATTATGGTAGGTCAAAACCCAAATAAACCAAAATTTTAAAAAATTACACTTTTTAATGTAATGTGATGTTAAAATATATTTGTGCCAAAAATATATACATCACAACATATTAAAAAATGCAAATATGTTCAAAATTTTACTAAAATGATTTTTAGTCTTTATGAAATTGACTAAAGATATATTTTGTTCAAATTTATTTCTAGACTGGAGTCTACTTTTTTTTCCTTCTACTTGTTCTATTGGTGATCTCAACAAAGTGTGCATTTAAATATTAATAACTCTAACAAATCTTGTAACTCATTTATCACCTTTATTGGTAAAGAGCTCATAATTTGAAAAAAGAAGGGAAGAAAGTGAATATGACCATATGAATGTGTGTTGTTGATCCAAAGCATCTCACTGTGATAATCATTTTTGAGGGGAAAAAGATAAGTAAAATTGAGCTATTTTCTTTTCTATTAATTTGCACATACTTTTTCTCGCTTTAGATTTAGTACTTGGATGCATTTTACATTGAAATCCAAAGTAGCAATATGATTAATGGGCAAAATCCAGAGCAACAGTATGATTAATTTGGGCTGTTGTTTGTGTATTCAAAGTAAGATTTGATATGCATGGATTTCTCTAGATTTCCCTAGGGAGCTTTTGTTGTCCCTTCCATCACCAAAGGCAACTTGAACTAATTCCTGAAAAAAATTCCCATCATTCCCAACATTTTATAATTGAACAATCATAGGTCCCTCGGCTTGTTGTTTTCTTTGTATTGTTTTCTTTCTACGATGGAAGTAATGGAGGTGCTATATTTGTTCCCAAAAATCAAATAAAATGAACAAACAAAACTCACCACCAAAACTATGCAAGAACCCTTCATGGTCACTTCCTTTTTTATTTTTTGCACTCCACAACGTTTACCAAAATGTGGCAGGGGGTGGAGGGAGGGGGGGACCTATCACCAAACATAGGAAGGAGCCCCATTGCTCACTTTTTGTTTTGTTTTGTTTTTTTTTTTTTTGACACCCCCCACCCATGACCAAAATCTTTGGGGAACAAATTTGAACAATTTTTTTAGGAAGTGAGTGAAAAGAATCCCATCACCAAACATAGGAATCACCTTGGTATTCATTTTTTGTTTCACAATTTACACCTCCCACACCCATGATCAAGTCATCTTATTTTGAATGTTTGTAAAATGAACCTTAACCAAACAGAGGTGCCCCACCCTAATCGCATTTTTTCCCAGTTTTATACCCCCACGGCCACCCCCACTCATGGGGGAGCAACAACTGGTCAGCTCCCATTCACGGCCAAACAACCACTTATTATGGTAGGCAGTTTGATATCTTTTTGGGAATGGATGATTACTCATAGCCAAACACTGTGAAATAAATGACTGACCCCAAAAACTCCAACCCTGAATGGCACCCTAGAAAAGATTGTTCACTCCCTTTTTCGAACCCAACGATCCGATTAGGGGATTTCTAAACTGTTATACGCTGGGTGGGATTCGCCCGCGGCCATTTATTTGGGCGGCCTGAGTGTTCGCCCATTGCTCAGTGATGGGTGGTTCTACCCTAGTACATTGTCATTACCCCTTAGGTAATAAAAAAAGAAATTGAGCTAACCACGGTGGTTAACTAGGGAACTGGAATCCAGTGAAAAAATGTTTCCTGTACACCCATCATCCATCCCTCGTGGTGAGCTGGTGCCTCTTGGTTCATTCTCATTTCCATGGAAGGTTATGACCGTAGGTGGGTACTAGGTACCTGGGAAGGTTACTAGAGAAAACCTAGTGGGGCTCTTATTGCGTTTTCTGAGGACAGCACCCAAGATTTCTTGCAGGTACAACAGGATTTCTAGGTTTCTGAAATTTTGGTTACCACTGATGAAAACTTTTTTAGTCCGAAGGTGGCCGACTGGTGGAGAAGCCTTGAGGGAACGCGCGTGCGCGAGAGAGAGGGTGGCCGCAATCGGCGAGGCGGGAGAAGCGGTGCACCGTTGTTGCAAAACCGTCACACGCTTCGTGATTGGCTTCTGCTCTCGCGAGTCTCTACACACGTGGTCTTCGCACTACCTTCCTCTCGGACTACGGAGTCATCATGTCCGCGTCTACTTACATAGCTGCTCTTCAATCGTGCCGTGTGCCCCAATTTATTCCCTTCGCCTACTAGCTATTTAGATGTATTAGGCAGCTCAGCCTGCCTTTACCTGTGCGCGCTGCTTTACCTATGCTGCTGGCATATTAATGATCATCGGCTCTTCTACAAGTGCCCTTCTAGTACAACTCGCAGTAGTTCTTGCTGAGATAAGAATTTACAAGAGAAGCGAATAGACAGGTCTTCAGTGGAACTGTTGCACACTATATTATACGAGTGATTTAGGACGAGCTCTGCCTAAGTCTGTTTCTACTTCGCTGTGGTAGCTGATCTCGTGATTTGCAAATCTACCCGTGCGATTCGACCGGAACGACAAGTTTTTAGTGTCCTGATCTAGTCTTCACTACCTTATGACGGAAAAACTTCTACATTATGTATAAGATCCCTCTGCGCTAGATGTAGTTATTATTTTTCAGTAAAGTTGTTTTAATACTGTTTTGAGTTCAGAATCTGTCTGATGGTTGATTTGGGTCGTGGCAGAGCTTTGTTTCTGATCTGGTTCATAGATTTCAAATTTCGGGACAACAGAACGTGGTGGTTGAGTAGCCGTCCTCGAGCGCTTTTGTTACGTGTTCCCAAACTCGGTATTATCTAGTAATTCGAGCATAAAGTTCTAGAAATCAGTCGGTGACGAACGTGAGTTGATTGCGCAGACTGGTAATATTGTGCAATCAGGATCGGTCGCGAAATGCTGCGAGGAAGGCTGTCGAAATTGGAGATAGGAAGCGCAAACGGACCGGCATGCCGCAATAACACTCGCACTTCAAACTCGAATCTGTTTGGTGCAGAATCACTCTCGCTATGGATCACGAGTGCCCAACAGAGGTGTGTGGTTTCTATCAGTGACCGCGGCCTACAAGTGCGTTCTTCTTATGGATCGAAAAGAGGGAATGGCGCCTCGGCAGCGTGCATTAGACAATTCATTAAGGGCCTCAAAAAGCTGTCGGTCTCCGAAACCAGATCCAAGTGTACCGATGTCAACTCCCATGATGCTCCGTACTTGGAACTGGCATTGAACCGACAGCTGCACGGTGGGCATTCATCGTCACTGGATTCGAGAGAGTATATTCCATCAGATGATTATATCCGTCGGGAAGGAGAATGGACACCGTATGTCATGAGCAATCAGGCCACCGGAAGGAAACTTGGAGTGCTTTCTGCGCCTCGACAGCCTTTCATTCAGCATGAAAATGACTGCCGGATGGCTCAACGCTCAATCATTCTCTTCGACACGGTACGTAGAACCTCACAACTCATATTAGTAAATGCTGTTTCTTGTATTTGAGCAATATCAATACTAGAGTCTAGAGTCTAGACGATGTCCTACAATTGAACACGAATGCTTTTCCTTTCCCCTACTCTGTCATTACTCCAATTAACACGCTCGACATGGGAACCTGTTCATCCAAGATCATCCGACTCTCACGATCTGCCTTACAATTACTCAAATCTAGTTTCTTAATTGGTACAACCTGCAGGATTCGACAGTCAAAGATTTTTCTGCTGCGCTTAATGCCGCTGAGATTGCATTGCGAGAAAAAGAATCGATCATCTATTCTATTAGAGAGAGTTCACTGTCGAACTTGTGGAAACGAGTATTTGGGAAGAGAAGGATGAAGAGCTTGGTTCTTTTGAACTTTCTAGCAGCGCTGTATGGGTCCAGCACCGTAGCCGGCAAGTTTGCCGCAGATGCGGCCCCAGCACTGCCTGCCAGTATGAGCACCATGGTGCGCTTCTGCTCAGCAGTTATGTTTTTCCTCCCAACATTGAAGACCGTTATCAAAAGCTCCGATGTGCCTGTAGTCAAAGCTGGAGTAGAGCTCGGAGGATTGTTATTCGCAGCTACGATTCTCGAGACGTTAGGAAACGGAGGTGCTTCCAGCGACGCACCCCTTCTCTTTGCTTTCACAGTGAGTAACACTTCTACAAATCACAGTTGTACACGTGCAATTTGAAAAGTTCAATTTCACTACTGATCTTCGAATTAGTCTGGTAATCGCAGATACGCTGCGCAAACAAGTCATAGGGTCCTCTAAATATTGGTCGAGCACGTAGATTAAATGCAGCAGGAGACATCAAAGAATTTCAATGGACATTGGTGTCTATGTATTTTTGACACTGAGTGCTCATACGGTTTCCATTTGAATTGAAAATCGGCTAGGTGATTTTTGTTCCTATCATGGAGCTCTGTGCAGGCCGTCAGTCTGTCCGCAAAACAACAAGACTTGCTTCACTCGTCGCTCTTTCAGGTACATCACTAGATAGTAGATGTTCTTCCCAAACTCATCAATGCAGTAGAAGTTGTTTTATGTGCGATCTTTGAAATACATTGAGCATGGTGTTACTGTCTTTGAGCTGGGTGGATTCTGTTCAAACTCAGACATAATTCTTCAGAACGAACACAATTTTTTTTCAGCACGGTTCTTGATGGATCTGAGCAGAGACAAGCTTTAAACTGCACAATACGAGTCAATTTTGTAAGCTTCAAATTCTGTCGTAAAGGATGCCTTGATTAAAGGACAGTTGTATATTATTGCAACTAGGGAGTCACATCCTTGTTTTGGTTTGCTGTGCAGGGATGGGGCTTCTAGAAGAAGAGGGATTTGGATGGAAGGGTATCTCTCTGCCACAAATTGAAGATCTATGGGGTTTGGCAGCGTCGGCGATCTACGGAGTGCACATATTCCGAGCAGAAGGTCACAGCACTCGCGTCGATCCGCTGTCGTTGACTGCAGTGCAATGTGGCACGCTTGCGGCGCTCAGTATCTTGTGGGAAGCTTGCAGACTCAGCCAAAATCCGAGCACTAATTGCAGGCAATACTTGATGCAGTTGCAGTCCCTGCCTTGGTGTCCTCTTGTCTATAGCGGCCTCGTGTGTGCCGGGCTCTGCAGCTGGCTGGAACTTCGCGGTCTTCGATCGGTGCCTGCTTCGACAGTGACGATGATCAACACGACAATTCCTATATGGGGCGCCTTCCTCTCTTTCCTGCTGCGAGGCGATGTTCCGGGCGAGTCGGCCGTTCTCGGCGGATCCGTGATCCTCTGTGCGAGCTTGTTCGCGCAAATTGCTACGAAGCAGGACAATCTGAACGCCCCCAAAATTACGTGCAAGGCGCAGACATTCGAGTATCGATCTCTCTCAGGCAGAAACTCGGAGACTTCAAAATCTCGAGCATATGATCACAGAAAAGAGCCTCGGGCTAACGCAGGATCAACCGCTAAACGTTTTACACCAGCCGACCATGTCCAAGGAGCGATCATCAGCTCCCAGCTCAAGTTTCCTTACTATGCTGCTCAAGTCAAGAAACTTTTGGCGGAGGTAAAACTCAAGCTTGCGTCGGCGAAGAGTGCAGTGGTGTCGTTGCATGCATTCGTCAGTACCAGTTCAATTGTATCCAATCAATCACAACCGGCTGCAGGTACCGCCGTCCATGCGAGCACGACGGCTTCAAGCGCCATAAGTGCCGCAGCATCAGTCCATCAAGCCGTGAACAACGTCGTCGCTGGAGCCGGTATCAGCGCGTCAACTCCTACTGCACAGGTTCCTCTGCAAGTTATAACATCTGGAGTACCCCAGCTCCCCCATGCATCAACGTATATGCAATCGGCGCCGCAGTGGCTCGATTCGATGGTCGTCGCACTCATAAATTCACTTGGTACGGCCACGACAGGGCTCGAGTGCACCGCCATCGCTTTGGGATCGGACGTAATGCAAGCCGTGGAGCATGCCGAAGGTATTGTTAACCTAGCTGAGAACCTTTTGCAGCATATTCTGTACGCCGCTGCATCTTTGGCGAGCACGGTTACCTTCCAAGCGTTCCAAATGACGTCAAGTCTAACAGCTAACAATCTCCCGAGCCTGCTTCAATTTGACGTCATAGCTTCTCTTGTGGACGAAAGTACACTAGGCGTCAATTCTCTCGACTCCGTTATTCCTTTGCTACTTTATCACTCCCATCTCGTCGAACAACCCTCCTTGAAGCTGCTCGCAAATCTGTCGAACATTTACCACTCATAAATCAATGACAACTAATGCTGACAAATTCGTCGTTGAGCTTCTAGATATCACACAACTAATGCTAATTTATTAGCTCACTTGCAGATTACTGCAGCTTGATTAACAAGCACAGTCGAGAGATTACAGTCTAAGGACGAGTGTATACATTTGAAAGTTCTCAGCACACCAGTCAAAGTATGAGTCTGCCAACCACAAATTAATCATAGCGAACTAACAGATAGTAGTCAAGCTTCTAGAGACAACACACAACAAAGCACTGATTAGCAAAACTATGATCAAAATTAGTTTATCGAAACTAGAAGCATTATTGAATCTTTAATTAGATGGTATTCATGAGCTGTCGATGTGCAGCAGTGTTTTTTTGGGGTGGCGAAATTTTGCAACTTGGCGAATTTTGTTTTTACACAATGAAAAAAACCAAGAAGTTTTTGTGATTCTTAAGGATTTTCTTCTTCATTTTAAGAAATAGAAATAATTAAATTAGTCACATCTAGACCTAGGCACTTCCTAGGTCGCCACTTGTAGGGAAAACATTAAACAGGCCAAAAGGAAATGAATGCTGTCAGTACAAAAGTACTGCTGCGATTTTTTCCTTCAGTCTGCCCATTTGCCCGGTTTATTTTCACCTTGTCATGCCTAGGCATGTTTTGAGTCCATGTTATGCACGTTATGAACACACTAGAGGTATAAAGGGGTATGTAACATATTACTTGGCATGAGGTTAAAAGTTCAAAACATGCCGTATTATATGAGGTTGCAAGTGCAAAACATGCCTGGGTGTCACTTGAAAAAATATGGATGGGGCAAATGGGCAGACTGAAGGAAAAAATCGCAGCAGTACTTTTGTACTGACTGCATTCATTTCCTTTGGCCCGTTTAGTATTTTCCCACTTGTAGCAGGTAAAAATGGTACAGCCCACCTAAGAAGTAGCCATTTAATGCTAATTAATGCTGGGGATATTTGCCATGGACCTACTTGAGGAATTTGAAAAACAAAACCTTGATCTGCAGATATCATGCACACAGTTTTTTTAGAATATTAAGTGAACTTTTGTAATGTCTGCAATAACAACCCATTGCTGATGTAATGTCCTCCAGACACATCACCAAACATATATTGGTACCGCAAACACAAATTATGTGTCTTATTATGCATACTTGGGTGGGTGATGGACACTAAGAGGCATAACAGAACCCAATGTTTTTGTCTAAGCATCATCCAGCTTTTTTCCTCAAATGATGAATGGGCCAAGGGCAGACAAGAAAAAAAATGGCCCATTGCTGATTTAATGTCCTCTGTCTACATGACTACAGTATGTCAAATACTGATCAATGCAGGTGAGATAGTATAAATAGTGAGAAAAAGATTATCCATCAAAAGGTTTCCACGAAATTCTACATTATCTACAGCTCTAATTATCTTCAGTAGAGACCATAGACTTGACACAATGGACTTGAACTATTATGAGGGTGTTAGAACATCTTTGAATCAGGTTGCTGTGATCGCAGATTTTGTGACCATAGCAGCTGTCTATAATGTACTTTCAACTACCTGTGCTCGGAGTCATCTCCTAGCTTTACCAATCAAGAATTGCAATTGACCAATTGCAGGAGTAGTGAGCCAAATTGTGTCCTTTTTTATGAAAACATATGTTCCCAAAGTTTCTTAACATGATTAATTACATATTTTCATCATAGTTGCAGCTCTCCAATGGAAGCAGCTATCCCTGCAGCAAGAAACAACCTATGTCAGTGGCTTTCCATTAGGCTGCTGTAATCAGTGTGTAACTGTGATCAGGGTGGCTTAATGATGGAGACCCTAAATTACCCCACACCATGTTACTCAATATCTGCTTTTATTGATGTAAGTTATTTCCTAAGTTATTCCACACCATGTAACTCAATATCTGCTTTTGTCGATATACCTTCCGATCCAAATCTATGAGATTGCAGAGAAAAACTCCACAACTACAGTTTTGAAGGTAACCATTATGGTAGTTCTAGTCAAGCAAAAGCAAACACCAACAAAGATTATTGTCATCATAACCATCTCTTGACTCTCACTTCCAACCTGTCAGAATCACCTCATTGACTGGCTTTCCTCCCCATGGCTTCATTGGTTCCCCAGTAACTGTAGATAGGAATATAATAATGTGCTCAAAATTTCTAGCAAACAATTATACAAAAAATGTATGTCCTGAGTGAGATGCTGTTGTGTTCCAGAAAGCAATTGGAAGCCTCTGTCATTAGGTCAAGTAGCACTCACCCTCCTTTATGACTCACTATGATAAAAGTCTGAAGTAAAAGATGTAGCTGCAAAGATACCCATTAGTTACAAACTGATGAAACACTCTCCCTGATAAAAGTTTCTGACATGATCTTCAAATCCTCTTGAGACAAGATAACTTTGTGAACTCTTTTAGATACCTTGAACAGACTGCAATCAACAAGTTCAAATTGGCAAATCTTGCAGCCTGTTTACCCAACAATCCATGTACATCTTCAGGATTTCTTGATAAATTCTTCCAGGCCCAATGATCTTCATACAAAATCACCAGGAAGCCAAACAGCTAAACCAACAAACAAGTTAATGAATGTCATCATCACAATATGCTGGTAATGAGTTTGGCAATTACTCAGCAAGAGCCAAAGTGCATTCTCTTTTTACAAAGCAAACATTACAAGTCCCCTTGAGTCATGAAGCCGCAGAGTCATATGTGTAAGTCTAGAGAGTTCACTGGGTATCATTTCTGATTTAAAAACAAATAGATAAATATACATAAGTGCAGCGTGGGACAGAGAGATACTGATTTAAGCATAATATATCACAACAGACATCTTCAAGCAGAAGCACATCACAACTCATCAGCAACCTTGTCGCTTGGTGGACCAGCCAAAGTATCTACATCTGATATTTTGCTGTGTCTACTCTCCTCCCAATTCTTCCTTGCTCCCCTTCCACTCTCAATACATTAAGTAACATCAGTCAACAAACTGCTTGATGAAACCTGTTGTGGACCTTGGTGGAAGACAATGGAAAGCTGCAATAAGGATATCTGAACTCCATGGAGGGATATTAGACCTGCAAAATTAGGAATAAGCATTGTGCGCTCCCAACTTTCTGTACCATGCTAAACATCTAGACCCAAGATTTAGGCATTACATGAGCTAACCCAAAAAAGAGGAGAATAGAGGAACAAACAAATTGTTTTCATTGTCTTTAATCTGACAGCAAGGCGAAGATTGGCCAAATGCATAGAGCTCTGGCACATCCCACTTGCTGGACAAATCCACCAGTTGTTCCATCAGACATACATGTTGGAACAGTTATTCTACAGAAGTCCCATGCCAACTTGTCTAGCAAAGTGCAACTGAGCATGGATGTAAAGTTGCATTTGCATGTCCCCTCTCGGATGAACAGAGAACAGGATGTGCTTACCTGTGTAATGGTTGTGTCCTGCATATGCTTCTTCAAATGGCTCAATGTCAAAACCAGGTGACCAAACTCCCCAAGGTCTTGGTTCAATAACATGAGTGGACAATTAGTGTTTGCATTGTCACAAGTGATTAGAGTTATTATGAGAAAGACAATGGTGAGCTTTGCAAGGCAGCTTGTTGGGTTACAGTTCTCACCAACTGAATGAGCTGACCTTCAGGTCATTGCAGAGTCCATGATCAATCAAGAGGTGCCCTTTTTATCAGCTCTGCAACTTCCTTGTGCACTGTCTACAGTTTTTCCCCTACAAACTTTCCAACCCCCCTGATGCCTCCATTCAAGCACCAGTTCTGTGCACTATTGGACTCTAGCTACATCAATACCTTTGCTTCACAAACGTGATGGGCCAAATTCATGACCTGGTAAATAGTTAGAACCATGAGAACAGTTTGAGAACCCAACTCTTCATTCAGACCAAGGAATCCCAATGATTTTCACAAGAGATAGAAGAGCCAGAAACTACATCTGTTCACAAAGTGGAGAGGGGGCTGTGGTGGGGGTGGGGGAGAGAGAGAAAGGGAGGGCTTAAAGGTTGCTGTTACCTTTCTGCAAGCTATAAGGTCAGACTCCAGTAGCAGCAGTGCAGAAACCCTTAACAAATTCTCAGGGAGAGGCATGCTTGTCATAAACCACATTGGTTTGCTCAGCTGCACTCTTTCCAAACACAACATCACCCTCAAACAGCAATTATTATCTTGTGGCTCAATTCACAGCACAACAGATTACTGGATACAGTGAAGCACAGCTCCATAATGAACAAAGTATTTAAAGAAGAGCCAACTATCAGACCTTCCAGTACTGACTCACATAAGAAAATGTATGTGTCTTTCTTCTTCAACTTGAGTTCATTAGCCAGTCAAAAAGTCATTGACAACTGCCAGTTATGAACCTTCAGAGTCATATCACTACATCTCATTCTGTTACTCCCAAGGCTTAGCACAAAATTTTGCAAATGAGTTTGTTCCAGATAACCTATCACCATGTGTGAAAAAGACTGCTCTATAGACCATAACAACCTCAACTAAAAGAAGGGATGGAGTTCGGCTGCAAAGTGACTCCAAACCTTGTGATGGTATGTGTGCACCAGGAAAACACTTGCTAAAGCATCTTTCTTGCCCTTGTACCCAACTCCCAACTTCTCACAGTGAAGCACCAGTTCTCACATTGCACTGCTACACCCACTTCAGTACCAATTCTCACTTTAAAAACATTGCAACAGTCATTCTAGGTTTCTGGTGTAGTAGACTGGTCCCAGTTGATATTCATTACCAAATGTCATGTTAAGAAAGGAGATTTGCAGTGTGAGTAATCTGGAGAGTGTGTAGATTACTTCCGTACCTGCAGTCATCACTGAAATTTCCACAAGTAATTTCTAACACCAGCAGAGAACCAAAAGCTTGTAAGAATTCTCAAACATGGAATCAAATGCTTGTCTGAATTCTCAAACATGGAACCAAAAGATTGGCATCCCCCAAGGAAAACTCCAGGCTGACAAACACTCTTTCATGGATTGGAAATTTGGACAATTCTAATAACCTGGAATTGCTCTGTACTCTTTTTCTCCTTTTCCTCTGGTGAAAGTGGCTTGAAATAAAGCTTAGTGGACACACAATAAAACTCCAACATAAGAGATTGCAATCTGTACGAAGATAAACAACAAAAGAAGATTGTGATCCAGGCAAGAAGAATCCTAATGGGGCTAAGGTTCAGATACTTTTCGAATGATGTAACTGTGATTGCTCTTGTTGAACCTGGGATAGAGTTGAAAGCATTAGGAATATGATACCCCCTACATAACCCAAATTTGAGGATGCATGATATCATTTCATGCATTGTCACCAGTATATGCAGAAGCTTCAGTCATTCCCTGACTGATCCATTGCTGGAGCTGTCTGTGGACAAGGGCTTGCACTTCTGTAGCTCCAACTTGACCTTCATGAGATCAAAACACTCATTGTAAGAGAGCAATCAGCTCCTGTTTTGCTAGATGCAAAGGACTACTGAGACAAGAATTCTTGCCTGCATTCTTGAACTGCTTTCTGTGCATGTCACAAAGTGAGTTTTCAGATATGGTCACACTACATATGTCAATATGGAAAAGCAAAAAAAACAACTCAATCCACAACAATGTGTCAAGAGCATGATTTCATTTCATGTTCAAACACAAAAAGGAACGGTATTCTACTGAAATGCACAGAAGTACTTGGCTTGCACCCACACCTCCAACTTCATGTCTTATCAGAGGCACTGATAACCAGCATACATACAAATTTGTGAGAAAGTGTTGACATGCAAGAAAATGCACAATTGGGAGAGATCAAGAACCTTAATGTAGGCAGGATGTGTACCAATTGCTGCCATGACCTGGAGACACAAATGACCCACAAAAAAAGAGATTTCCTTGAATTCATATGCCTTCAAATATATCAGCCTTCAGGGGATGGATGTAAATCTTTGAAGTAAAACAGAAAATTATTTAGCACAGATAATCATAGACAGAGCTTGAGATTGAGATCAGGTAAAAGTCAGGGCTGATGATCCAAACTGTGTTAAACTTCTCGCCACGGACATTCAGCCGCACAATTTGCATGCCCTTTCGGACCATCACACCTTGATAATCATCCTCACTTCCATACACAACAGCACTTGTGGCAATGAGCTGGTCACCCACGTCCACCAATCCAGTCTTGTCTGCATTGCCATCTCGTATAACTTCTGCAATAAATATATTCCCAAACTTGTCCTCTTCGAGAGCAATACCTGCAACCTCAGTACCATGTGTGGCAAATCAATTGTGCCACACTTACAGCATTCTATCTCTCTTACAATTCTCACACAGACTTGAGCTTATGACCTAAATTCTCATCCAGCTTGCTCCACTCAAATTGCCACCAAACCTAACAGACAGCAGAAAGATTTGTCAAACTATCACAAGCCTCATACCTAGAGGCTTGGTGAGTTCCACCTTGATTCGGCTGCAACCAGGAGGTGGAAGGTCTTTCCCATCCTCACTACTACTAGCTTCTGAGCCTCTGTCTGAGTTGAGTATAGCTTTCAGAACTGGCCTTTGTGTTAGTACCCCATGCACACCTACTGCTTGCTTCTCCAGACCTGCTGACAATCTCCACAAATGTGAGAGAAGAAGAGACATCTGCTTCTAGTTACAAGAAGAAAAATGCCCCTCATTCTGCAAATAAGGATAACTCTGTGTCTCTCCAGCCCTTCAAGCTTTCCAACACATTATTCAGAAAATGCAACTTTCTGAGATCCAGGAAATCTGCAAACTTGCCTTGAAGGACTATAGATTCCATGTGAAAATTCAGCCTAATCATTTCGAATGATCACTATGGATAACATCAAATGCAGACACTGGAATTCAGACTCACAATTACAGGAAAGATGCCCTTATTAAGCCACTCCATTTTTGTCCTCCTTTCAATTCTAGAAGATGAACACTCCATATTCTTCCAGAATTCACAACTCATCTGACCCAGCGACCCCCTTATTGCTGGGCTGATTTGAATGACTAACATCTAGCATGCTCACATGGGGATTACAACCAAAAACCCTGGCCCACACCTCTCAGATTCCCTGAATGCTCACACAACACACACATGCTCCGAAACTACTTGCGAATTCAGGAGGCTTATACGGGACGACCACCGAATGACATCTACTAAAAATACACATGGCCGGCCTCTCGATGCAGGTTGATAGAACTTCGACACAATCCAAAAATCTTTGACAAAATTATCAAGTCGACTTGACTCACCAGAATAATACACGCTAACGGAGCAATGTTGGTGCAAGACACGCAACTGGGTGGGGTAGAAACGGATGGAGGCCAAGCTGCTCCTGCTGCAAATGCTGCTAGGGATAGGGAGCCGGAGGGATGTGCAGGCCATAGCCACCATATCTGGAAGACAGAAGGAAGTGGCAGAGAGAAGCTTGAGGACACCATACCTGCGTTATACCTGTACAACTCTCCTCGGCCACTTTTTTCTTTTGCTGCTTCTAGGCCTAATCAACAACCCATAATCAGAATCAAGCAGTAATCATGAGTATCTCAAGAGGTAATTTATGATTGCAGGAGGTTAATTAAGGTGATTCGTAGGTGACGCAAGCACCAATCAAGAGCACCTCAAGAGGTGATCCATGATTTAGGGGAGCTTGATTAAGGTGATGCCTAGGTCTAATAAAGAGCAACAACTCAAGAGGTAATCGATGGTTTAGAGGATCTTGACTAACGTGATGGTGCCTAGTGATAAAAAGCACCAATCAAGAGCAATTCAAGAGGAGATCCATGGTTTAGAGGAACTTCTGAAGGTGATGCCCAATGATGCAAACAATAACCAAGAGCAACTCAAGAGGTCCATGATTTTGAGGAGCTCCATTAAGGTGATGCCCAGTGATGCAAGCTCTAATCAAAAGTGACACCTCAAGAGGTAATCATAATTAGAGAACCTTGATTAAGGTGATGCTTAGTGATGCAGGCATTAATCAAGAGCAAATCAAGAGGTGAATTATTGGAGGAGCTTCGTTAAGGCGATGACTAATGATGAAGCACTAATTGAAACAACTTGAAATTTTTCACAATAAGGAGCTTTGTAAATTATTTGTTAGACCTTACAAATGTTTTACATGCATTTGAAAAAATAGTTGATTTTAAAATGCTGCACATTAGTAAAAAGAATGGTCAAAATGTAATTACTCTATTTGCAGTTACATACGATTATTAATCATTTGCGACTATCTTTGAAAAATTTTGCAATTATTTGTTATATTTGTAATTAGTTTGCGACTATTTTGTTTCTCATCTTTTCATGTGCACAATATTTAATTTAGTTTTCATTCAAGAAATTAACTTATGTCCCATTAGTTGCAAATGTAACAAATTTAATTGCAACCTATATAAAGATGTGTTTTGTGTATTTTAAATAATATAACTAATTACATTAAAATTTACAAATCTATATTTTGAATGTATATGACCGACCATATTACATATGTATTCAAGAATTATTGTTAACATGAATGACCTTGATATTATGGTTACACTATATGTATATTTTGAATATATTAAAATTTTATGTGAAATATTTACGAAATATATTGCACCCATATTACAAGTTTATCCAAGCTAGTTTATTATACTTCTTAAAATTATTTTAAACGACATTTTTTATTATATATTAATATTAATTACATATAGTAAAAATTTAATTTTTAATATTATCTTTAAATAATTTTTTAAATAATACTATTTTACCACATAATGATGATGGTATTAGTATGATAGGAAAAATAATAACATAATTACTTAAATTAAAATGATTATGCGTACTGAAATTATTGTTAAATATATATATTCTACAAGAGCTATAAAAATTGACATAATAATACATATAAATAATAGTAAAATAGCTAACATAAGCTAGCTACAAATTACAATATTATTATGATTATAAGTAAAAAATTATGAAATATTACTACATTATAATAATTACACAAATATTAATTACTTAATGATTATAATGAATTACTGAAATATATTTTCTATTTTCTATTTTATTATTTTATAATAATTACTGTAATAGTTAATAATGAAATTTAATACATTATTATACAAATGCAGAAATTATTTTCAAACGAAATATATACTTATTAAGAATATAAATTATTTATTGTAGTAGTCCTTAAATAGCTATATAATGATTGAAGTAATTATATGAATAATAAAAATAAAATAACTAACCTTACCTACCAATTAACTATAATAATAGTTCAATTAATGTCATTGATATTGTTAAGTATTCATATTTATATTATTATTAACTATAAAAATAATAATAATAATGGGAATAATTATAATAAAATAATTAGGCTAGGCTAAGTTTTAATTACATTATTAATATTTTAAGATAACTATTTAATATTTACAACTAATAATTAATAATTACTGAATATTTCAGTTATTCTATTAATTTGTTTGGTTACAAAATATTGATTAAATATTCATTAATAATTAGCTAGTTATTTCAATATTAACCAATTATTAGTTAATTAAATTAGTTGATAGATCAATAGTTCATCATATATAATTAAAATTAAAATAATATTATTATTTATTAAGTTAATAAATCTAGTAATATTCTATAATAACTTATAATATAATTAATTTACAAATTATATTATTTATGCAATTAAAAATTATTGATGATTATTATTATGGGTGTAGCCATGATAACACATACCACAGCAAGTATAACCAATGCTTAATGTTCCATATTATTGAAAATGTTATTTCATTTCATTTTGAAATTGTAAAGTTTACTTATATGATAACATTCATAATATGTCATGGGAACTTGTGAATAAATATGAAATTAATTAAATGAATTAAAAATATGCAAAAACATTAATAAAACATTAGTTAGAATGTTTTTAAATAGTATAATGACATGTTTAATAACTTTTTTTTTTCTAAATGACATATTTTGACAATTTTTTAATGCAAGGCTAATCAAAATACTATAAAAAAATTATCGTGTCTTTTTTTTAAAATTCTGAAACTTTTTGTGGAATAATCTAAGAATAAAACAATCCAAAAAATAGTCCCTAAGGGGTGGGTGTGGCTCATGTTTGTGTTTGCACCTTTATAAATAATTAGTTAGTTGGATAATTTATTAATGAATTAATCGTTAGTTTCAAACTTTATTTTTAATTAATTATTTTTAAAAATATTTACTAATTAATCTATATTTTATTTATCAATTAATTAAAATATTTTTATTTATTTATTTATTTATTAGCTACGTAGTTAGCTAATTAGTTAATTAGTTAGTCATTTACCTACTTAATTACATAATTTATAAAAATGAAAATATGGGATAAACCTTTTTAGTTGCAATAATTTGCAACTAAAAATGTTCAATCACAAACTACTTGTAATTAAATATTTATCCCATATGTTTTGGCTTTCATTCTCATTTTGAAATATATATAAATAAGGTGTTTTGTCTTACATTTTCATATTTAAAAACATGGGCATATGGGATGAACCAATCAAAAAGGCTTAACCCAAAATACAATGTAAATATTCATATATTTACATCTAACTACCCACTTCCTTAACTTACCTACCTACCTACCTAAGTAGATATTTGGCCTAGGTAAATAAATAGGTCCTATTTAGATAGGTGTGTAGCCTAGATGGGTAGGTAGGTAGGTAGGTAGGTACCTAGTTCGACCTACATATTTAAATATTGATTTAAATTTATTTTGGACAAATTCAATTAATGCCACATTACAAATTTCTATTGCACCACATGTCACAATCTAAAACCGTCCAAATGTGAAAATTAAACAAATGTTCACCACAAAAGTCACATTTTAGTTACAAGCAACAATACATATATGACCAAACAAAAGATGAAGGTGTATTTCATTGACTTTTTTTTTCATCCAATTTTTTTTTTTTGGTTTGCAACTAA
>Ga0209208_10004205_pt1 | contig 20507 bp, 17 predicted proteins | sample S1TSphfallax_3_FD_187694 | JGI IMG/M metagenome (GOLD analysis project Ga0209208, IMG submission 187694) | Host-associated microbial communities from peat moss isolated from Minnesota, USA - S1T2_Fd - Sphagnum fallax MG (SPAdes) (version 2) | ecosystem: Host-associated > Plants > Peat moss >...
ATCTCGAAGAGAACCTGGCCCTTCGCGACCTCGCTGCCCTCGCGGTAATCCTGCTTGATGAGGTAGCCGCTCGCTTGGGGTTGGATCTGCGCGTTCACGTACCCGTCCAGGGTGCCGACCCATTCGCCCGTCACCGGAACGTCGGTTGGCTTGACCTGGACGACGGTGACGGGCATCGCCGGGGGTGGTCCGGCCGGCGCGGCCTTCTTCTCGCCGCAGCCTGCCATCAACCCTGCTCCAATCAACAGAATTCCAATCGGAAGTGCTCGGGCCGAAGCCCCCTTCACCTTTGAAGACGCGGACTTCCCATCCGCGTTTGCGCAACAATCCCTCATGCTTTTCTCCAGGAAAAGTTCAGCGGCGTACCGCACAAAAATCTTGAGTTCGTAGGAAGACAGGCCAGTCGAACTGGCTGTTAATAGACGCGATCGGCAGGGCGGCAGATTCAAAAACCGCTCGCAGACGCGCGAGCCGGGGAGGGGAAAAGCAGTCCCTCCAAGCCGCGCGGGGCTTGATTTCGCTCATGTTACGGGAGCATTGCCGCCGGTAGATGTTCGTTTTTAGCCGGAATCTTGCGTATTGGGCGGCGTCGCCGGAACCAGCTCACGGATGCTTCGACTCCGCGATTGGCGTCTGGAAAGGGCAACCTGGAGAGTCTAGGCCATCGCGAGCGGCACAGCTTCTTCCCATCGCCCCTGCGCTTTGAGGATCAACTCGACCACTTCCCGCGCGGCTCCGCGACCGCCATTGCGCTGGGTGATGTAGTGGCAGACAGCTTTCAGATCGGCCGCGCCGTCGGCCACGCAAACCGCGAGGCCGGAGCGCCGCGCGAGCGGAATGTCGGGCAGATCGTCGCCCAGGTAGGCGACCTCATCGGCTGTTACACCGGCTTTCTCCAGGCACTCCTCATAGGCCTGCATCTTTTTGGCCTGGCCCAGGTAGACGAATCTCACCTTGGTCTCCGCGGCCCGCTTGGCCACCGCCGGGGAGCGCCGTCCGGTGATGAAGCCGGTTTGAATGCCCATGGTTGCGGCAAGCGAAAGGCCCTGACCGTCCTGGGCGTTGAAGACCTTCATCTCCGTGACTTGCGACTCGCCGCTTGCGTCCGTGCCGCCCATCAGGCAGATGCCGCCGTCGGTCAGCGTCCCGTCCACGTCCATGAGAAAGAGCTTGATCTTGCGGGCGCGCGCCAGCACATCGGAGGAAACTGCGACCATGAAGTCAATATCGGACATGCGTTGATGATAAACGCCGCCCGCCTCCGATCCGGGCCATGGGGAGGTTCAAGGCCTCTCGATCGCCATCGCCACGGAGTTTCCGCCACCCAGGCAAAGCGCCGCCACGCCCCGCCTGGCGTCCCGCGCGATCATCGCATGGATCAGCGTCACCAGCACGCGCGCCCCGCTGGCTCCAATCGGATGTCCGATGGCCACCGCGCCGCCGTTGACATTGACCCGGCTCGGATCAAGGCCGAGTTCGCGAGTCACCGCCACGGCCTGCACCGCAAACGCCTCGTTCAACTCGAACAAATCGACCGTTTCCCGCTCCCAGCCGGTCTTTTCGAGCAGATTTCGGACCCCGCTCACCGGCGCCATCATCACCCATTCCGGCGCGACCCCGCTCGCCGCCTGGCCGCGAATTAAGGCCATGGGCGTCAGCCCCAACTCCCGCGCCTTCGCCGACGCCATCAGCACCACCGCCGCCGCCGCATCGTTGACCCCCGGCGCATTCCCCGCCGTCACCGTCCCATCCTTCTGGAACGCCGGCTTCAGCGCCGCAAGCGCCTCGAGCGTCAGCTCCGGCCGGATCGACTCATCTCGCGTACAAACCGTCACCGCGCCCTTGCGCCCGGCAACTTCGACCGGAACCACCTCGGCGTCGAATCGCCCCTCCGCCCACGCCCCCGCTGCCCGGCGGTGCGATTCCAGCGCAAACCGGTCCTGCTCCTCACGCGAAACGCCGTACTTTTCGGCGACTTTCTCCGCAGTAATCCCCATGTGGAAGTCGTTGTACACATCCCACAGCCCGTCACGCACCATGGAATCCACCACCGCCGCATCGCCCATGCGAAACCCCTGCCGCCCCTGCGGCAACAGATACGGCGCGTTGGTCATCGACTCCATCCCGCCGGCGACCACCACCTCGGCGTTTCCGGTCTGGATCGCCTGCGCACCCAGCGCAATTGCCTTCAATCCCGACCCGCAGACCATGTTGACAGTGAGCGCTCCAACTTCGTTCGACAGCCCGCCAAACAACGCCGCCTGCCGCGCCGGATTCTGCCCCAGCCCCGCCGGCAGCACGTTGCCCAGGATGCATTCGTCCACAACGCCCGGATCGACTCCAGCCCGCCGCACCACCTCACGTACCGCCGCCGCGCCCAATTGCACCGCGCTCAGCGGCGCAAACATCCCCTGAAACTTCCCCACCGGCGTCCGAGCCGCCGCGACGATCGCGACCTCTTTCATCTCTACCCTCGTATTGCCGCGCGATCCGGCTCCGATCCGGCTCCGAACCCGCGCCGATCCCACTTCTGGGCAATGCCTCAGTATCGTCGCCGTCTGCGGACTTGTCACGTCCTTATACGCCCCTTTCCGGCTCCTTACAGGTTCCTTACGGTCCCTATGTTGAGATTCGATTAAGCGGTTTCCGGCCCAGGCTGCGGCTTGTTCCCGGCGCTTCCGAGCCGCGGCTTTTAGAAGTTCAGCCCACGAAGCGGATTCGATCGCTTTCCGGCGCGGAACAATTTCCTCTTCTCGGACGAAAGAGAGTCAACCAAGTGATTGCAGCAGATATAAGGCTTTCCCTGACATACGGCCTGTCCTTCGCCATTCTCCTCACAGTTCCAGTCCCTTCCCGCGCCGCCAGCGGCCCCGCCGGCACCGGCAATTTGCACGGAAGCGTTTCCGGCTCCGTCGAGCAGGCATCGGCAGAGGCCGCCAGTCCGGCTCAGGTCGTGGTCCGCGGCAAAGACGGCCAGTTCCGCGAAATTGTTGCCGCCGACGCTGCCGGCAACTTCTCGGTGTCGGCCCTCGCGCCCGGCCGCTATGAAGTGGCCCGCATTGTGAACGGAGTCGAAACCGGCCCGTCAACGGCGGTCGACATCGCGGCCGGCGGCGACGCGGAGGCCGATCTGGGAGCCCAGACTCCGGCGGCGTCGCCCGCTGCGCCCGTTCCTCCCGTCGCGCCGCCTTTGTTCAAGCCGACCGATGGATTTTTCACGCGCTGGGGCAAGGCCTATGCGGCGGACTGGACCGGCACGACGCCCAGCGATCCCAATCCGCCCAAGCGCCGCGGAACGCCCGGACCGATCTCCTCACCACCATTTCCCGCAGCCGACTGGCCCATCGGCGGCACGCAGGAGATCGGCGCGCCCGACTACCAGACCTACATGCTCCAGGAGGCGATCGACAAGAGCGCCACCAAGCTGAGCAAAGTCAAGTGGTACGGTTATATCTCGATCGGCGCCAACGGTTCCACCAACAACCGCGGCAATGCCAGCAAAGGCATTCCCGCCAATGCGCCTTCCGCCTACGACGAATTCCCCAATACCATCGTCCTCGACCAGCTCGCCCTCTACACCGAGAAGCTGGCGGACACCACCCAGACCGACCATTTCGACTGGGGTTTTCGCCTCACTAACCTGTACGGCCAGGACTACCGCTTCACTACGTCCCACGGGATGCTGAGCCAGCAATTGCTGGTCAAGAACTCCCAATACGGTTACGACCCGGTCATGTTCTACGTCGATCTCTACTTCCCCAAGCTGGGGAAGGGTTCTGATCTGCGCATCGGCCGATACATCTCGCTGCCGGACATCGAAGCCCAGCTCGCGCCCAACAACTACAGCTACTCGCACTCGATTCTCTACACCTACGACTGCTACACGCAGTTGGGTGCCAACCTGACGACCAAGATCAACGACCACTGGACCATCCAGGCGGGCATTTCGCCCGGTTGCGACACCATGCCCTGGACCACCGACGCCCAGGTGACCGGCAACACCTGCCTCGTCTATACCTGGCACAATGGCGGCGATGCCCTCAACACCTGCGACAACACCATCAACAACGGCAAGTACGGTTACAACAACCTCACCGCCTTCTACGAGACCTGGTACCACAAGATCAATGAGCATTGGCACACCGATACGGAAGGCTGGTACCAATACATGCGGGACACGCCGAACATGTACTGGTACAACACGGGGCAAGGGCCGACCAAGGCGATGCCCTGGCCGGAGCACACTGGCGGCGGCGTCACGCTGAACTTCGGCGCGGTCTGCAAAGATCCTCGACGGCCGGCGTCGCAACAGCCTGCTTACTGCTACGCGCCCGAGTGGGCGATCACCAACTACGTCGAGCACGACTTCTGGAATCACCAGGCCTCGCTCAACATTCGCAACGAAATCGTCAACGACATCAAGGGCCAGCGCACCGGCACTCCCGGCTACTTCGAGGAGCACATGGTCGGATTCGATTTCTGGGCCGGCTCGACGGTCACCTTCCGCCCTGAGGTCAGCTACACGCATGCCTTCAGTCCCTACGGGCTGCGCGCGCTCGATATTGGACCTGGATCGTCGGTCGCGGCCATCTCCAACCTCGCCCCAGGCGAAACCTCCTACCAGGCGATGGAGAAGCTCGGCGCCAAGACCCAGGCGCTGACCTTCGCCGCCGATCTGATCTGGCACTTCTAATCTCGACCCCAAAGCGGCTCCGGACGGAACGCTCCGGAGCCGCTTCTCCTCCAAAAATCCGTTTTTTCTTCCCCTATCGCGCCTCTCATGTCATCCTTAGATTTCGAGATCTTCCACCGCTGAATCCTCCGCATTCGACCGAATTCGGGGAGCGGAAATCCTATATCTTCTTCATCGCACCGGCATCCAAGGCTGGAAATATTTTGTCTCAGGAGCGTACATGGCAGAAACAACGACAGGCGGGATGAAACCGACGCTGGGCCTCACCGGGCTCACCAGCAACGCAATGGCATTGATCGCTCCCGGAGCCTTCCTCTGGCTCACTTTTCTGGTGCAGGCGACCGAGGGCGCGACCTCCCCGGCGATGTGGTGGGGCATCGTTGGCGCTTTGCTGCTGTGTCTGCTTACCGCCGTCTGTTACGCGGAGATGGCCAAGCTCTATCCCGGCGCGGGCAGCTCCTACTATTTCGCCGAGCAGGCATTCCTCAACCGCGAAAAAGCCTGGAGATACGCTCGGGTCTCCAAGTTCATCGTCGGCTGGGGCTCGCATTTGTACTACTGGATTTATCCCGGCGTGATGGTTGGCACCACCGGCATCATCTCCGGCTACGTCGTGGGCACGATTTGGCCCAATTTCATGAGCGCTTCCAATCCCGGCATCTTCTTCATGATGGCCGTGGCGGTCGTCTTTTCTTTCTGCATTGCCTATATCGCCCACCGGGGCATCAGCAGCTCCACCGTCGTGAATATGGGCATCAACGTGATCCAGATTGCGGCCTTGCTGGTCTTCGCCGTCCTGGCGCTGCACTATCGGATCGCGCATCCGGCGGGAACGGTTGCCTACCAGTTCGACCCGGTCTCGGGCGAGGCTTATACCTACGAGTTCAAGACCGCAACGACGGTAGCCGGCGGCGTCTCGACCGACACGATCGTGCGCGACGATAAGGGCGTTCCGGTGCCCAAGACCGACGCCAACGGCAAAGTGGTGCCATTCCTCGTCAGCTATCCCGAGCGTGACGCTTCCGGCACGTTTCTTACGCATAAGAACGCCATCTCGGTGGTAAGTCCGCATAACTGGAACTGGGTGCTGGTGCAGGCCACGGTGGCGATTTTGATCCTGGTCGGATTCGAGTCCGTGACCACCATGGGCGATGAGGCCAAGAACGCCAAGCGGGACGTTCCGATCGCCGTCATCACCTCCCTGCTCATCCAGGGCGGAGTCTTTTACTTCTTCGAGTACTTTTCGGCAAACTTTTTCCTCAACAGCGGCTACACGATGGCCAGCGCCGCTGGGTCCGCCGCTCCCATCGGCGACATGATGGTGATCGTTGGCGACGCGCTGCTGGGTCCGGGCCATGGACGCACCTTCATGCTGATCGAGGCGGCCACGGTGTTTCTGGCCCTGATCGGAACTACGCTTTCCTGCATGAACACCGGGGCGCGCGTCACCTATGCGATGGGCAAGGATAAGGAAGTGCGCGGCCACTTCGGCGTTTTGCACAGCAAGAACCTGACCCCGCACAACGCCATCTGGACTCTCGCGGCCATCTCCGCGGCGATCGGCTGCGTGGCCGTTGCGCTGGTCTTTGCCGATGGCAGCGCCCCGAGCGATACGGCGCTGGCCGCGATTCCACACGGCTTCTGGTCCCAGGTCGCCTTGACGTCGCATATTACGCACGACCAGTTGGCGGCGCTTCCCAACAGTTTGCTCACCGTCACGCTGGCCTCCAACTTTGGAACCTTTGTGCTCTATGCCCTCAGTTGCGCGCTGTGTATGGTCGCGTATCACAAGCATCCCAACTTCAGCTTCCTTCGCCATCTGCTGATTCCGATCCTGGGCTTGCTGGCCAACCTGGCGTGCATGGCGTTTTACATCATCGGGCCTTCCGAGGGCTACGGTACGCCGCACGAGCCTTTGCTGGCACTGGCGATTGCCGTGGTGTGGGCGCTCTACGGCGGCTTCTACTTCCTCACCTCCGGCAAGGCGACGGGCAGAAAGGTGCTGTTGGAGTCGCGCACACCGGCTGCTCAGTGAACAGCATTCGAGTAGAATGGGGCCATCGGCGCAGGCCGTCCTTCGACGGAGGCGGCCGGTTTTCCAAGACGCCAACCCATCATGCTTGATATCGAATTCGCCGAACTGACCGATACCGGCAAGACCCGCGAACACAACGAGGATTGCTTCGGCCATGTGCTTCCGTCCACGCCGGCCGAGGTGCAGTCGCAGGGTTGGCTGTTTGCCCTTGCCGATGGCGTCGGCGGCCAGGAGTACGGCGAGGTCGCTTCGCGGCTGGCTATCGACACGGTAGTCTCCGGTTTTCGCAAGATTCCCAAGGGCATCATGCATGTTTCGCTGCTTCCCAAACTGGTGCAGGAGGCGAATGCCGCGGTTTACGATGCCGCCAACGGGTTGCCAGGCCGCTTTCGCGCGGCGCGGATGGGAACGACGCTGGTCTGCTGCGCGCTGCGCTTCGACTCGGCTGTGGTTTCGCATGTGGGCGACTCGCGCTGTTATCTGTTTCGCGATGGCGTAGGCAATCAACTGACGCGAGATCATACGATGGCCGCCGAGCAGTTGCGCCTCGGATTGCTTTCGAAGGCGGAAGCGGAGTCTGGGGAGAATCGGCATGTGCTGACGCGATGCCTGGGTAACGAACTCTTTGTGGCCGCCGATACCGTTACGGTGAATATCATTCCCGGCGACATGCTGCTGCTATGTTCGGACGGCTTGTGCGGCTATGTGCCGGATGCGAAGATTCAGCAGTTGCTCCAATTTACCGCCGACCTGCAAACGGCCGCGCAGCGGCTGGTGGCGGCGGCTAACGATGCCGGCGGCGGGGATAACATCAGCGTGCAGTTGATTCGCATCAAGTCGGTCGAGCGCATGGGACTCTATCGCGGGCGGCCTTACCGGCTCTTGTAACTCAAGCAGGATTGCATGTTCGCTCCCAATCTTACGATTCAACCCGGAGATACGCTCGACCACTTCGCGATCGATGGAGTGGTGGCTGCCAGCGGCATGGCTACCGTGTTTCGCGCGCGGGACCTGAATACCGGGCAGACGGTGGCGATCAAGGTGCCCCATCCGGAGATCGAGAGCGACCCGGCGCTTTACGACCGCTTTCTGCGCGAGGAGGAGATTGGCAAAAAGATCGACCATCCGGGCGTGATGAAAGTCTTTGCCAATCCCGACCGCAGCCAGGTTTACATGGTGATGGAGTGGATCGACGGCAGGCTGCTGCGGCAGATTCTGAATGAGGAGAAGAAGCTGCCGGTCGAGCGCGCCGTGCAACTGACGGTGCGCATCTGCGAAGCTTTGGAACATATTCACGAGCATGGGGTGGTGCATCGGGATTTGAAGCCGGAAAACATCATGGTGGATGGCGAGGATAACATTCGACTTATCGACTTTGGCATTGCGGGCAATGCCGGGTCGAGAAGGCTGACTTTCGGCAACTTCTCGAGGAACATGGGTACGCCGGACTATATCTCGCCGGAGCAGGTGCGCGGCAAGCGCGGCGACGCTCGCAGCGACGTGTACACGCTGGGAGTGATGCTTTACGAGATGCTGACCGGGAAGGTTCCGTTCCAGGGGCCGAATGCGTTTGCGGTGATGAACGACCGGCTGGTGAATCAACCGGAGCCGCCGCGCAATCTGGAGCCGGCGATCTCGCCGCAGTTGCAGGAGATTGTGTATCGCGCGCTCGAACGGGAGCCGAAAAATCGCTACCGATCGGCGCGGGAGTTTGCGCATGACCTGCTCCATCCGGACGAGGTAGGCGTTACCGCGCGCGCGGATGAGGCGAACTGGGAGAAGCGCGAGAATCCGGGAAGGCGGCGGTTGCTGCTCTATGCCGGTCTGGCGCTGCTGCCGGTGGCGATTTTTGCGCTGCTGTATCTGGTGGCGAAGTCTCGATAGCCGGACGAATTTGGCCCTTGAAATGCCGGAAATTGCGGAAAAAGAGGCGGGTTTGCGCTTTCGCCTGTGGCAGAGCCAAATTGTTCCACGTGGAACAATTTGGGGCGAATGGGAAGGCTCTGGAAATCTTTGTTGTAAGTGGCTTTTTTTGTTGAGCTTGCCATTGCGTAACATTATGGCGATTTGTGCCTTGTTGCAGCGAATGGGGATTTTTGGCGGTGAGCGGGAAAAAATCTCTGGGTTTTTGCGTGCGCGATTTTGGCGCCATAGTTGGCGCGAATCCGGATTCGTGATATGGATTCGCGATATGTCAGGCGGGACATTTCCGTTTGGTTGCACGGCAATTTTCGGCCGGTTTGCAGATTTGCAATCACAAGCAACGGCAACGGCAGATTCCCTTCGGGAAGGACAGACAGCACGGCAAAAACAACAGCAAGAGCAACGGCAAAGGCAACAGCAAAAGCGGATCCTTCGCTTTGCTCAGGATGACAATGGTTTGAATTGGAAGAGAGGTTAGCGGGGGACGAATTCGTCGGCGTGGATTACGAATTCGGGGTAGGCGCCGGAGCCTAGTTCTCGGATGTCCATGCCTTGCCAGTCGCCGTCGCGGTCTACGCGGTAGGGGAGGAAGCGGTTGAGGAGGAGGTTGGTGGCGTGGATGAGGGGGAGCAGGAAGCCGACCAGGGTGGCGATGCCGATGAGCTGGGCGAGGAGGTGGTTCTGGTGGGAGTTGCCGGGCTGGATGGTGAAGAGGCCGAAGGCGAGCAGGCCCCAGAGGCCGCTGGCGGCGTGGACGGAGATGGCTCCGCCGGGATCGTCGACTAAGAGGCGGAGTTCAAGGATTTCTACCAAATAGGTGGTGAGCAGGCCGGCGACGGCGGCGATGAGGATCGCCGCGGTGGGCGAGACCCATTGGCAGCCGGCGCTGCCGGCGACGAGGCCGGCGATCCAGCCGTTGGCGCTCAAGGAGGCGTCGGGTTTGCGATAGCGGATTTGGGTGGTGAGGACGGCGGCGAGGCAGCCGGCGGAGGCGGAGAGGACGGCGTTGAGGACGAGGGCAGGCAACTCGCCGGGTTGGCCGTTCGAGAAGAGGAGACAGGCGGCGGATTCGAGCGCGATGAAGCCGATGAGGGCGAGGAGGCAGCCGAAGAGGACCTGGACGATGTTGTGTCCGGGGATGGCGGTGGCTTGGCCGGCGGAGTATTTGCCGCGGCGTGGGCCGAGGATCCAGGCGACGGAGAGGGCCATGAGTCCGCCGGGGACTTGGATGACGGCGGCACCGCCGAAGTCCTGGAATGGGGCGAGGTGGAAGTTTTGGCCGAGTTGGGCGAGCCATCCTGAGGCCCAGACCCAGTGGGAGAGGATTGGGTAGAGGAATGCGGCGAAGACGGCGGTGGCGAGGCAGATGGGTGCGAGGCGCCAGCGGTCGGTGCCGGCGCTGAGGGGGATGATGGCGGCGAGGCCGACGGTGAAGACCTGGAGGATGAGCGGCAAGTTGGCGGGGCTGTTCCGGGGGAGATTGCCGAGCCAGTTCCACTGGTAGCCCGTGATTGGGAGGGTGTGGGCGGGGCCGTTGGGGTAGCCGGCGAAGTGGTTGCCGAGGAGAGTGAAGGCGATGGCGGCGACGGCGAGGGCGCAGAGGGTGGCGAGCATGGCGTGAGCGGCGCTGCGGGAGCGTCCCAGGCCCTGATGGATGAGGGCGAGGCCGGCGCTGGCGAGGGGCGTGAGCAAGATGCAGGGCAGGATGAGGGTGAGATCGGGTTGCGCGGGATTGGGGAGGGTTGGTGTCATTTTTGCCTCCGCTGCTGGGCGGTGTAGGCGCGGGTGAGCAGGGCGAGGCCGAGGATTTCGGTGCCGAGTCCGGCGGCGATGAAGGCGGCGCGCTGGGCGAATGCGGAGAGCATGACGAGCGCGGCGAGAGCGATGACCCAGCCGGAGAGGAGCAGCAGGCATCCGATCAGCTTCAATGAGGCTCCTTTTAGGGGGTTGTGGGCGGTGGTGCGGTTCGCTACCAGTTTATCGGGATGGGCGGGGTTTTACGATTGGATTCCACTTGCGAAAGATTTATGGGGCGTCTGGTAGGCTGGGGCCATTCGCAGGACAATCCAGAGGGGTGAGATGGCTGATATGAAGAGTGTCTTGAACCAGTTGGTGGGCAATCCGGTGGGGGCGTATGCGGTGCTGTCGTTGGCGGCGCTTCTGGAGGTCTCGGGGGACGCGTGTTTTCAGTCGGGGCTTTACCAGGCGACGGGGGCGATGCGCGGGGTGTGGTTTTTGGTGGGAGCGGCGGTGTTGGCTTCGTATGGATTCTTTGTGAACCTGCCGCAGTGGGATTTTGGGAAGCTGCTGGGGGTGTATGTGGTGCTTTTTTTTGTGATTGCGCAGATTGTGGCGAAATTGCGGTTTCATCAGTCACCCGGATTGCCGATCTACGTAGGAGGGGTTCTGATTGTGGCGGGAGGAGCTGTGATCACATTTTGGAAGGCGTGAGTTCCGGGCGGGCGGACGGGGGTTGGATCGGGGATTGAGGGGCTATGCGGTGGAATCCCACCTTTGGGGTACGTTTTGCACAGAAGTACCAGTTACTTTGGAAACTATTGTATTGATCTGACTATTACCTCGCGCTATTCTCAAGCCAATCTGGTCGAAATGGTTACCGATTCAGTACTTCGGTGCGAACTATCGGGAGATGGCAAACGGAAATTTCGTGGAATGGCGGTGTTGAATTGAATATGGGAAGCGACGCATTGAAAATTGTCACTCACGACGATGTGGAACCGGTCAAGCGGCCTTTTGGGCGGACTGTCGCCGCCGCTCCGGTCGATACGGTGGACCCGAGCAAGCTGATGGATATGCTGGGGGACATCGACAGCCTCAAGCGCGAGATCCAGGACCGTGTGCGGCGGATTGAAGCGGTGAAGCAGGCCAAGTCTTTGCTGATGGAGGACGCGCTGCGGACCGAGGCGCTGAACAAGCGGTTGGCGGAGATCGGGAAGGTGATGTCGGCGGTGCATTCGGGATTTTTGGCCGTCGACGCGGATGAGGACGTGACGGCAGGGCCTCGCTGGCAGAGCCGTGAGCCGGTGGCCATGGTGGAGACGCGGCCGGCTCCGGTGCTGGTGATGCATGAGGCAGTGGCGCTTGCGTGGCCCAAGGTGGAGGAGGCCGCCGCGGCTTCGATTCCGGCGGCTGAGGAGTCTGAGGCTGCCGCGGTGACGGCGGAAGCGAGCGGGATGGTTGCGGCGGAGCTTCCGGTTGCCGAGGTTGTGGAGATTCCTCTGGAATTGGCGGCGGTGCCGGTGGAGACGCAGTTGGCGGAGAGCGCGCCGGTGGCCGCTGTGGAGGAACCGGCGCCGGTTCTTTCGATAGCGGAGGTTGTGGAGACGCCGGTTGCCGTTGCGAAAGCGGTAGTGGCGCCGGAGGTCGAGCTGAGCGTGGTTGCGTTTGACGAGCCGGCCGCCACAGCGGTTGCGGAGCCGGTAACGGAAGAGGCCGCGGGCGAAGTTGGGGTTGCGGAGCTGGAAGCTGAGGGACTCACGGTCACTTCGTCGCGCCGGGCGGAGGAGTTGGTTGCGGAGGCGCGCCGGCTCTTGGAGGAGTCTACGGCGCGGCTTGACGTGGCGGCGCATCGGGAGGAGATGGCGGCGGAGGAGCTGCGCGCGACGCAGGAGTCGTTGGCGACGGTTTACCAGTCGGCGACGGCGCAGTTGACGGAAGCGGAGCGATTCTGGCGGCTGGCGGACGATGCGGCGACGGAAGCCAGGCGGCTGTTCGAGGACTCGACGGCGCAGTTGACGGTAGCGGTGAGCAAGGAGCAGCAGTCGGCGGCGGATTTCCATTCGGCGCAGCAGGCGTTGACGGCGGCATATCAGGCGGCGATTCAGCGGCTGGAGGCGGCGGAGCAGTTTTCGAAGGATGGCGAGGGATTTGCCCTGGAGACGCGCAAGCTGCTGGACCGGATGGAGTCGGAATTGGGCGAAGCGCGCAACAATGCCCAGATGGCGAATGGAGATCTGCTTTCGGCGCGGCAGGAGTTGACGACGGCATACCAGTTTGCCTCGGTGGCGGCGCAGCGGCGGCTGGATTCGGCGGAATTTTTCCGGATGACGGCGAGTTGGGTTGTGTTTTCGACGGCTTTTGCGTGGATAGCGGCGGTATGGATGGCATGGGCGGCTTTCCACCGGGTGTTGCCGCTTGCCATTCCATTTGCGGCCTCCTGTTTGATTCTGGCGGTGGCTATTTTTATCAAGAAACGCGGGGCGCGGGCGTTGGAAGAGGCGTGAGCTTCGAGCCGTTTCGGCGGAGGGGTCGGCCGGCGGGTAGGGGTGGGGCTTTTCCGGGGGAAAGCCGTTGCGCCTTCCTGCCGGCCGGGGAAGCGGGTCAATGGGACAATGGGAGCGCCGATCGGGTTTGGGCTTGATTGAAGTTTGGGCTTGATCGGGTTTGGGATTATTGGCGCAGGGTATCGTTGGGATCGAGCGTGGCGGCTTGCCAGGCGGGGATGAGGCAGGCGGCCGCGGAGACCGCGAGCAGAATTGCGGTCATGGCGGCGAAGGCGCCGGCGTCGAGAGGCTTGACGCCGTAGAGCAGGCCGGCTACGAAGCGCGTGAGCAGCGCGGATGCGGCGAGTCCCACGCATAGGCCGATGGCGGTCAGGGACAATCCACGGGACAAGATGAGTCGCAGGACATGGGATCGGGGCGCGCCGAGGGCGAGGCGCAGTCCGAACTCGGGGGTGCGCAGGGCGACCATGTAGCTGAGGACGGCGTAGAGGCCGAGGGCGGCGAGCAGGAGCGCGATGGCGGCGAAGGCGGAGAGCAGCAGGGTCTGGAAGCGCTGCTGGGCGGTGATGCGGGCCAGGTCGTCCCGGTAGCTTTCAAGGCGGTAGGCGGGCAGTTCAGGGTCGATTTTGGCGATGGCGGCGCGGATGGAGTTGGCGTAGTTGTTGGGATCGCCGGAGACGCGGAGTCCGAAGACCGGGTTGGTAGAGATGGGGGCCTGTTCATAGGGAATGTAGTATTCGGGCAGGTCTGCTTCGGTAAGGCTGGTGCGTTTGACGTTGGCTACGACACCGACGATTTCGCGCATGGGGGGCGGGTCGCCGATGCCGAGGCCGGAGCGGATGTGCTGGCCGACGGCGTTTTGGCCGGGAAAGAAGTGGCGGGCGAAGGCTTCATTGACGATGACCACCGGCTGCGCTTTCGAGTCGTGCTCGCTGGGAGTGAAGAATCGGCCTTGCAGAAGGGCAATGCGCAGGGTTTTGAAGTAGCTGGGTTCGGTAAGGGTTACGCGGGCGGAAGGCTCACTGCCGTGCGGTGTGGGCCGGCCGGCGATCGAGAAACCGATGCTGATATCGCCCTCGGTGAGCGGCATGGGATAGCCGGCGGTGGTGGATTGCACACCGGGCAGTGCGTTGAGGGTGGGGATCAGCTCGTGGAGCAGGGCGATTCTGTGCTGCTGGTCGTAGCGTTTGGGAGAGACGGCGAGGCGGAAGGTGAGCATTTGCCGGGGATCGAAGCCGGGGTCGATGTCGAGGGTGCGAGTGAAGCTGTGGATGAGCAGGCCGGCGCCGACGAGCAGAACGAGGCCGATGGCTGTTTGAGCGACGACCAGGGCGTTTTGGAGCCGGAACTGGCGGCGGCTGGTGGTGGCGCTGCGGCCGTTTTGCGCCATGGCCTGGGCGGGGTCTTGTTTTGAGGCGCGCCATGCGGGCAGTACGCCGAAGAGCAGCCCAGTGAGGACGGACAGCGAGACGGCGAAGGCGAGGACTTCTCCGTTGAGGGCGATGTGCTGCACTCTTGGGAGGTTGGCGGGCAGGACGGCGGGCAGGGCTTTGAGCAGGATGCTGGTGGCGAGGATGCCGAGCGCGCCGCCGCCGACGGAAAGCAGGACCGATTCGACGAGGAGCTGGCGGAGGAGTTGGGCGCGGGAGGCTCCGAGGGCGGAGCGGATGGCGAGTTCTCCGCGGCGGCGGCTGGTGCGGGTGAGCATGAGTCCGGCGACGTTGGCGCAGACGATCAAGAGCAGGCAGGAGACGGCGCTGAAGAGAATGCGGAGCGGGGTCTTGACGTCGGAAACGATGTCTTCGAGCAGAGGGGTGACGGCGACGGCGGTTTCCTGGGCGTCGTCGTCGGCGTAGCGGATGGAGAGTCCCTTCTGAATGGTGTCCATTTCGGCTTTCGCCTGCTCAAGGGTGACTTCGGGGCGAAGGCGGGCTACGATGGAGATCTGGTTCCAGCCGCGTTGGTGGACGGAGGAGTCGGGGCCATCGTCATCGCGGGCGATGCTGGTCCAGAGGTCGAAGCTGCGGTCGGAGATGGGGAAGGCGAATCCGGCTGGCATGACGCCGACGACGGTGTAGCGGGTGTCGCTTAGGACGACGGATTTGCCGAGGATGTGCGGGTCGGCAGCGAAGACGTTGTGCCAGAGATCGTGGCTGAGGATGACGACGTGAGCCCCGGGCAGCTCTTCGGCGCGGGTGAAGGCGCGGCCGATCTCCGGCTGAACGCCCAGGGTGGCGAAGAAATCGGAGGAGACGGCCAGGGAGTTCAGGTGGCGAGCGGGTCCGTCGCCGGTGGCTCCCAGAATCGCGCCGCCATCGTTGTAGCTGGCCATGGAGCTGAAGCTTTTGTTTTCGCTGCGCCAATCGAAGAAGTTGGGGTAGGAGGTGTCGTTCTTGACCAGGCCCCTGCCGTGGCTGCTGTCGCCGCGATTGATGTTTTCGAGCGTAGCTAGGGAGACGAGGCGGCCGGAGTCGGGGAAGGGCAGCGGCTGAAGGATGACGGTATCGACCAGGCTGAAGATGACGGTCGCTGCGGTGATGCCGAGGGCCAGGGTGAGGATGACGGTCGCGGCGAAGCTGGGGCTTTTGCGGAGCTGGCGGAGGGCGAAGCGGATTTCGTGGAACAGGGTGGGCATGGGTGTTCCTCTGTCGCTGCAGCGGCGGTGAGTGATGTGCATGTTTTGGGCCAAAGTTAAATGTTTTGTTTTGAACGCCATTCCTTTTGGGACCGGGAGTTGTTGTCCGAAAGTGGACGGGGCTGTCCGTTTTGAGACGGGGAAGGATGGGGAGAAGAGCGAGGGTAGGAGCACGGGAGAAGGTGAGTGCAAATGCAAAGGCAAGAGCAAAAGCGGGTCCTTCGCTTTGCTCAGGATGACAAGATGTGTGTTGGGCTGTGGCGAAATGCAAAAGCAAATGCAAAGGCAACCATGCTTCATGCAGCGTGGGTCGGTACCCTGCTCAGCCATTGGCGGAGCCTTGCGGTTTGGCGTTCGAAGCAGGCGTAGGCGGCCTGGGAATAGAGGAGGACTGCGAGAAGGACGGCGGTGGGCGCGAGCAGGGCGCTCCAGTTTGGGTAGCTCTGGGGCAGGTGGAGGCAGGCCTTGAGGAAGACCAGCGCGGGCAGGTGGACGAGGTAGAGGGTGTAGGCGGAGCGGGCGGAATGGCTTGAGAGCCAGGCGAAGGCGGCGGGCATTCGGCGGGTGGTTTGGTGGAGGAGCGTCCAGAGCAAGAGGGTTACGGCAAGGCCGAGCGGGAATTCGACGAGGGAGAGCGGAAGGGTGAGGGATTTTTCCAGGATCAGGGTGCCGAGCAAGAGGGTGAATGCGGCGGCGATGGCGGCGCGGCGTTGCCATGCGTTCCGCGGGCGGAGCGGTGGGAGGTAGGCGAGGAGGACGCCGAGGAACCAGGTGGCGCAAAGGGTGAGGTTGGAAAGGCCCACGGCTGTGGCGCAGGCGGCGAAGGCTGCGGCGTAGGCTAGGCGGACTGGCCAGCGATGGGATCTTGCCAGCGCGAGCAGGAGCGCGGGGAAGGCCAGGTAGCACCAGAATTCCAGGCTGAGGGACCAGAGTGGGCCGTTGGAGCCGAAGGTGGGGATCTGGAAGAGCTGGGCCCAGCCTTTGAGGTCTTGCAGGTAGAGCAGGTTGCCGGCGAAGGCGGGGAGGGTGAGGGTTTGGTGGATGTTGGCTTTGAGGGTGTCGATGCCGGATTGGCCGCTGTAGAGGGATTCGGTGCCTGGCAGGCTCATGCCGAGGCGGTCGAGGAGTCCGCCTAAGATGAGGGCGGGGATGAGGACGATGTAGAGTCGGGTGAGGCGGGCGGCGAGGTAGGTTGGCCAGGTCCAGCGGCCTTGTTGGTGGGAGCGGAGGACGCTGCCGCCGACGAGATAGCCGCTGAGGACGAAGAAGACGACGACGGATTCGTGGCCGAGGCTGGATGTGAAATAGGCGGCTTTGAGGAGCGGCGAGGGGTGGGCGAGCTGGTGGTAGTCGAGGAAGAAGAGGTTGCGCCAGTGGGAGAGCAGGACCAGGAGGGCGGCGATGCCCCGCAGCGCATCCAGGAGAAGGTTATGCGCCGCGGGGGTGGCGGATTGGATTGGGATGATGGGTTCTTCCACAGGGCGGAGGGGGGTGCCAATACAGTCTGCGCGGCGGTAGAGGCGCTTGAGGTTGAAATTCCCTGCGAGAGGACGCCGGAATCGCTGAAAAGCGGGTCCTTCCCTGCGTTCAGGACGACAACTTTATACGACCTGATCGGAGCAATTCCGATCGGAGCCATTCCGACCGGAGCCATTCCGATCGGAGCCATTCCGACCGGATCAGTGTGCGGCTAACGCCGATTCGATGGCGGAAGTGACTTCCGGGGAATCGGGCGTGGTCGCGGGTTCGAAGCGGGCGACCAGGGCGCCGTTGCGGCCGACGAGGAATTTGGTGAAGTTCCACTGGATTTCGCCGCTGAATTTGGGGTTGGTGGATTTGCCGGTGAGGAATTGGTAGAGCGGAGTTTTGTCGTCGCCACCGACGGAGACTTTGCTCATCATGGGGAAGCTGACGTTGTATTTCTTGGTGCAGAAGGTTTTGATTTCTTCGTTGGTGCCGGGTTCCTGGCCCATGAAGTTGTTGGCGGGGATGCCGACGACGACCAGGCCTTTGTCCTTGTATTTCTCGTAGAGGGCTTCGAGGGCGGCGTATTGGGGGGTGAATCCGCAGTGGCTGGCGACGTTGACCAGGAGCAGGACTTTGCCGCGGTATTCGCTGAGCGGGGTGGGCTGGCCGTCGATGGATTTGAGGGTGAAGTCGTAGACGGAGCCGGTCTTCGAGGCGGGCGGGGCGGCGTGGGCGGAGACGGCGAGGAGGAGAGTGAGGCAGAAAAGGGCTAGTTTGCGCATGGTGTCTCCTGATTGTCCGATCATACTTCGAGTTGGGACGGCATTGCACTGCAATTTGCGTCAACGCCCGAGGCGCGCGAAATTTGCGGAAATTATTTGCATTTTCCCTTGACAACGCGGTTTTTTTAGTGATATCGCCTCCGTAACTCGTTGCTTGAAGTTGGACAGAAGTTCGTTAGGAGACCGGGATGACTCTCAACGTAAGGTTATCAGCCGTTTCGTCTCTGCTGTTTGCCGTAAACTTCGCGATGGGCCAAAGCAGCACGCCCACGCATCAACATGCTCCCACGAAAATAATCGACGGATCGGTTCATCCAGAACTTATCTCCGACATCGACGCCTACCGGCTCTACTTTGTTATGGTGTCGCAGTCGCCGGAGCCTTCGGATGTTCAGGCAAAACGGCAGTCGGCACAGGTCGGCAAGGTGGGGCTGGCAGCTCCGGATGCCTTGGCGTTCAAGTCTTCGCTCGCCGCGTTTCATTCTCAGTATGCTCAGTTGATCCGTGAATACAATGAGGCTGCCACAGCGGCGTGGGCCAATGGCGAGCGGTCCGATCCGACGCTGTTCAAGCTCCGCCGCGACCGTCTTGTGCAATCGGTTCGCGAAAGCCTGAAGGCAAGCCTGAGCGAGGACGGCTGGAAGCGCTTGGATCAGTTCGTTCAAGGCGAGAAGCGAAGGATGAAGTCGAGTGCGGCGGAGGGTGCGCAATGAGGCTTGAGGTAAGACTTTTGACGTTCATGTTTTCCGTCTTCGTCGTTGCGGCGTCCGCTTTAGGTCAAAGCTGCATTACTTACCAGCCCGACTTCTCGGTCTACACGGACGAGACGACCGACGGCACGAATATCTATACGTCTGTCTTGATCGACGGGAGTGGGACGATGACGTATAACGCAAGCCTCCCGGGATGCGCGGGGATCGATATTGGAATCGCGGCACACACCCCGTCGGTCACAAACTTCATTTCTCAAGATGGAGGCGGTCCGACTTTTGGTGGCACAACGTTCGGGACGTCCGAGTGTCCGGATTGCTATGTTTCATTCAGCAACGACCAACAATTTGTCGCGAACCCTGGAGTTGAGTACAATTTCGAGGACGGCGGCGAGGTGATTTGCAATGTTGGCGGGACTGTGTTCGGTACTGGGGGATTCGTGGGCGTCAGCATTGCCGTGACCACCTATAAACTTCTCACAGTGAACGCGAATGGTACGGCAACTTTCACTCAAGCCTGCCCCGGAAACACCCGACCAAGCTGCGGTGCCGCGAATTACCTGGGGCAAGAGCCGGCCCTTTGGGCCGAGGAGTTTCAGCTTAAGGTGACTGTCGGAGGGAGCGGTCCGTCTTGTCTTCCTGTGTCTATTGTTCAGTACCAAAACGGTCCTCCGGCTCCATACCCCTGCACCTGAAGGAGGGAAAATGGCAAAATTCGTAGGATTTGGCTTTTTGCTTTCGGCAGTTGCCGTTCAGGTTTTCTGGCGCAAGAGCGACTTTGACCTAGGTTTCTCTGTGTCCCCTAACTTGCACCGCGGATTTGCAATCAATTTGGTGGCCTTTTGGGGGTTGTTGCTATTGGGCGGTGGGCTGCTATTTTTCTCCTATCTGAGGCGTCGGGCGTAGTCCAAGCGACCTGGAAAGCAGCGATCAATGAATTTGGGTGCGCTCGATCATCAGTTTCTCGCGCTATCTTCAATCGTCGCATTCGGGATCTTAAGCCTGCCGGAAGCAAGTCGGATAATGCGAGGGATTCTTCTCCGGAAATCAGCTTTCATTTAGAATTCTTCCGTGGCTGGCATTGGGGTTGTGACGATTTCGGACCGGTGCTCGGCGGGCAAGGCTGTGGATACGGCCGGGCCGGCGGTGGCGCGGCTTTTGGCGGAAACGTGGCCTGGCGAGACGATTGGGAGGGGCCTGGTGCCGGACAATGCCGACGCGATCGCCACGCTGCTCTATGAGCTTTGCCATCAGGAGTATGCGCTGGTTGTGACGGCGGGCGGGACGGGGCTGGGTCCGCGCGATGTGACGCCGGAGGCGACGCGACGGGTGATCGAGCGCGAGGCGCCGGGGTTGGCGGAGGCGATGCGGGCGGGGTGCGCGGCGACCTTTGCTCATGCGTGGCTGAGCCGGGCTGTGGCAGGGTTGCGGGCCAAGACGCTGATTGTGAATCTGCCGGGGAGCGAGCGGGGGGCAGTTGAGAGTTTGCGGGTGATTTTGCCGCTTTTGCCCCATGCGCTGGAGGTGGCGCGCGGGGGGAACTTGCATCCAAGCGAATAGTGCGTGGCGGTTCCGAATGGGATAAGCGGGTCCGGATAAGCGGGTCCGGATAAGCGGTGCCGGATAAGCGGTGCCTTCGCTTCGCTCAGGATGACAACGGTTCGGGCGGGATGGAAGGCGAGTTCCCGCGGTGTTGCCTGTAGGGTACTCTCCTGGGTTACGGGGAAGTTAGACGACTCACTCTTCCGCGCTGGGCGATGGCCCGAAAGAAGAATGGTTGCCGTTATCGGGTTTGTCTAGTCTTGGGTTGTAACCGGATCGGTTTTCGGGGGAGGGCTGATTCGAGTTGCAACCGGCGAGCCCAGGTCTCCATTGCGAGGTCTGGGCTCTTGGTGCGATGGCCTGGGCCTGATCGCCGTACAATTAGTGGACGAGTCAGTTCGCAGCGGAAGACGAGGGAACGATGAAGGGGATTCTACTGGCTGGCGGGTCGGCGACGCGGTTGTATCCGGCGACGC
>Ga0209208_10004207_pt1 | contig 20495 bp, 13 predicted proteins | sample S1TSphfallax_3_FD_187694 | JGI IMG/M metagenome (GOLD analysis project Ga0209208, IMG submission 187694) | Host-associated microbial communities from peat moss isolated from Minnesota, USA - S1T2_Fd - Sphagnum fallax MG (SPAdes) (version 2) | ecosystem: Host-associated > Plants > Peat moss >...
CAGGTTGGTCAGATGGAAGATTGTGTTTCAAGTTTCAACCTATGTAGAGGGATGGGGCCAGAGTGAACAAGCACCCACCAGTGCACCATGCAGGATGGATGGTGTGTGGACAGGGAAAAATAAGTTTTCATTCTATTCCTGACCCATGTAGTAACCATCCACATGCAGTTTATTCTAAGTTGTTCGAATGATTTAGAAAGTACTGGCATCTCATGAATTTACATCTAACCATCAAAAGTCAATTGAATCTAATTGTTCACCTTTTTGCTGGTTCTTTCACCACTGCAGTGTATGGATCCCTTCCAGGCTATTTAATTATCCTAACCTACCCCCTCATCATGTTATCTTTTCCTGCACCTGGATAAATCCTGTTGTATTTTGTCTAGCATTAGAAGCTTCACTTGTGTCCTTCAAATTCACTTCTTGTAATGCATTGTTGTAGGTACGATTGTGAACAACTGGGTACAACTATTTCAAATTTTCAAGCCTTGAGGCTTTCTTTCATGGGGTTCACTTTAGCTGATGTATGAAAGATGCAACAAGTGAGGTGAGTTGCTAGACACAAAAGGTGCAGGAGAAACGCAAATAACACACTCTCTAAGTAACCATAGTACAGGGGCAGCTTCAGCACAGCATGTCTGCAATATAATTAATTAAGTTTGAAGATTCCACATAAAAAAAAACATTCCAAAAAGATTTTCTATTTTCACAAAATTTTGTTCTTAAATTTTTTTTGGGAAAATTTCAACATTTCTACAAATAATTTACCTTGTTGTTGAAGCTGCCAAGGTACTATGGTATACAAATCCATCAAGACTTAGACTCTCTGTAACCTAAACAATCCCAACAAATAAGAACATGACAATCTGTTCCTCACATCTTTGTAGCCTCTCCCTCTATCCAAGGAAACCCATTGCAAGCACAGACAATAACTTGAGTTACATTTATCTAATGAGTATTGATTCAAAACTATTTCAGAACACTATAATGGAACAAACTTGGTCTATTTGCTGACTTTCTTAAGAACATTTGGCCTATACACAGGAAAATTGTGGAGGATGTATTGGTGAAGATATTGAGGTCAACTCAACTCCCCTAGATGATGTGTGTTTCATAATATATGATTAGTTTTTAGTGGTTTCCATATTGGTCTGTGTTCACTTTTACTGAGTATTGAGGTATTGTAGACTCAAGTGAATGCATAGCCCTCATCTAAGGCATGGCCCAACAGAGACAAGACAAAAGAGCCCTATATCCCACCACCCACCATAGTATCAAACTGCTTATCTGCGTAACTTCCAATTAGTGTACTTGTTTTTGGCTTCCTGCAAACATGAGAGAAAAGCAGGCAATTGCTGATTCATTTGTTTGTAGTTAAGTATCTACAGTTGCAGGATAAGAAAACAAACACTGCACCCCAATATTGAAGAGACATTAGATTTTATGACTAGTCCAAACTTACCAACCAAAAGCTTTTACTGATGATCACTTGATTGCATACCATGCTTAAAAAGCAAAGCTTGGGGGCTAAATCCAGTATGAAACTAGTCTACAGAATCTCATCCCTCCCCTTCATCTCCTTCCCTTATCAAATCCCTGAATGACAGGTTCTGGAGCTGGTTCCTGTCTGGCTAGTCACAAAAACCAAGGGGAGAATGGCAATTCACACTGTTATTCACAAAATCATTAACAAATGGTGTACTGGTTGCCTAATATTTCCGCATATTTGATTTCTATTTACCCTGTGCTCTGATTGCCCCTCTGATGTAGAGAGGATAATCAGAAAAGATCATTCTCAGACATACCAATATCCTAGAATGATCTGTTCCTGGTGATGGCAATTGGGCTTTGCACATCATGGATTCCATCAGTCCAGGTCAAGTAAGCAAATTTTGTGTCTCTTTCATCGGGACTGAGTTCTCCCTGCCATTTGACCTCCACATGCAGTGTGAAAGTTTGCTTCTCATGCAGGGCCGTGAAAACAAGGATTTCAGGCTCTACTGTAATTGTAACACCCTCGGGAGAAAGTGTTGAGAAAGTGTAGGTAGAGTTTGGCAGACCCACATTTGTCACAGTCCTAATAAAGGTGGCAGATTGTGGCACTAGTGCAGTTGCCTCAAAGATAGCTGCAAATGATGGATAGTTGAAGTTGTTTGGAAGGATTGCTGTTGATGGGCACACAACTGTCTCAATGTTAAGCACCTGTATTTGTTTCGGAGTATACTTCAAGGCACACAAGAGATTCACATAATCTCTTGTGACAATATCATACACCAATCCTGGATTATTTGCCTTCTGTGGCTGTACAGCTCCAGCACCAAAATCAAATGGTGAAGAAACATTGCCTGTAGCTTCATCATACAATATACCTTTCCAATTGTCAAAACGACTTGCTGTGGTCATGAGTGCAGATTTGATTGCTGCTGGGCTCCAGTCTGGATGTGCTGCCCTTAACAGTGCACCAATCCCACTGATATGTGGGCATGACATGGATGTTCCTGAAATAAGGTTAAAGTTTACACGTCTTGTGTCAAATGCCAATCCTGTTGGCCCTGCTGCACCAGTCCAAGCTGCAAGAATGTTGACTCCAGGCCCAACAACATCTGGCTTCAAAATCTGGGGTGTTTCTGAGTTTGGTCCTCTTGAAGAGAATGAAGCCACCACTGGAGCAGGCTTGACATTCAGCACAGTGCCTTCAAATTCTATCATAACCTTTGGATCTTTCACTGTACGAATGTATGACAGAATCACCTGACCTCCATTATTGCCAACAGATGTTGCTGGTAGCACATGACTGTCTGCAATAAGACCTTCTCCATCAATCTCAGTGTTTGCAAGAATCATACCTGCACCTCCAGCTGCCAGGACAGCTGCTCCTTTTTCAACCCTTGCATTGGAACCACGCTCACACAACACTACTTTTCCAGACACAAGGTTGGGATCTAGTGATCCAGCCAAACATACCCTAGCACTTTCTCTGGTATTAAGTCCACTGTCATCTTCTTTTCCTGCATCTGCAGAGTAGATGAGGGGCAGAGGCTCATTACCAATTCCTGGGCCACTGTAGAGTGAGACTCCATGAACTGTTGTTCCATCATTGAGTAACACATTTGCAGGAAAAGCCCTATCTAAGGTGCTTGCTCCTACTGTCATAATCCATGGAGCAATGTTGGACACTGTGAAAGGTCCAGGACCCTTGTTTCCTGCAGAACATGAGACAAAAATCCCTTGCTTGCTTGCCCCAAATGACCCTATTGCTATTGAATCAATTGAGTATGGTACCACACCTCCACCAACAGAGAGTGAGATAATGTCTACTCCATCAGCAACCGCTCTATCAAATGCTGCAAGGATGTCAGAGTCATAGCAACCTAATTCCCAACATATTTTATACACTGCAATCCGTGCAAGGGGTGCCATTCCTCGTGCTGTTCCCTCTGCATATCCCAACAAGCTTGCATTCGCAACATCCCGGCCTCCAGCTGTGGAGCTTGTGTGTGTCCCATGGCCCTCTGAATCTCTTGGAGACCTGTATTCCAAGCTCTCGTTCATTGGTCCTGATGCAGCTTCATAGCCCTGGCAAAAAAACCTAGCACCAATGAGCTTCTTGTTACAGGCAGAAGAGCTGAAGGCAGTCCCAGATTCACAGATTCCTCTCCAGCGTTCAGGTACTGGCCCCATGTCATGATCAGTGAAACTGGAGCTCTCTGGCCACACTCCTGTATCCAGAACGCCAATAATTACATCTTCTCCATAATCACTTTCAGGCCAGAGTCCATTTGTGGTGCTCAACCCTAAGAATTCGGGCGTCCGTGTGGTGTGCAGTTGTTTGACACCATCAGGGTACAAGCTCAAAACTCCCGGCATACTCTCCATATATGAAGCTTCTCGTGGTGTGAGCTTTGCGGAGAAGCCATGGAAAACAGTGTCATACACATGCATGAGACCCTCAGGCCCCACTGCACTGACTCCCTCGAGAATCTGAGCCCCTTCCAATGCCTGCAGCTTGACTGACTCCAACACTGAGCTGTACCACGAGGTTTTGGATGCAAACAAGTTGGATGCTTCGTGATATCCCATCTGTACAATGTAAGTCCGGGAGCGGCTCGACTCCATGGTTAATGGCATCGCTGCAGCTCCCACAAAAATAATTGCAGCAAAACACAACCACCCAATATACCTCCCTGCCATCTCTACAGACCTAATCCTGCAGAGATAGCGATATCGAGAGAGAGAGAGAGACACACACACACACACACACACAGAAATACACGGAGGGGCTAGTCGGTTCTTGATGACTGCCAGTCAGGATATGAGTCTCGGGAAAAAACAAGTAAAAGGAATTCTTCCGTCTACAAGCAGGTTATAGTACCCCTTAAATCCTGGACAACATATGCGAGCTTCCCACTATAGAGACTGGGCCACTTGGTCGCCCGATTCCTTCCCCGAAGACTGGGAAGCCCTTTTGGTTTCCCCACTTTTCTAAATCACAGTTTCACCTAGCGGATTTTCGATCAAAGCTCGGGAGACTACAAACGACTACCACCCACCAGACTGCACGTGATGCGTGCGCATCGAAAACCCACACAAAACAAATGAGACTGTGAGCAGAGGAAGAAGAAAAGAGGGTTGGTCCTCAACTTACCAAATCAAGATAAAGCGCTGTCAAAAGCACTCTTCTCAGGAACGAATGAGGATACCCAAAAACACAAAAAAAAAACCAAACACAGACACAGGCAACTAATTCAACTTGTTCACATATTTATGGGCTCCACTGCTACAAAGGCTCTCTCGTCGCGATCTTTTGTGTTCCAAGAAACCTTGCGTCAATGATTACGTCGCCTGCTAGCATTAATTTGTCATCATCATCATGGTGTTGGAGAAACTCTTAGCATCAATCAAGGTTCAATAGCAGCAGCAGCATCATCATCATCATGATATTGGAGAAACTCTTAGCATCAATCAAGGTGCAATAGCAGCAGCATCATCATCATGATCATGATATTGGAGAAACTCTTAGCATCAATCAAGGTGCAATAGCATCATCATCATCATGTTGGAGAAACTCTTAGCATCAATCAAGGTAGCAATAGTAGCAATGCTTCGGTGCATTCGATGCGAAAGCCCATGGATGGTGGGGCTTCAATGTGTCATGCCATCAAACTGTAGTTGGGCATGCATAGGGATGGAACATATTTGGCAGCTTCCATGTTTGGCGTCAAAGTAATAGAAAGCTTTTGACACCAGCTGGAGCTGGCATGACTCCTGAGAACTTCTTCCTTACGCCATAAGGTACTAATGGTATAAGCAGCCCCTTAACCAAACATTGACCCATGATCGAACATGCCTATAGTTCCCAAAGAGACCTATGAATTGTGAACCAAGTGCAATAGTCCTAACACTACTCTAGCTAGTGAAACCCATAGCCAAGGAATTAAACAAGATAATAAGAGAGTGTTAGGACTAATTAATTACCTTCCAAACCCTCTAATGTACCCTCTAAAGATAAATAACTCAAAACATTGATGGGTTTGCTTTTCCTCCAACCCATGTTGTCTACCTTTTATAACACACATATAAATAAACCTTTGTAGTTATTTACCTATGGTCTATAATAATTTTCCTTTTTGTGGATTTTAAATAGCAATATCTACCTCCTTGTTGATTCCATCCAGTGGTAACCTACCAATTTTTGTTTTATTCTAGAAACAACAACAAACAATAGGTGAGATTAAATTAATCTTATAAAAAAAAAAGCTCAAAACTAATACATGAGCACAACAAAACTTTATATAGTCTTAATATGAACTACATTCTCTCTCCCTCTATCATACTCTAAATAGAATAAAAAACATTAACAAAAAACCATGAAAATTCATCAATCATTTTTCATTAGAAAAATAAGAGTACAACTTACTTCTATACTCGTTTGATCTCTTTTCAATATCACATACACCTCTTTTTCTCTAAAAAAAATATTCCCCCCCCCCCCACACAAATCCAATCTATAATTCCATCGAATGATCCCTGAATCCTTTTCTTATTGTTCTAATCCTTTTCCTCACAAGACAACACAAAGTCCAAATCATCCCCATTAAAAAAATCATTATCTCAACTAATCTTTTTTTTAAACACATTAAATAATTAATATATTATTATTAACCATTCAACTAACTAACCACATTACCTTCATCATTTGATAATTACCAACAAATATACCATTAATAACCATTTAATTATTAAGATGTCCATGACACTAATTAGTCTATAAGTTTTTACCCTTAACAATTATTTTACCCTAAAATAAAACAACTTAAAATAACATAGTCTCTTTAAAAAAGTTGCAACATAATCATTTCAACGTAATGTTCTCTTACCACATTTGAACTTTAAATTGCTAAGATTATGAATATGTGCATAAGAAATTTCAACCATTCTTCCAATTGCAAAACATACATAATGTACAAACATGTACTGAAATTTGTTAAAAAGATCAACAATGATAGATATTATAAAAAACATGAATACTTTCCAAATCTTTTGGGACAAATAGTGTGGACAAGACTTTAAAAAGTCATGAATGCAATTTGATCCCCCATCTTTTTTTTAAAGATGAAGATAAGTACGAGGTATATTTGTTAACCTAGTACTAGATTCAAACAACTTTGGTTAAGCTCTTGGTGTTTAGTGTTATTATTTTCCCATAAACCCTAAACCTCAAATGACATACATGCCACAAACTATCTCACCATCTTCCATATTCAAGAACTATTTACTTACAAAAGCAACCTTTAAATTTCAAACTCTCTCACCACACATACCCCCTCAATATTCAAAATTTTACTTACAAATCAAAACCCCAAACCATAGAGCATGTCCTCTAAACAATTGTCTTTTTTAAACCCTAGAGTGAGAGGGATTTTGAGCTTTTCTACTTAACTAGAGTATAGCGTGTGCAGTTAGAACTTAATCCTGGTTAGGGTTTGAGAAGCAACCCCGACCCGTCTGTTCTCCTCGCGGTCTTTATTTTTGCGTCGCGTGTTTCCCGCCTTGTCCTCTGCTTCCCCAATTTCTTTCTTGCGGTTCATCCTGCTGCGTGTAGGAACAGAATCTTGTAGTTTTCCTCTAGAGATTCTTTTTGATATAATTGAAGGGATTTTTCGGTTTGTCTTTGGGTCCTGGGTGGTGTGTGTTTGAGGTTGTGTCAAAGTTCGCGGAGATGTCTCTGCGGCCGAATGCCCGTGCGGAGGTTCGTAAGAAGGGGTACAAGCTGGCGGTCGATGCAGAAGAAGCTCGCAGGAAGAGGGAGGATAATCTGGTGGAGATCCGCAAGAATAAGAGGGATGAAAGCCTGCTGAAGAAGCGGAGAGAGGGATTACAGTCTCAGCATTTTTCTTCTTCCGTTCAAGTTGCTGACATCGAGAAGAAGGTAAATGGGTTCCCGTAGGAATGTGACATCTCATGTGGAGTTAGGGATCAGCAAAATTGTTGGTTGCTTTCGCCAACGTCTCCGGGCGCCTCTTCCAATAGTTTCCTGGAACTCTTTCTATAGCTGAAAGTGCGTCTCTCGTTCTATGCAGTGATGTCGCCATGGAAATGCATTTATTTCGATATTTTATATCTGCGTTGGTTTTCTCAGTCCTGTTGAGGGACAGATTCTAATAACTCATAAAACATTTTGTAGCTGATCGTTTCTCTTCATTGTGGACGAATGTGTTTAGGGTACAGGTGTGGTTTTCCTGTATCTGCATGAGGAATCCCTCGCATATATGGCCATCATGTCACGGATTTGTTTGTCTGGATTTGTGACAGCAGCAGTTGGAGAGCGTCCCGGCCATGGTAGCAGGGGTGTACTCTGAGGATCCGGCCACACAACTAGAAGCCACGACTCAATTTCGGAAGCTACTTTCCATAGGTATGATTTATTTCATTGCTCTTTTTGTATGTTGATATAGCTGTGACAGGTTTTCAGATTGTGATGTATACATTGCTGTGCCATCTTGTGAATCTGCTGTGCAGAACGGAGCCCCCCGATTGAGGAGGTAATAGCTGCAGATGTTGTGCCCCAATTTGTAGGTTTTCTTCTTCGAGCAGACTTCCCCCAGCTACAGGTGGACCTCAGCCTCATTCCTTGACACCAATGTGTGGTCAATCTGGAAATATCTTCTCTGATCTGGTCAATGCACATTTCATGCATTGTAGTGGTATTTAACTGAAATTTATCTTTGTCTTTGATGCAGTTTGAGGCAGCATGGGCATTAACAAATATTGCTTCAGGCACATCTGATCACACTCGTGTTGTGATTGATCATGGGGCAGTACCAATCTTTGTTCAACTGCTCAGTTCCCCCAGTGATGATGTCCGTGAGCAAGTATGGTACAGATCTGGGATGTTAGTCACTTGGTGGAGTTCCATGGATTTGGCCTTCCTCTGGATTTCAGCTGTTTGCCTCTACATGACTGTGGATGTGGGCATGCTCTCTTTGTACACTAGACTGACTAGAGATTTATTGTCTACTGACCTTAATTAAGGACTGGTAGTTTTTGTCAGTGAGCTTTGACTCACATTTATGTGACCTGTTGCTGCAGGCTGTTTGGGCTCTGGGAAATGTTGCTGGTGACTCCCCAAAATGCAGGGATCTTGTACTTAGTCATGGTGCTCTGATACCTCTGCTGTCGCAGCTTACAGATACTGCCAAACTGTCTATGTTGAGGAATGCAACTTGGACTCTGTCCAACTTCTGCCGTGGCAAACCTCAGCCTCCATTTGAGCAAGTAATTCCCTCAAGGTTACTCAATTTGTGTAGTTTTGGTTGTTAGCTGTTATCAAGTGGAATCATAGACAGCTCATTGCAGTTCAACCCTTGTGTTTTCTAAGACTTGCTTTCTTGCACAGTCAAAACCTGCACTCCCAGCATTGGAGCACCTCATCCACTCAAATGATGAGGAAGTTCTGACAGATGCGTGCTGGGCTCTCTCCTATCTCTCTGATGGGACTAATGACAAGATCCAGGCAGTAATTGAGGCTGGTGTTTGCCACCGTCTTGTGGAGCTGTTGCTGTAAGTCACCAAATAGCTCTAATCGGTTGTAGGTCTGTGATCCATTGTTGTTGCATAGGATTCATGTTCCTTTTCCCTGAACATTGTTTGAGTCTCAGTGGGTTATAAATGTGAACAATGTTTTAATTGTGAACAAGGTTCCAATAGTACTGATCTCTTATGGTTATCATGAAGCTTTCAGATGTTATGGGAGCTTGAATTTTCTGGTTGATTGATTTAGTTGTGTTGAGGGCACCTAGCAGCCATCCATCACCATCTGTGCTGATTCCTGCCCTACGAACAGTTGGCAACATTGTAACTGGAGATGATCTCCAGACACAGGTAATTTCGCATTCTCCACAGTCTTATGGTATATTTGAATGGGTTTTGTTGAAAGGAGTATCTTCTAGTTTAAATCAGGAGCAATTTCTCTTTGTTCTCTTATCAGGAGATACAACTTAACTTCTTTCACTGCTTTTTCAGTTCATTATTAACAACCAGGCACTTCCATGCCTCCTTGGTCTTCTTACTCACAACCACAAAAAGAGCATCAAGAAGGAAGCCTGTTGGACCATCTCCAATATTACTGCTGGAAATAAGGATCAAATTCAGGTTGGTTCTATCTTCTTTAAACAATCCATGGTATGCTTATCCAATTGTGTGTGCAGTTCTGTGTTCTTCAAGGGGAATTTTGGATGTACTTCATAGTGGAGAGCTTAGTTTGTTGTAGTTATTATTGTATGCATGCCCAGGTTTTTCTTTTCCATCCTTTCTAGCTTCTTTCCTCTAAGCAGACTGTGCTTGTTTTCTTGTTCCAGGCAGTCACTGATGCCAACATTATCCCACCCCTGGTTTCTTTACTGGCAACAGCCGAGTTTGATATCAAGAAAGAAGCAGCATGGGCAATATCCAATGCCACATCTGGTGGCACACATGAACAGATCAAGTAGGTTTTGCACAACTTGGAAACCGTAGCATGGTTAGGGCTAGTTGCAGTATGCAATAATGAATTTGCCAGTGGGATTGAAATTGTTGTTGACTGAAGGAATGTCTCTGATAATTTATTGTCATTTCTATAGGTATCTTGTGAATCAGGGCTGCATCAAGCCACTCTCTGATCTGCTCACATGTCCTGATGCAAGGATTGTGACAGTTTCACTTGAGGGCTTGGAGAATATTTTGAAGGTAGGGGAGGCAGAGAAGGACCTTGGTAACAGCAATGGTATCAATCTGTATGCTCGATACATAGATGAAGCTGAGGGTTTGGAGAAGATTGAGAACCTGCAAACTCATGATAACAATGACATCTATGAGAAAGCTGTCAAAATTTTGGAGACCTACTGGCTGGAGGAGGATGAGGATCAAAATTTGGGTCCTGCAGGTGATGAATTGCAGAGTAGTTTTGCATTTGGGGGAAATCAGTCTGCTGTTCCTTCTGGTGGTTTCAACTTTGGCTGAGAAGGTAATTTATCTTCGCATTTTCTGTCTTATTGCTTAATTGGATCCCTCCCAGAAAACATTGAAGAATGGATAACTTCTGAGGTCAATGGTCAAATCATGAGTAGTGAGCAGATAATTATGATGTGAACTGCTGTGACACAGGAGTGGAGTAGACATTTCGTGCCTCATGGATGCAAAAATGCTTTCTGAAGATAGGGGTAAATATGGAGGCTGATTGCAAAAATCACTGTGACTTAATTCTTGGTCACTGCCATGAAGTCTACTGGTCCCTTGCACAAATCTCTCCGGTTTGGCAACCTGAAAAGGCTTTCAATTGAGGACCTTTTGCTGTCCAACAAAGTTACATTGTGTAATGCAATGGCACCTCTGGACTAGCAAGCTGTCCAGACATTGACTTCTTTCCTCATATCTGGTTTCTATGGATAAACCGTGTTGACTGGAGCTTTTATTGCACCATCCTTTCCTCTCCTGTAAGCTTCCATTGGTAGTGTATGTACGGGTGAGGAGTCCTACCAATGGGACAGGTTGCTAGTCCCTGTAATTAGCCTTAGTCACTAACAACTCACACAGCAGTGTTTGTGCATTTGCTGTTCATTTTTCTGCAGGGGGTTAGAAATTGGTTTTGTACCCACTTCAGCTCCAAGTTAGCTGAGCTACAACTAGGGGCACTGGATCAAGGAACTGAATCATTACAACTTTCTTATCTCCACTGCTGCTGTTTCCACCACTCTTTTTGTGTGGTAGGACAACTGGGTCAAAATCCATTACTTGTGGGGCCCCAGGGTTTTGACCTCATTACCACTCCAGTTATGTGCCTGGAGGTAATGACTACCTTGTCTTCATGCACAAAAATGTGGCATGAGACTCTGGCCAAGTGCAGGTCCTGCAACTTTTGTTGGGCCTTGGTTCTTCCTAATTTGTATAGATAACAAACTTCAAAGTTAACTAACAGGTTTTTTCAGGATGAATGAATCACTTTCATGATGACAACAATGGCTGTCATCATTGGATTCATCCACTTCTGATCCTTACTTTGGTGAGGACATATATTTGAGAAGTATAAGTTTTGTCAGTGAATGGACTTGTCTCATTTTGCGGGCTAATCTGAGTTAAGATTGTGTCCACAGATCCTCCCTTTGTATGGTTGAAGGTTTCTTTGCCTTAATCCTTAAATGATAGTCATCGATTGTTGGTGCAAGCCATTATGTGATGCATGCAATTGGGCACAAAATTAGAGATGCCGTTGACTGGGGTTTTTGTAGAAAATCTTTTCTGAAGCTTGACATAGATTTTGGAGTCATATACAAGAGAGAGACCATGAAGCATTATGTAGGTGAAACAAGTTTGAGAAGCTTTCTTTCCTCTTGGTGCAGACCAGATGTGGGTTGATAGGTACCATAAGAGTTAGGAAGGGTTGTCAGAGAGAGCCTGGAGGTGACCTCTTTATATCTTTATGTCTGATTTTCGCATGAAGCCATTGATGGTGGTGAGAACTCTGCATGAACGTCAGTTTCTGCATCAAGGCTGCTGCTATATGTGCAATATGTGGGAAGTGAGGTTACAAATCACTTGCAAAGTGGACCTGAGTGTCCTGCAACAGGGCAGTTTTGATGCTTTTCTTCTTCTATCTCACAATGACTGTTTATAACTACAGATGAGATGCCCACTGAAGAGACATGGAAAAGATTACATACAAATTCAGAACAAATTGGCAACCAGATAGGTGACTGGCTCAATAGAAAATGGCCAGGGACAAGCTCTTTTCAGATCATGTTGTTCCAGTTTCTTGCAAATCTCAGAGTATGAGATATATATCTTGTGAACTAGTAGGATTACATCAGTTTATTTGACAAAAATTAACAACATTTTTGGGTATTGCTAACCAATATTGACAGCCACCATCGGTAACAAAATTTGAATAATCATGTCTTGTGGGATGAGACGATAAATCTCGATTATTCATTACTGATTGACTACTCACCATGATCTATTCGGATGAAAGTGCCCAGAATAAGAGCATTGCACCTTATGAAAAGGAAGAGGGGGCCTCTCTTTACATATGAGGTTATCATCCTTAACACAGTAGGAAATAATTCTTGCAAAAGGTGGCATGCTAAATGACTAAAAGAAAGGGCTACCACATCTTTCCAAGTGTTGATATTGTGATGCCAAAGACAATGCATGTGATTCTCTTTGGACATTTCTTCATCCCTCTAATCTCAAAATGCAATCATGAACTTTTCAGTTCGATCTTTGTTAAAAACTACAAAGCAAATCCAGATAAGTCAACACTTCATATTAAATAAGTTATGAGAACTACAAAAGCATTTGCAAGCAGTCAAGTAAATAGTTTCAAGGCTTCATACCCTAAAAGCATGTAGCACCACAACAGTTTCATACCATTCAATGCATATTGCTATATTTTTCTCTTTTGATTTGCTTTTGAAGTCCCTATTGTAGACACATGTTTTATGATCACAAAATTAATCACAAGAATCAAGCTGCCATTTCAAAGACACAAGATTTGACACAAAGACAATCAATAGCAAGAATCAAACTGCTGTTGTATAATTTTGCATCTAAGTTCCTGTTCAACACTGCAAAGACTCAAAAACAGATTTCCTAAAATTCACATATGGCCACAGAGTATCTACAAATACACAGAATTAATCCAGACTTGTCAACCCAACATCTCTCCTTGATTTATCTACTAAGAGTCACTACATGTCTCAGCACAATGGTAGAGTGATCATAGTTGATTGGACATCTCACTTTGATTCAGCAAGGAAGAAAGATTCTGGATCTCATCCATGAGGCTTCATTATGGTACCAAAACAGTGCACCATCTAAGAAGAAACTATCTGCTGAGTGGAAAGTTGTTTCAGCAGGCTCATGCAAGACCCCACATTTTGATACTCAGATGATCAGGCTGATGCTGCAGGCTCCAGCAAAGTTAAAAAGATTAACACCTCTAATGAGAGGAGCTATGAGGTCCAGAGTCCCAAACTGAATGCCAGTTGGTGATATGCTGAGCAGAGCCTAGGGGTAAAAACTGGACACACACAGCATGCAACAGTTCCATCTAGATGCTCACAACCTCAACAAACTCAATTCTCACCAAACATTGTTCGGCTTCGATTGCTCTCATGCTACAGCAATTGACATTTTCCACCACCGCTCCTCAAGCAGTTTTCTGACAAGCACATGCTCTGCTATCCCTGAAACTGGATCTAGTGCAGAAGACAGCTGCAAGAGCTCTCCATGGACAAATCCATAACAGGATCAATATCCACTGTTGTTGAAGCTGAGGTGCACCAGAAGTGGTTATGACATCCTCATCAATGAAAAAGATTTTGACCTCCATTTCTTACTTTGTGGGCTGAGGCGCACTCCAGGATTATCTGGAGACACAAAAGCAGGAGAGGTAGGAGGCCTTCTCCACCCCATATCACTGCTACATTCCCTTGTTAACCGGCGTTTGAAGGAAAATTGCTTTCTAGAGAGAGACCTACTCTGAAAGAGACGCTCTCTTTGTGAGACATCAGAGGGTGAACACCGCTTTCCACCTGCATTCAGTATCTCCTTCTGCATTGAGGCCAGTTGTGCTCCATGAGGACTAACCTCTAGCCCAGAAATGTCATCTGTTGCCACTCCAATCCTTGATAGTTTGTTCCTAGAGGTTGTTGGAGCAAGAGAACCAGTCCCTCGTACTCCTGCACCTCTTGAGGCAAGTGTCTCCAAGAGCTTGACCTTGGTTGCAGCTTTCTCAGCTAGCCCACACTGTGGGCAGGCAGGGTCTTGGAGAAAAGAGTCAGGGGAAACTTGCTCCAAGCAATCAGCATGGTAAACATGGCCACAGACAAGAACTCCCACCACAGCACAATCAGTGCTTCCCACCATGCGATGTGAACTCCAGGCTGGATGTTGACTCAGCAACCGGTTACACACACCACAGGTCTGTGACACATCATTTTCATATGCAGTTCAGAGAGACAAAGCAGCAGGTGGAGGACTTGAGGAGGAAAGTGACTGCCATGACCATATTAACAGCAAAATTACAGTAAAAGAAACTGAGCTTGCTACCTCAGACTGGGAAGAGACATTGCCAAATTGGTTGTTTCCTGCCCTGATCCTTTCCATAGACAGAAACCCTGCAGCCTTCTCAACACTCTCAAAACCTGACCCCCAACCAAAGTCGGATGGACTGCTCGCACTTGTCCAACGCAATCGCTCTTGGCATGACAATGCAACTGCTTCAGAAAAAGTCTGAACACATCAAAGCACACATGAGAATTGCCCGCTGCAGTTAGCATTTCCATCACTACACAACTCATGGGACTAGACCATGCTTCAGCATAGCCCACTGAACAGAGCATCTCCACTCATAGAACAACCCCTGGCCTGCAGAGATAGAATGCCAGCCACACATATTGCTGCTGTGTCTTATATTTGTTGTATAAAAGTGCAAGTGGGACTTGCAATACAGGCTTGGAGAGGACTCAGTCTGTGCTTGGCTGCAACAACAGGGGAATACCTGCTGGAGGACCTACTGATTGCTCCTCTATTTGGGTACAAAATATCACACATTGTGGCCAATAAACAGCCCTCTCAAACAGCAAAACAAACAATCAACAACATAATTCCTTGGCTCCAAAGTAAAGTTACAGTTTCATTGGGTAGTTAAACACTGCTCTCTTCTGATTGTGTTTACTTGATGTGGTCAAGCACTGGAGAGCAGATATCAAATTGCAAAACCAAACCAATGTGGAGACTGGAAATGTACATAGAAATGGTTTGTGGATTCCCTGAATGTGAGCATCCTGTAGCCTAATTATCTACAAGAATACACACATATGCTTAAAATCTCAGATTTTGCATCTCATTAGAACACCATCCATATACTCCCATATAGAATAGAAAATAAAGGTAAGGGTCAGCTGGCATGAATACTAACCTGCCTGGATGAAGATATGGTAAGGGTTGGGCTTGATGTTGGTACTGCAACCAAACACAAAAAAATATCCAATCAACTAGGTTTACATACTGCATAGCTAGCACCAGCACTCATTTCAAACTTTACTACGCACATTAATACCAGTGACTGCATTCTCAATACCATAAGCCTGTGCTGTCCACAATTTTGAGAGCAGGTGATAATTACAAAGAGCAATGTAAGCTTGATGTTTTGAGCCCAAGAAGAGTTTGGCAAGTTTAAGGTTTCAGGTCTTCTTGGGATTTTTGCTCATGAGAAAACACAATCAGATGCCAGGGGCTAATTCTGTTGGCCACTAGGAATCTTTACTGTTGACCGTGCTGAGTACCAAAAATCTAAGAATGTTATCATACCTGAAGGGGCATTGACAAAGTCACTGATGCGATCACTTGAGAAAGCAAGAGGATTGCAGACATTTGTTCGGAAACTGTCAAAAGGACTGTCCCCCAGAGAGAAGAAGTTTTCAGAGTGCCTGCGGAGATGGCCAATCAACCTACCACTGCCTAGCCTACTCCCACTTCTGCTGCCTCTGCTACTTGAAGAAAGAGATCTTTGACGTAACTGAGATGCTTCAGAGGTTGTCACCAGATCCTCAGGCTGGGATTTGTTTTCCAACCAACTGCTTGAGGGAGTGGGTGAAAAGCCCCCATTGCTGCGCCACTGTGGCTCCTGTGCGGCCATTGACCAAGCATCATTGCTGACAGAAGACTCTTGTGGCCTTGCAGCCACACAGCAGAGGGACCCCATCTTGACTTTCTTGTGCTTCCTGTGATTGTGCAAACAAACCACGAACCCCAGTATCTCCAAGCTCACAGTATCTCTTAGCTCACACCTGAGAAGACAATATTGTAGTTGATAACATCTCTATCTGCCATCTGCCAGTTGATGATCCCAGAATACATGTCCAAGACTGTGTTATCTGTGATTCTGTTCACCTTTGTGAAAGTGTGGTTCCCATTTCCAATGTACAGAAAGTGGTCCCCATTTCCGAAGTATGGAAATTTTCATCCAGGCAGGATCAGCAATTGAACTCTTTCATGATCAGTTTTCGAAAACTGGTAATTCTGCCTGCACAAAAGCATGTAAGGCAGCTGAGAATCTTCATGCAGTACTCCTTTGTTAGAACACCAAAAGATCTTTGAAATAATATGAAGGAGCAGCATTTAAACACAGAGAAGAGGTAGCTCTCCACTTCTGTTGCTAAAATTGGAATTTGGCGATGGCTCTGTTGACAAGACACCTGTGTAATTCCTGTGTAGCTGACTAATTTGTGAAGTACGGGCTAATCAGACCACTCTTTACAATGAAACCTACGAACTGCAGATCAGAATTTGATTTGGTGAATCAGTATAGTTGACCTAACCACACAGCTCAAAGTAGAAGGCTTTGTGCAGGAGCCTTATGCAGGAGGTGAATTGAGGATGGGTATGTAATCATCAGATTGAGCATAGAACTACCAGAGTCCTAACTTGGATTGAGTCTTCCTAAGCTGAAGACTATTTGGAATATTTAGTGACATCAACAAAACAAAATTGTTGCTGATTTGTAGTTAACTGTCATTAATCTGTTCACTCACAGTTCTGCTGTTTCTTGTCTCTGATATGTATAGTTAGGAAAATCAACACTATCCTTTGCTTATTCAACTGATGTTTTGATTGCCAGAAATCATCAGACCCAAGAATATCCATGAGATTGCACAGAGAAATCAGAATCAAATACTGAAGTGTAACTGTTATGTCAGTTCCAGAAAAACCAAAATGAAGACAACATGAATCAGTGCAGCCTTGAGAGTGCCACTCACAAAGTATCAGATAATCACCTTCATCATGGATGGCAGTGACTAGCTGCCATTACTCCCACTGACTCGTCAACTCCACCAACCATGGGTGTAGATACATATGGAAATGATCTGCTGAAAACTTTAAGAAGACAGATGTACAAAAACCTGCATCCTGAGTTTCTGTTGGATCTCCTGAAGCAACAAGAAGAGTCAGTTGTGATGTTGGCTAGCACTTAAGAGACATGGCTAGAGAAAACATCCTATCTAAGCATTATAAGGGACTCTGTCTGTCAAGCTACTGCAAGCTAGAAGAACATGTGACATCTGCAGATCTTCCTTGTTCTTGCCCCATTTGGCAGTTTATTTTCAAGACCCTAAAGCAACAGGTGGAATGAAGGTATTTTCAGACACAAATCTGAGAAGTCTCCATTGAAGACTTCATACTAAAATTTTGGGTAAATATGAAAGGAAAACTGTGGGAAGAAGAAATGAGAATACTCAAACTGAACAGAAATAGCTCCAAGTGAACTAGAAAAAAATGAAGAAGCCTCCAAGGAAGGAGAATTGGCTGTGACCTTGCTTTTTGCCAGTAGAAGTAAGCACTGGGTCATATGGCCACACCCTGAAATTTTATATTCCAGTTTACAAATGGAGTTGGAAAGAAGAGCCAAGAAGGAACTACTCTCAGAAGCAGGAACCAGGAGGAAACCCCTCCCTGTGCATCTATTTCAGCTTGTAGACTCCTGTGTCCTTGTTTAAAGTGTACAGTTTTGTTCTAAAATGGATAAATGGACTGTGGCAGTGGTTGGGACAATTTTCTGTCAGGGATAGCCTCATAGCTCTAAATCTCTCCACTTCTCCAACCATTCAAAGCAGTAAGCACAACATTGTAGGGCATCTGCAAATACCTATCACAAATCTTGCACAGGCTTTAAAAGCATGAGGCCCAATCATAAGACAATTGATTTCACATCTACTCCAAGGTGCTCCACGACAAGCAAGACTGTCAATCTTTGCCAACAACTTGGAACACATATTGGCAGCAACAGTAAGTATCTAGCTCCAACTTCTTTTTCTTTTTCCGTCTTGGAGCGGATTTGCATCGAAAGGAACCGAACTCTATGTGGTCACCACCGAGCATTCCTTCATTACCCTCCCTACCATTTGCCAAATTACAAAAGACTCTCCGCCACGCATTATATTCCAAAAAAGATACTGTCAGCAACAGCAAGAAGAGAAAGCGTACCAGAAAGTGGCAGGCCAGTGACAAGGAAAACGCGAGTAAAAACGGATGATCCCATGAGAGCAACAGAAGGAGGAGAGACGCAAGCAGCAGCGAAATCAACAACAGAAGCAACAGAAGAAGAAGAAGAAGAAGAAGAAGCCGCCACGCCTCTCATCATCATCTGTTCCGTTCCATCACTCTACTACTATACTCATCATCATCATCATCATCATAATCGACGCGCCCGTGATTTCCTTGTTTCCCAATTTCGTTGGTTGTTGCCAATGCGAGCGAAACATGGAAAACAACCAATCTGAAAAATAGCACCAACAACCAAACTCTTTGCAGGTTCAGAACAACACTTCACACCAACAACAACCAACGACAAAAACAAAATCGAAATAAGGGCAACAACAAACAAAACAAAACAAAACAAACAAAAAGCCGGGCGTGTGATTTAGGGTTTGGTGTGTACCCGATGAGGAGGAGGAGCAGCAGCAGCAGCAGCAATGATGCAGCGAAAGTAGGAATACGTAAACTACGTACCCATGGTCCTGTGTTTTGGTCGTGTGTTTTGGTCATTTGTTTGCTTGTTTTTGAAGGAAGGAATGAAAGAAGGGTGAGAAATTGGAGCGTGGACTGGGGGGGAGAACAGTGTTAATTTTGTTTTTGTGTGGGAATATAGGCTATATACCCTACATATCTTTTATAATCCATTAAATCCAGGAATCATGGCAAGAAATGATATGCCATTAATAAAGTAAAAAAACTTTCTTAAATGGCTCTACACTTTATGGCAGGTGCCAGCAAAAATCATGAGAGATAATCAGAACTGTGTTACTCATGGTGTGCATTCACACTTGATGTTTTAAATCAAAGTTACATGAAAATCTAGGTGACATCTTAGGTGACATCTAATATTAAATGTGCGAAAGTTTAATGTTGTTATAAGTGAATGTTAGCTTAACAATAAAAAAATTCATGATAACCATGTTTAAGTTTTAAATGGCTAGCATGGTGTTAGGGGACTCAAAACTAGACTCCCTAACACCAAGTGTGAACACACCTTCAATTACTTAGCCTGTGATTTGAATGTCAATGGAATTTGATTAAAAATAAATTAACCTTTTACCCTAAATAAAATAAAATAAAATAAAATAATTATTTTTAATTATAAAAAAAGGTAGTCTAGAGTCAAAAGTTGATTCCCCACCTAATCTTCACATGGACATTAGATTTATTCCTTGGTGGGGGGGAGCCAATATAAACCCTTACTTTCTTAGCTAGGAATGAGTTTCTCCCCTTTTTTTTTTCTTTTTCTTTTTGGTGTTTTTATTGTCCAAACAAACAATCATAGGTAGATAGATGGTAGTTGACTTCTCATGTGACTTCAATCTCACCATTTTTGTATCCAGGCTTTCTTTTTAGGTAACTGATGTAAAAACCTGCCAAACTTTATTGCAATTGAAATGCTATGAGAAGTACCATGATATAGCCTAATGTCAGTTTCCACATTGACAAAATCAATAACAAAAAAATTTCAAAAAATGAATTCGTTTTTTTAATTTTGAAAATTATATACATATGTATATTATTTCTATTCTTTCTTTTTTTTTCTTTTTAAATTTTTTAAATTTGTTTTTTCCAGATTCTACTCATAATATTTTGATATGAGTAGTGAAATTATTCACATTGTATGTAGCCTATGATAATTATGATGATTTTCAACTTCATATTTTTCACAAAACTTCATGTGACTATTTTGAGGATTATTTAATGACCTTAGGATAAGGTGGTAGAAAATTAAAAAAGAGGGAAAAAATCAAAAGGACACAAGTCCTGTGAAAATTCTGCCCATTTTCAGAGGATTTCCACAGCAAAATTATCTCTGACAATTTGTTGGATTCTCGAAGGGTTGGTTATACGTGTGTAGTCCTCGTCGATCAATGGCTCCAGGACTGGGGGTATTCCCGCAAAACGAGGGGGGGGGAGTGGGG
>Ga0209208_10004208_pt1 | contig 20492 bp, 19 predicted proteins | sample S1TSphfallax_3_FD_187694 | JGI IMG/M metagenome (GOLD analysis project Ga0209208, IMG submission 187694) | Host-associated microbial communities from peat moss isolated from Minnesota, USA - S1T2_Fd - Sphagnum fallax MG (SPAdes) (version 2) | ecosystem: Host-associated > Plants > Peat moss >...
TAAATAGATTGCCACATCAAAAAAAATTAATTGTATTATAATTGCAATTGAGTTGAAATTGGGTCTTATATACAATAATTTATATACATCATACATACATATGTAGTCAACCATGTTTGACTTTTTCAAGAGTTGCATTGTAGTTACATGTGGCAACTACTTTAAAATTGTTGTAAATGTGCCACTAAAACAACAACTATGTTACAATTAGTGTACAATGTACATACATGCAATCATGCCATGTGTCCACATTAATTCCATCACCCATTATGGGATACATTTGCAACTAGTTTTTTATTATGATTCCCATCGATACAATTAATAAAGCCACTAATGTGTCACTACTAAAATTTTATTGTTCAACTTTGTTGTGACTACGATACAATTGTTTATAAGTTGATAAGGATACATATTCATATGTAATGTTTTATAAATAATTATTGTTTCAATAATTTGATTATTAAATATTAACTATGTTTAATACATTTACTTATTATGAACTTATTGATTATATCAAATAACTGACTATTAATATGAATAAATAAGTGTAATTCATATAATTAAATTTATATTAGTTAATAAACGAATTACTTATTAAATAATAATTAGATTGGTATTAATCCAAGTTGGGGATATTTCATAATGAATTAAATTGATTATTTAGTTCATCAATAATTACCAAATTGTTGAATATTTAAATTCATTAACTAATTGATTGTTTCTAAGTGATTTATTATGAATTAATTCATTAAAATGACAATGAATAATATCAATTATAAATTAAATTTATTCATATAATTAATTAATTAATTAACCAATAACCTTTTAAAATTGAAACGATAAGTGACTAGTTATATGAATTTAGATAATGAATCATTTAATAATGAATTATCTGAAATAACTAACAAATAAACTAGATTTATTAATTCAAATATTTTTATTTAATGAAAATAATTAATTATCCAATGTTAATTATTTTAATTCATGAACTAACGAATTATTAAAAGTAGACCAATTAATTTAAATAACTAGCTCATTGGTCAATTAATTCAAATAAATAATTAAAATAATTAATTATCAAATATTTCATTCAAAATTTATGTTTTAGATAATTATTTATCATAAAACCAAATAAATTATTTTGATAGGTAATTAATTCAAAGTAGGTCCTACTTGTCTACCTACCTATGTAAGTAGGTAGCTAGGTCTTAAGTAAAATACGTAAGTATGTAGGTTTTAGGACCTACCAACCTACCAACCTATGGTTACGTACAACCTTTCTAGCTACTAATATAGATATTTTTGAAAAAATCCAAAATACAATTAATATGCCATGTGGTATTTTTTTATTATGTCATGTGTCACAATCTCAAATCATCATTAATAATCATAATGGACAATAGAGATCAATATTTGAGAAAATAATAATTTTATGTCCAAAAAACTTCATAATGCCACATGTCATATTTTCATGGATGGATGACAACTAATGACATCATCATGACATCATGGGTGCAATTATAATGAAATCACATAATAGTTGAAAATGAGTTGTTTTGATAGAGTTGCAATTGGGTTGTAATGAGTTGTGTTGCATATACGATGAATTGCAACTTTGCAACTCATGCAACTTGTCCATTAACACTAATGGCATATAAATACAATGAGTTGCAAATGTCTGATGCAACTCAAAAATTGAGTGACGAGGCCAATTGTAAATCACCCCTTTTTTTCATAGTGTTTCTTTGCTTTAATGTGAAGGTTTTGATTAATGCCTCCAATTTCAAAATCTTCAAAGGTCCATCAACCTTGGTTATGATGTAACCAAATCAAAGAACATAATGATTTTTCTCCTTTCCCATGAAATAAATGGTTATAGAAGTATTATAACCTTTTAGGTTGAGAAGGACTCCAATACAAATCTACAAATAAGTAATGCAACTTGAATTGCTACCAACTTTTGTTGTTTTGCCTCTACAAATGGAATCAATTTATTGGTCTTCTTTTCTTCCATGAAATTTTGCACCTTTAGTTCTAGTTCTTTTCCAATTCATGGTCACACTATGCTCATTCTTCTTCTTAAAACACTCTATAACTCCCTTCCGGTATGACTACACACTAAGACATAGAACAATAAAAACTCATGTTGATTTTTGTCCTTGAATTGAAGCCCCACAATAAAGTTAATAAGTGAAAATATACTCCCACCAAATGCCAAAATGCTAGATACAACACCTCACATAAGTTATAATAATCATGAATATATTTTACAATCAAATACATGTGCTCCCATTTATATCATATCAACCAACTCATTATTTGTGATCTTTCCACCTATTCATGAACTTTAAAGAAAAAATCAAAATTTAAATTATAACCACTCCAATCAAAACCTTATATAACAATATCTTCAATGGTGGAAAGCAAACTTGGGAAAAACCCCCAAATATGGGAAACATTCATTCATGCTTCCAAATAGAGGTTGCAAAATGGCCTAACATACTCATAGTATTTTCCTAATAATCATCATTTAGCTTCTGAATTAGAACATGTAATGGGCCAAAAGCCACTACCATCAATATTTTCTATGTTTTTTTTTATTTAAGTTAACTTGCAAAGTACACGGATCATAAAACAAGCAAGCATGCATGCCCAATTATAAATAACAAGGTAGCCTTTTGACTATGAAAATAAATTGCATTGTCCATTATTGACTCCTTGATAATTTGATCCTCATTGTAGGTCGATGAAAGTCTAATTCACCCCCACTTCACAAAATTTTTTTGCTTTTAACTAACTTGACCCATGTCTATTAATGTAGTGGTCTCACAATGAGGCATTCCCAAGTTTATCAAAGTGTATTATTGTTAAATAACTTCCTTGATCCAAATTTTAACCAAGTTATCCCAATAAATAAACTTGTCAATCCTAGTTGCCAAGTTAATTGTTCTCCCCAATGTTCAAGAGCTCATAGCTTTCTTAAATGGTATCTAAATTTGAGAACTTAAGGCTCTATCATGTACAACCATTAAAAGTTCTCCAATGTTGTAGTAAACTCTTCAATTGGACTTGATTTGATATGCTCAAATTGGACCACTCAAATGATCAAAAGGCATTTTGGTAATTTCATTTTGAACCTTTCAAATTCACATAACTTTTAACTCCCATGCTTATTTTGAGGATGTGACCCCAATTTATTTTAATACTCTTTTGAAATATTTCCAATGATATAAAAAAATGTTCAACATGGACAAGGTTTGGTCCCCCAAAACTTTGGGACACCTTGGGACTTCCAATTTCCAAAATGAAAGTGCACTTGAGAGTCAATAGGGCTCCTTTTCATGCACCCTCCACACTTCCATTTCACCTAAGGATTGTATTTGGATTCTTTCCATGCCTTGGGGAATTTTTTTGGCTCATTTCCCTTGTCTTGTCCCAACCTTGGTTGTGAACCCAATTTGCTAATGTTATGACATGCAAAACATCTTCTTGATTCCATAATTTAGGATTATTTATAAACCTTAAACCTTTAAACCCTTAAGCCACTTTAAAACAATGTACACATCATATGTACAACATCTATTAAAAATCCAATGCCAATCAAAATCACAAGATGAATAGTCTAATTTGAATGACATATTGGCTTAACACTTTAAAAACATTACATTAGACTTGAAGCATTATATCATAGTCTAATCCTTGTTAACACATATGAGGGAAACAAGACTATTGTTGTAACTTTGAAACTTCATAATTTCTCCATTGTTTCCCATTTGATTTATGAAAAGGTCTTCCTAATTGTTTCCATTCAATAGTCCATCAATGTTTGGTGCAAATAATGATGAAACTAGAGGTGAAATCCAAATTATTCTATGAACATCACTTTTACAAAGTAACATAAAACTTGAATATCACATACGAGAAGACATCTCCAAGTGTTTATCACTTTTCATTTTCATACATTATAATAGCCTTCACTTGTAGCATTACAATGTTGCAAGAGCTTGTCACCTTGGTGGAACATTTAATCCAAGTTCATATATGGGAACTAAAAAATGTGTGAATAGCTTGCAAGTATGAAGTTCCTTGCAATTCATACAAGTTAAAATAACCACAAGCACACATGTACTCCATGGAAATGTAAATGACATTTTTGAAACTCAAATTGCAAACCATAATTTGTCAAAGACCTAAAATGGGAAGCACAACAAATCATACCTAATTTGTTTACCTAATTAATGTTATGTTTCATGTAGGAAAAATAGTCCATCATTAAAATCCTAAAAGAGTAAATTTTTTTGTGGTCATGTTGTAAACTAGACATGTTAAAATGGTATGAAAACATACTTTTGCACATGTCAACACATAAAAAAAATGTCAACATTATTCACCTCAAATTATAACATTAGATCCATAAAGCACAATATTCACATCTATGACACACAATATATCAAGTTAGTTTTTGTTTCATCAATGACAAATGTTTATTTGATAATACTTCACAAGCATAATTTTGTTGAACATCAAAACACAAAAAAAAACATAGATGCTTTCAACAACATTTCAATAATATTTTTCTAGTTTCCAACAACACAATTGAAACAAATATTAGTTTGGGTACACAAGTTTGAAAATTAAAGTGAACATTAATTTTTATTAAAGACAACACTTTTCTCACAAAGATCCATGTGATAAACCAAAGGAATGACAAAAAAGTTTGATAGATAATTCCAAATGAATGGAACATTATTCAACATTGAAAGAAAGTTGTGATGCAAACAAATTTGATTGGCTTGGCATTCGAAACAAATATAATTCAATGGAGTGTAGTGCGCACTCAGAAGTAGTTAACTAATGATGAAAGTTAACTAATTATGTTTTAAAAATATATTTCATATAAAGATTTGAACCAATTTCCGAAATTGGCCATATTTGACTAATATCTTCTTCTAGCACATTTCAAATGACCATGCCCATGTATTAAAGGCTAATTTGTACATTGCACAAGCTTCCAAATTTGAAATATTATTTTTGCCATACATTCATGAGCATACCTTAATCTTGAATTGAAATTTGACAAACAATCCCAATCCAAAAAATGGACCAACCCTTACAAATGTGTTTAAAGGTCATGCAAAACATCATAATTTTTGAAAATATGTCTTTGTGGGGTTGTAGGAGATTTCAAGTTGAATGTTTCAATAAAATAAAATAAAATAAAGTGGATGAGAATTGGAAAATTACCACTATTGAAAGTTTAAACTTTTTAATTTTATGCAATTTTTAAAATTGCAAGTTTTTGGAGACTAGGACCAAGATGTTTTGTTCCATTTGCTGTAACATAATTGGTGGTGAATGGAAGGCATGCATATGATTCATGTGAAAAAAAAACTATTAAAAAAAGAGTTGAAATGAATTAGAAATGGATGGTCAAAGTTGAAAATCTAAGAGAAGTTTTTAAAAAAACATTGATTTTGATCGATTTGAAGGTAAACAAAAATCTTGGAAAGTTTGGGACTGAAACCAGGAATGGCACTCCAACATCTGATTCAACTCTTATTTAAAAATGTTGAAAACATTGGGCGACAAAACTTTTTCTTAACTTTCACATCAATATTGCATAGGGTTGTCAAGAACATCCTATCATGTTAGGTAGCTCACAAAAAATTCTTATAATGAGCAACCAAAGTCAAGAAACTCACATTAGAAGAATGGGCCTACTCAATGACATGGCAACTCCAACACATGTGTGTCATATTTTGAAGCCAATGCTCTCAACTAAGAGAATTGGGAGGGGGTTGGACCAAATTGGTCCTGCTTGATGTTGTAGGGTTAAACACGTAACGTTGGGGATGTAGCCATTAGCAACAACCTTAGGGAAGCTTATACAAGGCATTTAGCAAAATTGTTAAAAACTATCCACAACTTCAATTTAAAAAAAAAAAAGTGAACGTATATTTTTGAAATGTTAATGATATGTGCATTTGAAAATTCAATGTACATATGTGAATTTATTAATTTACATTTCAAAAACATCATTTTGGGATATCATACTTAGAATCACAGTCTGTTAGCACCAATAATTCCAAAACAAACAAACCTTCTGAAAATGTGTTAACATGTTCCTAATTATGAAACAACCACAACAGATTAATTTCTCACCTCTTAATCAAGAATGGAGTTCTACCTAGAGGGCCATGCTTATAGAACTCAATTTCCACCCACTAAATGTTTTTTTTCATTGTTACATGTTTTTCACAATAGATTTGAAAGCCATTTAAGATGAAAATGTTGGTTCATTTATGAAAAAATGTTGGGAAACTGCATCCAAAGTACATTTTTTCTGAGTTGAAAGCACACAAGTTGAAAAAGGAACAATGTTTAATCTGCAGCATTTGCAGAATCATTTCTTCATAATTCATTGCTAAATACTATCATTGAAGATTGTGACCCACTTACAATTGAACTTACAAATCTAACTTGGCACTACAATGCAGAAATGGGCATGATAACAATGCCCCAAAATCATCAGACTTGCACAAGGAAGATTTGCCTCACACACTCACCTCTCCTACTCATTAGATGAGGTGCCTCTCAAGTTCAATTTTTGTTTTATGGCAATGAGCCAATTCGATTGGCCCATCACTCAGAAAAAAAGAAACCATGGAGGCTCCCTCAAATAAAAGGTTTTAATTTGAAGTATAGTGTTTCTCCTCTTTGGGCCAGCTATAAAGGTAAAAGAAGGACAGCATTTGCCAAAGCATATGGGATAAAAGTGAGGTGCTACAGGGAACTCTTTGGGGAACATGTCAGGAACTTGGGGAACTCTTTACCGCCCCCCCCCAACGGGGGAAAAAAAAGCTTGCATGGAAAGTGAACAGTGGACAGTTGACTCTCCACACCAAACACAACTTGAAAAAAACCCTACCCCTCCCCCCCAACCCACAAGACAAAAAAGGGAGACCTCTCGCCCCTTCCATCCATGACATGACTTCTCATTGGTTGCATGGAAATTCTATTCCTAAAATTGGCTGCCACTATTTTTGGCCTGGACTAATAGCTCTTCCTAAGAACACACGACCTATTTACCTTGGGGTTAAACTGTTGAGATTACTTCTACAATACTAAAGGAATTTGATAACCTTAGAAAGGAATCCACCTTTCTAAGGTAGTCACATTTCTCATTTAAACTTCCCCTTTTCACAACAAATCCCATGTAATGAACATGAACCTTACCAACAAACAACAAGAGTATCCAAGGTCCTTGCCAAGGTCCTTGGGATACTCTTGGATGTATAAATTAGACACACCTTTATATTATAGAAGGTTTTGTTTCAATTGAAACTGATGTTGATTGGGAAAAAGGTAGATGGATTTACTATTGACACAACAAACTACATTGATCCATTTTCAGGATAAAAAAACAAAGTCATTAGCCACAACACTTGAAGATTTATGAGCAAAAAGATAGATGCACCCCCAATGTATAGGATTGAAAAAAACTCCCCAATTAGCCCTTCCAAGATAATGATCATGTGGTAGTTCAAACCAAACCAAACAAGAATCAGTGTTATCAAAACAAGTGTGAATGCCACCTATATAATAGTAGACCATCATCGTCATTATGGATGATAGTGATTGGTCACAATTACCCCCCATGACTTCATGATGGTGAGTGTAAATGCACCACCGACCAAAAACATGTCTATTTTCAAAAAGTTGAGTGCTTACTTTTTATTTGTGTTGTTAAAAGACAATAGACCACTCTTTGATTGACCTTTAAGAGTTATATATGGGAACACTTGTTGCAAACACATAATGGTGAAAATACATGAACAACTAAAGAAAATGAAAGGGTGGAACCATTTGCTTGCACCAAATGACTATATTTCTGCTCACATTGAGGTGTGAACCTTGCTAGATCAACCTTTCCATCAACCTCTAAAGACACCACTAAACGAAGCTTGTACAAATGCAAGCTAATGATCACACACATACTTGAAATGTAGACCTCCACTATTGATTAGTATAAACACTTACTTCACTTTGTAAAACATTGGGGTTTGCTTTAATTCAAAAATCATTAAGTACACTTGTAGTAGTGTTTTCTGGCAAGCGTGAACCAGCAACCACTTGCACACCATGAAGTATGGATGGTGGGTGGTGAGGAAACAATTTTCTGTTGGGTTCTAGTTCCCAAGCTAATCATGGTGGTTAGCTCAGGTGCTTTTTTCACTACCTACCTACTTGTACAATTGTGGATTGTTAGTAGGTATGGTTGTTAGTCAGTATGTAGTAAGCAAAACCCTAATGTATAGATCATCTACTTACCTAGTAGTCACCTATTTTCCTACCTCTCTACCTATATATAGGACCCACATTTTACAGAATGGGTTACCAAGGTGAAATCAGATATTAACTAAGTTGAAGTTCATCCACAACTGAGTCATAAACGGCATCCAATGAATGGTGCATGGGGTGGGGTTGCTGGTTCACTCTGGCCATGCTTTTGTTGCACATACTTCTCCACTTTACATGCCAAGTTTTGCAAACTTAGGGGCTTCAACAACTTACCCTCTTGTCAGTCTCATTGGCATTGCACTCCATCAGATCCTTGGTATCATTGATTTTGTTTTCAATGGCAAGCTTGTGTAGTCTTTCTTCACGAGTCTCCATTTTATAGTTGCTTTCACCTCCTGTATTGTCACATTTGCCTTACTCATTTATACATCCAGCCTTTATTCATAGAATAATTTCCATAGAATATAGAAGGGTCTCCTCTATTTAATAAAGACGAAAGCTTGTATAAGGACCTTTGGCCTTTTGATGTAAGCTATACATAAATTCTGACTTTGGGCTCCATACTTGTTCTTTTGAGTTCTTTTTTGACTAATGAAGTCATTGAAGATATGGCTCTCTAAATGGTTGTAGTATAAATTGTAGGTTAAGACTTGAAAAGCATAACCAGTGACCTTGTTATGACGGGTAAATTTCGCCCATGAAGGATTCAATAAAGTGAGTGTTCGAGATTAGTAAAGCTCTCCCCTCTCCCCCTTTTTTAGACAACTTATCCTTCATAATATTAAACTTTGCTTCCCTCTTTGACTCGTATTTTAATGCGCTCACTTTATAAAAAAAAAGAGACAATTTGTGAATAACCAATCTTTTTTCAAATCTCTGATAGCTACTTTACCCTATCAACATTGCAACACACATAAATAGAAGATAAGTGAAACCCACTAAAGTTATCTGTAAAGTCACCCTCTCTTTCACCCCCTGTCCCCTCTTTCAGTGGTATACGCAAAGATAGGAAATTTTATTAAATCTCAGTATCAAAATGCACAAGGTTTGAGAGTAATTATAGTAGTTGTACAGGTAGGAGCATTGAAAGCATACGTAGTAGCAGTGGAGGCGCTCAGGAAAAAGGAAAGAGGGGATGAAACTCAGTTTTACCACCAAAAATTGGTCAAAAAACTAGTTTGTGTCCCAGTCCCACACATTTGATGGCCTACTATGCCAAAACTGGCCGTGCTTGCCCCCTAATTGCATGACTTTATGGATAACTTTACTATATGGAACGTGTCTGCAACGAGTGTTGTATAGGTATGTGGAGCACTAGGATAAGGTATTGTCCATCAGTAAGAATGGTTGGAGGCTTGAAGTGCCCCTAACCCTAAACCTTGGAATCAGTCATAAGAAATGAATGTAAATGCTTACTAGATGAATGACATAGTTTGAACTAAATTAGGATGAAATATCTCACCTTATGCTTGGCACTTAAAAAAAGTGAGTTGATAATTAGTACAGCCTTGTTTTTCAGGAGCCAAATTCTCTGGAAGCTACTGAACTAGACAAAGATTCTTAACACAATATCCCTCCCTTGGCAGGCAGAGTCAACAAACCACCCCTACCCCGATCCTGGCCAGAGTGAACCAGCAGCCACTAGTGGACCATCCACTGAATGCTGGTTATGACTCCGTTGTGGATGAGCATGTCTGGTTTCATCTTGGTAACCAATTATGTAAGAAGTAGGTCCTATATGTTATGTAAATAGCAGACTACTTGGTAAGTAGATGGTTCATAAACCAAGTTTACTACCATATTTTTTACTATGTACCTAATAACATCAGTAACAGTTAGGTAGGTAGTAAAAAAAGCAACTGATCTAACCTACAAAATAAACATTCATATTCCCTGCCCACTCGCATCTGATACTTACCCATTTACATAGGTTGTTACCTAGTTAGTGTGAGGTGGAAGCATGAGGGTTTACTCAATAGGTGACCCAAGGTTCCACCTTGGTAACTCCAAAACCAAGTCATGTCATTTTCCAATAGGCAGGTCACATGAGATCCAAAGAGAGCTTATTCTTGTTTTTAAAAGTTTCACTTCAAGATAAATAATAGCATCATTGACATGAGCAATGCATTAGGCATTATGGAACATGCCAACTACAACACCTCACCAAAAATTGAAGAGTGAAACTCTCGATCAAGAGGTTTTTGTTTCCATTTTGTAGGAAAGTAGCAATGAAGGGGGAGAAAATCAGATGCCCCTCAAACTCAATTGGCAGATTCCTGATGCAAAGATGAGTTCAAAACTTGCCTGTTGCAATTTACTCAAAGTGAGTCCCTCATGGATCTTTCCATGCCTGCCCACATGCAAGTAATACCCACCCTTTACATGAAACAAGCTCAGCACTCAGTTATTTTAAAAAGTATTGCAGTTCACTTATGACCGAGTTAGAAATTCTCTCTGCTATCTCCAAATACTATACAAAAGCAACAATTGAGAGACATACAATAAATTTGTAACCAACCAAGCCAAGAGCTTCCACTATGGTGATACAAGATTTGAGCAGCTTGTTCTTGCCATAGGTGTGTACAAATGTTTTTCAGTAGCATTCTTTACAAAGCCTTTCATACCTGTTCTGCAAGTTCCACAGGCCTGCATGAGACAGACTGTAAAATTCAACTGCAATAATATTTGTGGTGAAAAGCTCAAGCAAAAGAAGCCCTGAGGTATGCCAGCTTTTTGTCACCTTTCAGTCTAGACATGTGGAAAGATGCATCAGTAAGCTTGGTCTCTAAGAAACAGTTCACTTGCATTGATCATGAGTTCCCTGCTGGTGATCTTGTCTATGAAATTCCGAATCTGCTCTTGTCAGACTTGAAGAAACATGTCAGTTTATGTCAAGAATGACCAATTCATGAATAGAAATGCAATACATTGTATGCTGTCATCCTCGGCCATAACTTTCCATGCAAGTGCCCGATCATACTTTGCTAGCCGCCCCATACTTGAAATACGGACACCAGCTGGGAGATATGTGTAGCCCTGTAGAAATAGCAGACCACTTTCTCACATTAAATACAGTGATTTGGATATATTGGCTATCTCTTTTGGCTGGTGGCCATGGTACGAAGGAGAGTAAGATATTACATAGTGTTGATTGTATAGAAAACACTGGTTCCAGTACACTGCTGTGTCCTATGGTCATGCATGGTTGGTGTACATTACAGTCATAGATATTACCCACTTAGTTCAGGGACACTGCTAGAACACAATGAAATGAAAAGAGTTTGCAAAACCTACCTGTTGTAAGACCAGGGTAAAGTCAGTGTATGCAGTCTTTTGACCTTCTTCATCCAGGGTCTTCTCCCACACCAAATTTTGTAAATCCCCAGATGTTGTTTCCAACATATCCAGACCTGCTCGATTTGCAAACATGAACTCTGGTAACCCCTGTGCTCCACACTCCATCCATTAACCTCATATTTTACATCTCCCTAAGTACTTGGACCTCACAACACTCATACCAGATAGTGTTTTTCATTGGTGCACCAGATGGTCACTAGAACAAAAATAGGGATGCTTAATCAAACTTAAAACAGGCATAAGAATGAATCCTCCAGTTCAACATACTGTGAATGACATTGTATGAGATATGGGGCTTCTAATTTAGGGTTCATACACAAAATTTTGCAAAAGATGTTGCAAATAAAAAAGGATTTCAAGGCTACCTTCCAGGCACAACACACGATGGCATCAGTGTGTTGCCAAAATACTTCGAATAGGGAATTGTCATCTGTGGCATCTATTCTTGCTAGGTCCATGCCCAAGTTGAGTCTGTAAAATCAAACACAGTATCAGCACACAGATCTTATGGTCTACCATAGCAATTGCTCCCATGTTCAATGGTCTCATCCTTTCAGAACCTAAGATCTTTTGCAAAAGGGTCTCAAAACCAGTCCAAAATACTCTGTTACGTGGTGGCAAGTCTCAATTTAGAAGCATGCTATTCTGTGCTCACAAGACCAAGAAAAACTAGAAATTGGATTCTTTGGAGGTCAGTTATCAGAAGTCACAAATTATACCTGTAGCTTTGAAGGATGTGCCGGGCAAGAACAGCAGCATTGGCAGAGCCAGGACTCTGTCGGGGGGTTGAATGTGAAGGTGCCAATGCTATTGCAACACGCTGCCACATAAAGAAGGTGGGAGGCTTAGATTGCACAATGATCCAACATCCTGGAGTGAACTACTCTGCTATGGCCTTGCCTCATAATCTCATTACTTTTCACATTAGTAAAAATTAGTGGCCCTGGTTTATCAGCCTATTATGGGTCACACAGGTGCTATGCCTGGTAGTAAGAGTGAGAAGAAGGGTTCTCTTGATGGGTATAGCAGTACCTGCACTGAGGCCACCACAGAGCGCACATACTGCCTGGCCACAGCTGCACAGTTTTCTCGGGTGTGTGCCTCATAAGCAAACTGAAAAGCTATGGTTAGCACTGACCGCAGGTGGTTGGAAGAGCCTGTTCCAGTTTCAGTTCTAAGCCCAGTAACCTCTGGTCCTCCTTCAAGTGCTGAAGCCAGATCACGGGTGCGCGAAAACCCAGAGCCACCCTACAACACATACAACATACAAAGCCTTTAACGTTCCTGATGAGATTGAAGCACTCATTTACTGATATTGCTAACCAAAATGTTTTTTTAATCTCCCACAGTAGCTTGGGTTATGAACATTGAGTGGAAGCTAATAAGAAGAAATGAGCCTAGTTCAATAAGGTGCTTACAATAAGATGACAGTCAAGGGGGATGACACGGAAGCCAGATGGCAGAAGAGGAACATCATCTGACAATGAAACGTCAACTGGTGCAAATACAAGCTGGGAACACACCCCAACTGCATTTTCATCGATTCCACTGCATAGCTGTTCCCAACATACACAATTTTTCAGAAACATACCAAGGAAATCAGAAAGAGTAGCATAAGTATGTTCTGGTTGGCATGGAAGCAGATTAGAACAATACATCTTATCATGCACACAGCAACAAAGTCAATGCCAAGGATTTTTACAAAATTCAGTAAGGACAGATCATACCTGGAGTAAAAAATTGTCTCGCATATGGATACCATCTGGAGCACCTGTATGTTGTTCCAGTTTCACCACCTCCAGAAGCTACACACCCAAATCATTTTGCCCTTCTGTTTTACTTGAGTCACAGTCTTTTCATGTCCAATGAGATATAGCAATTTCAAGACAGGCAGGGAAGGAACATTCTATATCAGGAAATGTGAACCCAGTGCAGTGCACAGGAGGCAAGACCTCTTCTTGCTCACTGGAGTTGACCAAAGGCAGGGACAATTGAGAGTGACCAGCAGTTCCATTACGGGTGGTACTGCGGAAAGCAGCAGCAGCACTAGCATCAATGTCACAATCAGCCCACTCTGAGCGATGCTCCCGCAAAAACCGTATCAAAAGGGCTGCAGGCACATTCTGGATTCCATTTTCATCCAAATGTAAGTAAATGGAAAAGTTTAACATGATAGATAAAATTGAAAGCACCCAGAAACATTGAAAAGTGAAAGTGCAAAAATCTTCAGAGAACTGGTCAAACCTGCAGGAGCATTGATGCTTTGGCACACAAGATCCCACCACCAAGAGTGCAGAGGAACCTTTCTGAAGCTATCTGGCTGGATTTAGTGGTGGGAGACTCATTGATCATCACACTGACATCATCCATCCCATCACTCACCGTGGCAGCCCAGCCATCCTCCACAAATCCATTTACTGCTTGGTTGAATCCCCTGATAGCCCAGTCACAATGGCCCACAGCTATGTTAAAGCTGTGTGATAGCCCATGGTCACAGTGGCCCATATAGTATATGTCTGCTGATAGCCTATAGTGACAATGGCACGCAGATGTAAAATAGTGCATGTATGTATTTCTCTCACTGTTTCACATCTCCTTTCCATTACTTTATTCCTTCACATCAGACACACTAGCTTGGTTCAAAAATTCATGTCTTTTCAACTCCTTGGGTTTTCCAATTACATACCTAGCAAGCCGCTGGCTAAGAGCACGAAGAGCAGCAGGTTTTTGTCCATTTCGTGGGGCACTATCCCCACTAGCTTCTTGTGATAGCTGCCGCAGATGTCTCAGTGCCTGCCATATAAAGAAAGAGAGAAGAGACCAATTGATCAGACCATCAAATTGTACCTCTACTGTTATGTACCAGAAGGACTTTGAGAGGATTAAACTCACCGCAATTGTTGTCTTCTGGGCAAGGACAGCTGAGGACTCATAGAGGGGTCGAAGTACCTCTGGCACACTCCATGGCTGCAAAAAAAGACAGCTTAAATATAAAGCCAGCTACTGAAAGAACAATGCTAAAGCATTTGACTGCACATTTTGCAAGGGGAAATCTCCATTTTTTTATAAGAAATATATAGTCTAAACTGAGCTCAAAATAATGGGGATAGAGTTTGTAGCTGTGTGCCATGTACCAACTATCAGAGAAAGACAAAGTATGTAGTTGTGATTTAGGGTTTAGGGTTTAAGGTTAAGAAATAAAACATGCCTCTAAGTCCATGTGGTCAACAATATGAATGATGCATCCTCCGCCTTCACATGGCCGGATCAAGTAACCACTGGGTAAAATCTCTGCCCTCACAAAGGACTGGACAGGAGGAATCATTGGCCCTCCTTGTGCTCTACTTAAAGACCGTTCACAAATCTGGCAAACACAATCCACTGTTATATGTCATGAAATAATGTGCCAAAATAGTATGTCTGTGGGAATAATGTTACAGTTAGAACCTTTATTATGTGGGACAACTGAACATCACAGGAAAAGAGACCACAATCAATCCACTCACCACCACATTTCTGTTTTCCAAAATAGTAGTGTATCTGAGGGTACAGAAGTCCCGGGGAGGGGCAAGTGTTGTTGGTGCATACATCTGCACACATGCACAAGGAGAAATACTAAGAAAGAACATTTGGCAGTTGTTCCAAAAATACTAGTATCCTGGACTTCGGGATCAAGCCAGCATGCCACCACATGGTTAGGGGACTCAAGTGGTCACAATCAAATGCGAGCAGGGCACACAGGCTGAATTTCAGCTTAACAAATAATAGTGGATTGTCAATTAAGGGACAATTAGTAGTATAAACCATCAAGAGAAAGTTGTTGGGAATTTTGGAGTTAACATCAAGTTATCAGAGTGCACAAACAAAACAAAGTCCTCAATACTACCTTCTTGTAACTAGGAATTCAAAAGGCCAATGCAGTGACAATTATCCACACCATTTATATCTATAAGAACTGTCCACAATTGAAACTACAAATCATAGAATTTCTCATGAGGTCTTCAGTGAGAAATCACAGCACATTCAAGTAAAAAGTTGTTGGATTTTAGCTGACCTGTGTATAAAGGAGCTCCACAGTTCCTCCATTTGCTGTTGGGAAAGAACCTAATATGCTTAAACGACGGCAGTCCGGGAGCCACGACGGCCTATCTTTCAAAACCTCCACAACCTGCCCAAAGAACAATAACATTGCACATCAGGCATCTGAATTAAACAGAAGAGTTTGTGTACAGGCTGCAAGCTACAGATCCTGAGTATACATTTTCCTCACTTCTTGAATGACTTTATGGCATCTGTTTCAAGGAGACAAGATAGCCACAAGGTACCTTACTGGGCTCCAGCCCCACCAAGCTGCAAGCTCTCGCCGCAACTCCCGGACAACCATGAGAAATGGCAACAATGCCAATGGCATCCGGACCAGGCTGCACTAGCCAAAAATACATCTTGATGTCATTTCGGTGCATTAATGTATGAACATTCAGTTTCTCTGATTCTAGCAAAGTCACCCTCACCACCATATTCCTAAACAATCATTATTCATGCAATGGCATACTTGCAAACAGTCAGCAGGAAAAATGCAGCTGACACACCTTCATACCCGGTAACTGAATCCAGTCAATTGCAGTTCCTGTGGCCTTTGAAACAAACTCTGTGACAGTCTCCTCTGCAATCGACAACAATCTGCCAACCCACTGCTATCAATAGGATGCCAACAATGTGAATGTCCATTAAAGATCTTATCTGATCTTCAAACATGCTACATCTGATGCATACTGACTGGACCACAGAAGTTGGTCTGCATCGGATTCCTGCAAAATATTCCTTTCAAAACTTTCACGCACATGGAATGCTGATTCCCTATAAAGTTCAGCAAAAGAGGAGCTCTTGCAGGCAATGAACTTGCAACAAAAACCTGCAACAAGCTCCAGAAGAAGCTTGCAGCTTGAAAAGAGAAAAGACAAATCATTCTTGACTAATGGACATCAGAAAATTGACTAAGGGGAAGAGCTGACAGCACTGATAACCAACTGCAAAAAGAGGACCCTAGAAGTCCCAAGTCTAAGAGCAGATAGCTATGTCCTCTGAGGATTACAGAAGAGCTGAGCAAGAGAGACTAACTCGGCAGGGCTAGAGGCACGTGGAGAATGCTGAGGAGTGGGCTGCGGAGGCAGGCCACCTGTGACCACTGAATCACAGCTAGTATCGGTGGAGGCCAAAGCTGCCTGCACACTCACAATCAAATACATTGCACATCAATGCTTTTCTTAACCCCAGCTTAAGTGGATGCCCATGATTCAAAGTCTGCTTTCACTGACCTGATCAGGAATTTTTCGCTTGCCAGGAGTGGCAGGCATTTGCTGGAGTTCTTGGCGTAATAGGTGGTTATCAAGGGTGAGCTGTGAAGAATGCTTTGACAGTCGCTCATTCTCTTCCATCAGCAGTTTATTTAGAGCTGTCAACTTTGCATTCACAGTGACAAGCCGTGATGATTCCTTTCGCTGCTTTTCACGACACCTACACGCCAACATATTTCCATGAGAACAAAAGTGAGATCTCCAAAAACTGGGCATAATCTCATGTACGCAATTTAGATCATGACTAGATATGCAACACAGACCTTCGATTTTGAAACCAGACTTTGATCTGCTTTGGCTCAATGTTGGCAAGGATAGGACAATCCTTGATGAGCTGCTGGCGGCGTATAGAGCTTGGTTTGGGACATTCATGGTATACCCGCTCCAGAGCCTCCACTTGCTCATTTGTATATCGCACATATTTTCCAGACACATCCATGCCAGAATCTTCTTGCATTGCCTTTAAATTTCTGTAGCCAGTGGAACATGGTTCAAGGCCCATTTCAGTTCAGTTCAGCTGCATAAAAGGGCAATCAACAATTTCAAGAGATCCATGTAAATGCCATCATTTTCTCAAACCAATAGCACATGGTACATATGACGACCATACAGGAAAGTAGATTTGTGGAAGTCGATACGATCCCCCACAAGAAACATGGACAAGACACTTTTTCTCTTCATGATGGATTTACACGCACAGATTTGTGAAAAAAAGTATGCTATTACACTCAGTGAGACAAAGCTCTATGCTTTTGTGAAGGAAGACAAAATCCTCTTCACAACAAATCTCACAAGAGATTTGTTTGCAACACAAGACTGATGCATTCTCATGTTGAAGGCAGGTTCAAAGATAGTAGCTAAGTTTTTCTACTCTGCTATCGTTGATGAGGGTTTCTTGGAGACTGATCTCCACAATTCAAAGCACCGTCCAACAAATGCTGTAGTCCGTCACGAGCACGATGCATCGGGAATATCACAGTGTGAGCTTTGGCTGTGACATTATTCCCGACATTCGAGAGACCCGTCTTCTTCAATCCTGTCCTTCTTGCGGCCATACATCGAACGCCATACTGGGCGTTGACGGACTCTACGCGAATTACAACTTGCTTCTTCGTTCGTTGAGAGAAACAGCGTACGAAGACGTCCGACCATTGCAGATCTTTGTGTGATTATGATGTCCTAAACGTGGAGCTATTTCTTCGTAACAAGAACCATCAAATCTTGCGGATTTCTGATCCGAGAACGTAAGTCGACGCAGGCCTCGTCATTCGGAGAGGGAGAGAAGGGGGCCGTGCCGAGAACGAGTGAAGAAGTGAGCTGACAGCTACAAGCTTCATGGCATTCAAGATTGTACTTGTTTTCCGCGACAGGAGGAAAGACAGGAGAAAAGGCGTCTACTGCAAATCTACTCAGTTCGGAAATACAAGATGAGCTCGCTCGCTGTCTCCGGCAGCGAGTCTTTGCAAATCGAACCTGGTTATTCCAAGCTTTGTAGCCATACAGAGCTGCGAAATGGGCATAAAAAAGCAAGCAAGCTCACAGACCTCGGAAATCAGATCACCAGGTTGTTGAAGCGGCCACAGTGACTGATGCTGCTCACAACATTTTGCTTCAGCTTCATCACGTGGTACCTAGTCCTGCGAACCACAAGCAGCAGCAACAATGATCACGAAAAAACCCCTCTTCTAAACGAATAAAACACTTTCAAATTGTACATCGACGCGTCGCTTCAATACTCCAAAGCAAAACCAGCTATGAGAGGAGGCGGAACCGTTAAACCACACAGAGTACAACAATACCGAACGACACTTGAAACTACCATCTCCAGGAGAGCTGCCGCAACGCTAACAACGAAGAGGAGATGAGAGGATGACACAGCTGAAGGACACCACGAGCATCAAACAGGGAAGAAAGCTTAAAATCACCACTGACTAAAAGCCATACCAAAAAAAAAATGGAAATCGCTGCGGAACAAAGAGGAAATAATGAATCTGCTTACAATCACCTTCAAGGTCCCAGAAGCAGGGGTGGAATAATGGAGACTAAGGAACAAGGTTGAGTCTGGACGGAACAACAAACAACCAGAGATAGATAGAAGCCACCAAAAAACACAGAAAACATGCTCCAAGTCGTAACAGGAGCAGAACCTGAACAGATCCAGAATGCAGATATGAGACCTGCGTAACACGTAGTCGGTGCTGATGGCGTTGAAGGTCACGTAGTTGGCGTAGGCGCGAACACAGGAAGCTCCAGAGAGACAGAGTCCGGGCGGCAGCAGTGTAGTGGCCATAGCCATCGCGCCTCCCGTTCCGACCAACCGTGCGAGACGACCGCGGGGCCTCGCATTTCGCACCGCGCGGTTCGTCAAAACACTGCGCAGTAGGTCCCTATAATAATCCGTGTCGTTTTTGGCTGTGTACTCTTTTACCCGTCAGTCACTCCCTCGAACTTCAGCAATCATTACTTTATCCCGCGGTCTCTGTCAGCTACGATGATCCGTACGTCTGTATTATCAAGAGCTCTAGATTATCCAGCGCTGTACTGATCTCGACCAGGGGTTATTAGCATTGTCCAACGGTCCGGCCGTTCTCTCCCTGTGTGTTTCTTAGGGCACCCAGTGCACTGCAGTGCCGAATTCCACAAATTAAACAAATTTTGGCTAATCAATTCAGATACCATTTTTTAAACATTTGGGAATTGCAGATATCATAGTACCTTGGCGGCTTCTTTGGCACAAATTATATTACTTTTAGAAATGATGAAATTTGAAGAAACTACTTTTCTCTCAAAGAAAAGGGAAATTTTGTGAATCAAAATGAAGAATCTTTTGAAATATTCAGGAATATATCTACTTTTCAAAAATAGAATCTTCAAATTAATTAATTAATTAATTAATTATTCGATGGACATGTGCTGAAGTGGCCTCATAATTAGGGTACCATTGTTCCTTTTGAATTAATTTTGTTTTAACAGGTTGGTAACTTCATTCTTTGGGGAATTCATTCACAGAAAATTTGTATGTAGTTCATTTTTCTTTTATTTTGTTGTATTGTGAAAAATAGTCTAGTACTTTGGCAACTTTGACACATAATCTGTTGAATATAATTAATTAATTTTTTTTGAAATGTTCATTTCAAAAAATAGAATTTTTGAATATGCAATATTTTCCTTCGCCAAATTTTTTTTTTTTTTTTTGGGAAAATTTAAACATTTCTGAAAATAGTATCATTAGGTAGTGTCCAAGCTGCCAAAGTACTATGGGAGATATTCACCAGACATTTTTTGGATCCACCATTGCATGTAGTCCTTTGAGTTGTGTTTAGTACCTTTCTTCTTGTGGCTACCAGAGAGTTGGGGTGGGGGGGGACTCAGGTACCTACCACCAAGTCGTCCACTGATTGTTTTTCTCCTGTGCTCTGTGTACTTTTTCTTTGTTGGGTACTGCCTCTCTGGCTTGGGCCTTTGATGAATAGCACTACT
>Ga0209208_10004210_pt1 | contig 20488 bp, 17 predicted proteins | sample S1TSphfallax_3_FD_187694 | JGI IMG/M metagenome (GOLD analysis project Ga0209208, IMG submission 187694) | Host-associated microbial communities from peat moss isolated from Minnesota, USA - S1T2_Fd - Sphagnum fallax MG (SPAdes) (version 2) | ecosystem: Host-associated > Plants > Peat moss >...
AATGCGAGGTGTTTTGGGTCCTGCTGTCGAGCTCTGAACATTCGAGAGTCCCGGAGGACTCCAAATCCCCAACTTTTCCAAGTGTTGGGCTTCACCCCCACACTTGGCCAAGTTAGGGTTGCGACAAGTTGTAAAATCTGCTCAGGTCCCTCCTACAGAACCAATTGCTCCAGCTCTGTGTCCTTGAATTCTGATTCGGCACAGACTGGCTCAAACACTTGACGCTCGTCTTCTGAATCCTCAAATGCATCAGAGCTCAAATCTGATGTTTGTCCATCCATTTGTTGCTCCTGAGCTCTGTCATCCACGTACTGTTGTTCTACAACCACATCGGCCTTTCCAGAGTTCCGCGAATTCGTTGGCGGCAAGGCCTCCGGATTCAAAGCCTGCAACATATTCACTACGGTCAGAGGTAGCACTTCCACATCTGACCTCGGACCGTGTCTTACCTGGATTAATCCACGCTCCACGTCAACGATTACCCCGATCTTGATCAGGAAGTCAAGCCCCAGGAGCATATCGTAGCTGTCAGTGTCTACGATCATAAAGGTCATAGCACACTGTACTCCTCCAATCTTGACCGACATCTCATCGATCCTTCCCATAGCCTGCGTAACCATCCCAGACGCAGTCTTGTAGGTCTCTGACCCAGAGACCAAACGCATCATCCCCATTTCTCTCACCACCGCAGCGGCCATGACGGACATGGACACCCCAGTGTCAACCAATCCCTCAATCAAGTAGCCATTAATCTCAACAGACAGATGCAAAGTTTTACTCCTGTGTGTCTTGTTGACACATATCCTTCTCAAGGTAGGAGATGCGGATACCAACGACACCTGCGTCCCCTCAGTTTTTGCATCCCTTTTTCTTCGAGCAACTTTAACCAAATTCTCCAGCTGCTCCAATTCACCTGGGATCATCATTATTGTCTCCATTGGAGTCAATGAAACCTTCCCCTTTATAAAATGGGAGAGAATCTTTGACCTGATGGAGCTCTCCCGATTCACCACTCCACCATCTTCAGCAACCTCAGCTTGTGGTACCACTCCTGTTGGTGTCAATTCAACCGGCATTCTTCTCCTAGGTACACGCGTATATGAGAACACATTCTCATCCCCACATAATTTATTGAGCTGCTGCAACGTCGCCTCCTCGTCATTCAACAATATTTCCAGGAAATTCGCCGTCCCCGGATATGATTTCTCATCCTTGGATTTCTTCCAACACCTGTCCTCGGAATGCCCCAGTCTGGAACAGAAGGAACATTTCACACCGCAATTATCGGTCCTATGTGGCAGACCACATTTGGCACATTTTGGCCGTGGCTCATCTTGCCTTGGACATGACGCGGCTATATGGTGCCTTCCCTTACAAACCTGACATTCCTTAGACTAAGTGAAAGAAGATGATGGCATTGGATTTGGCACACCTCCCTTAAAGAAATTGATCAATGTATCATTCAGAGTGGCAACCTGATGTTCCATGGATGCTTCAGCTACTCCTTCTTCCTATTCTTCCTTGAGAGGCTCGAAGGGAGTCTCTCCTAGCTCACCTAGTACCCGTTCCACTTCACTGGCTGCTCCCACCAATTCTTTTATATCAGCAAAATTCCTTACAACACACAATTTCCGTATCTCAGGCCTTAATTTGGCCAAAAACCTCCTCTTCTGCTCAGCATCTGACGTTCTTCCTTTTCGAAATAATCTATCCAGACACTCAAAGTATCTCTGAACCCGCTCCCTGGGTTCTTGCTTGATGGCATCAAGCTTGGCTCTGATGTCATCATCATCCACGTTGCTGTATTTCTGCAAAATCGACGTCCTTAACTCAGACTAATCAGCCGGAGCTGGCTGCAGTCTTCTGAACCATTCCCGAGCTTTGCCTTTCAGGTTGAGCTTTGCAATTTTGAATAATTTGTCCGTGTTGAGGTCTCGCACCTCCGCGGCCATGGTGAGCCTTTCAGCCCAATCGCTGATGTCCTCGTGCTCACGTCCCCAGAACAGCTCGTCCATACCCTGTGGACTAGTCATTCTGTAGAAGCGTCAATATTACAGGGAAAATTGCAAAACTGTTCACAGACTCTAGGTTTGCAGAAAGAAAAAGAAAGATGTATAAACTGCCTATTTGCTGCAGCTTGACCCTGACACATATGCCGAACTACACACCAAACTCAGATTGAAAGCCTTCATGTACAGGTGACAAGGGTTCAAAATTTGAAGGGAAGGTGGAGAATCGTTGTTCATCCGAAGATAGCTGTTGGAATCGCCACCCTCCGGCCCTATTTCTCCATATGCCCCAGCTGATGATGCAGGATCGAAGGCCGCTGTGCTCAATTCTCACTAGGCGATCTCCTTCCGCAAATAGGTTTTCCACACCAGGCACATACAGTGTTATGAAATGATTCGGTGAGATCTCAGATCTGGGTATCCAGACATCTCCCACTCTAGGTATGCTGCTCTGTCTCTCTGCAAACTCTGGATTCACTCTACGCAAGGTAGGAAGTGAAATAGAAACTGGACTGGAGCTCTGAGGTGCATGTCCATCCTCCGACTCCATCAATGGCCTTCAGCCAAATTCTAGCTCTGGTGAAGTACCCACTGTGGGTTACCTCCACGGCTACGTCTCCCACTCTTGCTTGATCGGGTTCTATACCTACTAATCTAACAACACCAAATCCTAACACTCGCAGAATCACAGCACCTCTCTGAGGTCCGGATGGTACAACGCTGAAATCAAACCTCCTAACTATGCGATGCTCTTTGATCTCCTGTGCCAATTCTACAGGGATATCTTCGTTGCTAGAGGAAGACATGTCCTTAGTTGGTCATCCTCTGACAGCACGCACAAATGTTTATAACCCACCACAGTCACATGATCGAACAAGCTCTGATACCAAAAAGGAGGAACACCCATAATGCTTCCAGGCGCCCTGTCTGACCCCCTTAGGACCCAGTTATGTCCTCTCAGAGGCACAGTCTGTCTGCTATTTCCCTGACTTGCTACAGCTCGAGGGCTGCTGTGCAGGACCACACAATGCAACTTGCGATCACACAAATGGAGAGTACGAACCTCATGCCTCACAACACAACAAACAATTAGGCCCGTGACCTCAAATTAAAACTTCTACAGTGCATCGGCATAGCCAGATACCACGGACTGACACCAAGAGACTTCACAAACTCAACTTCTTGTCTTTTATTTCCTGGAAATCACCCCGACAGGACAAGCTTCCAAACTGTTGCCATCATCTAATCTGTCCAATTGTCCCTAGATCAGAAGCTAGAGTCTGTCAATTGCTAATTCGTAGCAGAAGAGAAAAACTAGCAATTCGACTCCCTAAGTGCTCCCTAAGCTCTTATCTATATTGCCTCTTACTCACTACTTTCCTCTCCAAGATCAGCCAGTCGACAGCCAACCTGAGGCTCTCCCCAAAACTAACACCTTCTCCTTTCTTCTTCCCTATCTTCTCTCCTACTTGTCTTCTTTTCCAACCGTTGCTGGCTTCCTCGTGAAGCTTTCTTCGTCCTCGCAATCCTCGCTCAAATTGCTTCCCTCCATCCTTCATCAATGAGGCGCCGCATGCCTTCATTAATCTCGCCGCCAAACGCCCATGCATCCCATGCAAATCAAATCATCCTTCACACCAAAGAGACTGAGATCTGTCGTTACTGATCATCAGAGGCGGCCAAACAGTCCTCACATTCACACAAGTTGCCCAGTCAGGGAGTTTTCTTTGCACAATCACCCATTGTCCGGCTACACACCAATGTAAAAGTAATGCAACATATATCTATGTACACAATATCATTGCAATGAATCTTGAAGCTTTCAAGATTTGCGTATGAAAGATGGTAGGTTGATTGTTTTGTTTGTCACATTGAAATCTCCCAAACCATGGTTCCATTTCCCACATTCTTAGTATCATTGGAAAAGCCTTCAATGAGTATGGGTGCATTGAATTAATTTCATAATGTTTCAACTTACATTGGAGAAGTTATTGAATATTGAAAAAAAAATCACTAGAAAATTATTTAAATCAAAACTAAAAATTATAGGGAATTTGGGTGCACTCTTGATATTGACAGAAAACCATTAGTGAGTAGGGTTTGATGAAAAAAATTAGAACTTTTTTTTCCTAAAGCATGGAAAATATTTTTAAAAATAGTTTATGTCATTAAAATTTTAATTAAGTTACAAATATTGATTATGGAAGGAAAAATTAATTTGGTAATCAATTCACACTTGGACCAATGACATATGTTACACTAGGATAATTATGCACCCAATCATCTCTTATTACTTCGCAAAATATCATGAAAGGGAATTAATAACAACAATATTGGAGATGTGGTGAGGTTAGAGTAAACACATTTAATGATTAATGAAATGCCTGAAGACTTGTGATGGGTTTATTCTTGAGATAACAATGCCACCAAAAGCCCACCTTTGAAACTAAACATTATCCTTGGTAGCATAAGGGGAAGTTACATTTGCTCCATGTAGCTTTTCAAATTTTCTTTTAAAAGAAAATCATTTAAAGAAATCCATTCCAATGCAAACCATTCAAATTGATTTGTTGGGCTTTGCCATAGGGAAAAGACTATGCATCTATGCAGGATTTGGACTTGAGGATAAAATTTTGGCTCACTCATTGGTGAATGTGGAATGACAAATGTTCACAAAATGAAAATTTTCACATGGATGTAATGTTCCATGTTTGGGTGGATGTAACCTTAAGTACATTAGGTTTTTAGGTAATTTAATGTTATAGGTTTTGATAACCGTTGTAGAAGCTAAAAGGATTCTCTTCTTCAATGAATGGGTTGGAGGAGAATTTTTTCATGTCTTGGGGTTCCTAGATCTTTTGCTCCTTTGTTTCCTTTTTGCTATTTCAAAGCTTTTATAGTAATCTTGTAATGGGTGAGATTCTTTTTTTCCTTCATGTCCTCACATTCTTCTCATGTTGTTTGTGGAGGAATTTTGAGAAATATGCATTTGGGTACTTGTTGTGACAAAAAGATTCATTTTTAGGATGATTTTATTAAGACTTTTCGGTGTTCCAAAATAAGAGTAAGAGGAGGTAGAGCAATGTCAGAGGAGCAAGAATAATAATGAAAAATGTTGCAAATTTTTTTTTAGACATCATCCATGAATTAGAACACCAGGATTTTGTAACAATCTAGACAATGAAAAAGAAGAAACTTTTGTTGGGTGCTAGAAAATTGGAATGAAAGAAGAGTGAATCGAGCGGAGAGTTGTTATCTTCTCCTCCTCCTTTTTTGATTCAAGTGCAAGTATTCAAATTGGAAGTCATGAAGTCCGCAACACAAAAGAACAACAAGATCATGGAGTTTTTCAAGTCATAGAGAGGAGGAGGACTTGAGGAGGTTGAAGCTGCATGTGTCCCGCGATCATGGATGGGGATCTTCGGGGACTAAGGAGCTAGGGTACCCAAGAAATAGATGATGGTGATGGTGATGCAGATGGGAGGAGGCATAAGGGATGATGATGAAAAAGCCGATGATTTTGGTGTTCACAAGCAGCTGTGTTGTAGTTTTTTTAATGCTTTTGTCTATGATTTACCTTAAGGCTAGATATTTTTCCTTGTTTTTTAGCAATATTTGTGAAGGTATAAGATTTTGGGAAAGTGGGAATCTCTCAAATGCATCATCATCATCATCATCATCATCATCATCAATTTTTGTTATGAATGTAGATGATGATGATGATGTTGGGGTGAGGATTCAGGATGCAGACATTGAATGTTCTTCACCTCTTAAAGGTTTTTATGTATGATTTGTTTTGGAAGTACAATCTGGGATGGTGAAAATGGATGATGGGATCAACAAAGAGCTTCCATGGACAGACCAAGAAGTTGTTCTAGCACTAAAGACCAAATGGGGAGTTAATAGACAACATAGTGCGGAATATTGGATGATGTTGGACATGCTGCATAATGACCATGACCCATCTCATAATCATGATGGGAAGGAGGAGGAGAATGCAATTGTGAGAGTGAATGATCTAAAGCAAGCTGATGTTTTCTTTATGCCATTAATCTCATCACTTTCCTTCAACACTTATAGTCATATTATGTTTAGACTTGAAGATTGACAAGCTTTTCCACGTAAGTATGTTGTTGTTGTTGTTGTTGTTGCTATTTTTTAATTCATTCTCTCTTTGTGCTTTTGTCATTTGAAAACTAAGAATAACTAACCCTAATGTCAAACTTAACAATATCAATGTCATCTTAGTAACTAAAAAAAACCCACACTACTATCAAACTTAGCAATATCCATGTCATCTCAAAACCTAAGAAAAACCTGCATAGCTATCAAGCTCAGCAATATCAATGTCATCTTGGAAACTAAGAAAAACCCACACTATTGTCAAGCTTTGTGATTAATAACAATGGAAAAATATATGGGCATTCTTGAGCTGGTTTTAGTAATTGGGGGGGCAGTTGCAAATAGGTGTGGTGGAAATGTTGATGGAGTCAAAATGGAGGTAAACATTTCAAGGGAATGATCATGTCATTGTTGCACATCATCCAAATGCGTTTAAGTATTGTTTTTAGAGATGGTTTCTAAAATTGTCTCTATTGCTACCTTTATTTTTGTCTCTAGTTTGCTTGCTTGTTAATTATAATATTTAGTAACAAAACAATTATATTTTGAAACATTACGCCAACCTGATTTGATTCTTGGAGCAATCTTTGCAAAGAATTCTTTTGTAGCAATCCTTGCAAAGACTTATCAGTAATCTTTGGAAGGATCTTCCTTGTGATTGTAATATGTATTTCTTTGGATTAAAGCTTTTTGTGCAAAAAAGGAAGAGATATTGCATTTGTGCTGATTGTCAGATCTCATTCATTGTTGTGAAAGAATTTGGTCATGTTCATTTTTTTGCATGATAATTTCTTCCTTCTATCCATGCTAGGTTGTTGCTACCTATTGCATTTCCAGTTTTATTTTGGCTTAGTGTTATATTATTGTTGTTGATCTGATGAGATGTTGGTTGGTCTAGATTGTTGTGGATTTGAACAAGATTTGTTCTTTTGTTGTTGTGCATCCAATGATTTAACCCTATCCACAGTTGCTTTGAAACAACAACAACTCCCAAGGACAATCCACTTACTATTTTTCCAATAGGTTGAATTCATAACTTGTACACAAAAAAAATATTTCTTAGTTCACAACATGGCTTTAGCAATAGTAACTAAGTATAATCTCAATACTATTATAGTTGAAATTGCTTCATGATTTAAGTTCATTTATGGGTATGTGCAAGTATTAATTATGAAATTCACAAAGATAGGTATGTGAGAGACATGATAAATCGATATACAAAAGGCGTTTTTTCTTGGTTCTTGTTTTGCCAACTCTCTGTGTGTGAGATGCATTTCACTCTAGTAGATATATTTTACAAATGCGTACCTTTTTCTTCTTGGGTTTAAATAAAGAAAGAGATAATAATGCATTGAAAGAGGTTTTTTGTGCATGCATTCAATATAATCTACTGCCAACTCAAAATCTTGTTGTCATGTATATTCTTTTCTACACTTCAAAACTCTTGTGTTGTAAGAATGGCATTGTGGTGATGATAGATTTTTTTGGAGTGGCAAAAATTAGTTTGGTTGTTTTTTTGTAATGGGTGGTTCATAAAATAATTAGATTGTGTACTTTAATGTGTTGTGGTTATCCTGTTGTTTAAGAGTTGATGAAGCTATTGGGGAAAGATCATGGCGGTAACCTTGACAGTGAAGGTGATATAGCCTAATGATTTGTGAGTGATGTTCATAAGGTTATGACCATATCAAATTTTTGTAGGAACTAACACAATAGTTAGCTTCAACTCGTTGTTTGTTGAATTTTCTTCACAATTTCATATATATATGTCTTGTGTTTTAATTTTTATTTAGTTTTTATGGGAAAAGACTATTATTAACTGTCGATGATATTTGTGATGGGATTTTGGAACTTAAAAACCTGTTGGGTTATGGGGGAGGGATGATTTGTAGCTATGTGAACTCCTAGGACCTCAACTTTAAGTTAGAGTGCCCACCTCTTTTTGATGGCACAACTAGGTGTGTGACCCCTTTGCTACACATTTAGTCCATGCTTTGAGTTGTGCTTTATGCAAGTTACTAGTCTCTAGCAAACCTTATTCTACATGTATTTATGTCAACAATAGTTCAACAATGGCCCTTGTACTATCCTGATTTTTTGTTGTTACCTTCAAGATTTTTTAAACTTCACTTTTGCTTGTTGGTAATGATGAAACCCTATGGCCCAACTTGGATGTGGCAAAAATTGGTTAAACAATCATTTTTCTTTTGGAAATCTTGAATTTTGTGGTATTCAAATACAACAATTTGTCATGACCTAAACATAATTCTGGTGTTAGAGTTCATGTAGCTTGTCAACCTATATGTGTAGCAACCCATATTTGAATATATTCCAGCTTTATTATGGCTTCAAGGGTTCAAAGCAAATAGTAACCTTATGGGGATGTTTGTGTGAGTAGACTTTATTATAGTGCTCTTTATCCATATGCACAATGTGTTTGGATCATACATTTTAGTTTTCAATTTTCAATATTTAGACATTTTAGTTTTTTAAATTTCAGATTCCTTCTAGACATTTCACAAATGGATTTCAAATTTCAGTTTTCAATTTTCAACTTTCAGTATTCACACATCCAAATTTAGACATTTTAGTTTCCAAATTTTCAAATCAAGATGCTTCACATAGAGATTCAATTTTCAATTTTTAGTTTTAAATATTCACACATCCCAATTCAAACATTTTAGTTCTCAAAATTTTAGATTTCAAACATTTGACATACAACTTTCAAATTTCAGTTTTTAGCTTTCAGTATTCAAACATTGGAATTCAAACATTTCAGTTTTCAAAATTTTAGATTCCAAACATTTCATATATTGTAGTACCTTGGTAGGTTTGGCCCATGCCTCCCAGAAAATTAATTAATTTTGAATATTCAATTTTGAAAAATAAAATACTCCTAAAGATTTTTTATTTTCCTTTTTAAGGAATTGGCCTTTGGAATAAAATATTGATTATGGTCATATAACATTGGATAGAGCCATTACATGATGAGTTGCTTGTTAATAGTATTGTTGAAATATAAAAGGAATTCCATTAGCTTTTGCTTAAGTTATATTTTTTGGTGATAATTGAATGAATCCATTTGTTAGATTTTTTTTTTTCAAATGATTGAAATTGAAGATGGTTAGAAACCCTATTTCTTATTTCTTCTTATGGGAAGATGTGATGAGAAATCTCTTCTTCTCTTTATTTTGTTATTAAACCTGATAAATTAATAAACAAATATCCTCCCATAAATATTACTCTATATATCTAAACAACATTCAGCCTTGGTTCTAAATTCAATTACCATTTAGCGAAAAAGGTTTGAGTATTCATATCATGATTCACACCTATTTGTGATTATTGTGGGAAGGGTATTTGATTTTTCTTGATAACCATTGGTTCCAGTTTAAAAAAAATTCTAAAATCAAAGAATTGTTTGTTGGTTTTGGTGTTTTTTTTGGAAAATTTTCCAGAGCCAAAGAACCACCAATTTATAGAAGGTTATTTGATTAAGGTTATTTGATTTATTATTACTATGATTTTGAGAACCATAATTATATCTCCAAATTGATTCTTTGGATTTTTTTGTAAACGGGAGTCATATATCAGAACCCAGTATTTTGATTTTCTAACAAATGTACTATTTTCTCGCAGAATTTACAAGTTGATCTACTAACTGCATTAATTTGACATGGTGGATGGGTTTCTTGCAAGGGAGATGACAGAGTAGGTTTCAGAGATTGAGAAGCTGTGAATTGAAAGTATTGCTTGAGGATGGGTTTAGGCTTTAAGGTCTCACAGAGCCTTGCTGTGAGACTAAGACTAGAACCAGCCAGATCAGTTGTCATCCCTGGGTAGTTCTTTGCAAGATGACACTTCTAAATGGAAAATTGGTGGATGTGATCCATCAGGAATCTCAAAAACTTAAACCCTAAAACCTGATGGTGACTTGCAGGTCTTCATAACAAGTAAGTTAGAAAACCTGCAAGAAGAGCACAATTTGATTAGACAACAATCAGTAAGTAAGTTGCATGTTGCATTCAGAAAATTCAAGTGGGTAGGTGTCAGAATTTTGGAACTTACGTAGCCCTTCATCTCTAGTGATTGTATCAAGTTACATTCCTGTCCAAAAGGTTTGAAAACATCTTCATGAAGGGGTCTTTTGATGCTTATATTTTGCTTATGGGTTTTCAAAAGCTTTCAAATCCTTTCTTGCTGTATTCTTCTGTTCCAAGAGAGTTTTGACATGTTTGCATCAAAAGCTTTGCAACTTTCAGTCTGAAAGTTTGCTTCTCTCTCAATCTTCAAAGGTTCCATGAACTAAACCCACTGTGTATTCTTTTACTCCTTATCAGGCTTACCTAGAAAAACTAACCCACCCATCTCAATCAAAACCCATATCAACTTTTGATACCGACTTGGAGTAGTACTTGGAGAGTACATAAAGGTTTTTCTTCCACCCTCTTTGTGGGTTTTTGGGTTTTTTTTGAGTGGGCTTTATTGGAAGCTTTTTTTCCAAACTGAATCTCAGGAAAAAAGGATGAGACATGACACAACAATTTTTTGTCTAGACAACTTGAAATGCGAAGGTTACTATGACTCTCTAACATTATGATGCAATATGGTTTTTCCTATGGCAAAAAACCTTGGCTCACGACACATGTGTGATAAATTATGTTGATCTAATCCATTTCAATGTAAAATGTTTTGTGTTAAGTTATATATCATGTTAGTTTGACACTAGCATAAGACGTGTTGCCAGTATGCCACTAAGTTATATCACTTGTATATTCTTTTGTAGTGCATGATCTAGTTGTATAGTTATCTCAAGTTCTTGGATTTTTCATATATGTTTTCCTGGCCTTCTCTCTCCCCTTTGTCTTTGATTTGCATGAGCTTGATTGCATGAGCTGCTGGAGTGGTTGCACAATTGTGCTTGTTGACCTTTAAAACCACACTAGCCAACAAATTTTTTAAAATTATAGATTAAATTAGTTATTATTTTCTCACATGAAAGAAGTTGTTTTTGCTGACATCCTTCCTTGTTCATAATAGTGTTGTCACTATGACCATAAACCTCTTATAAAGGACAACAATGTCTCTGAGCCACCAACCATTCTGCCAAATAACTGAAAGTTCACTGTGTGAGAAGATTGTGCTCTGAAACTTAATGGATGTAGGGGGGGGAGCGTGCCCACTTTTGGTGCATCCAAAACCAACCATCCATACTTGTTCAAAAAAAACAACACAGAAAAGCAAATTGTGTACAACTTCCTAATTTCAGACTTGCATGGTTGATCTAGATTCTCTGTGACAATGTGCCACGCCCCCACAAAATTCTACTCCCAAGATCACCAGGACCCAATTGTTGCATTTTTCAGAGAGCTTCAACTTCTAAATGCCTGTTAAGTAAAAAAAATGAATTTTTTTTGGGGGGGCATAATAAATTATGGGTGTGAATGATCATAGATCAAAATGTACCAGAAGTCATTAAAAGTCCATGGAAATAGGAGTTTTTTGTACTCTACATTCAAGATATTAGATTATGAGAGAGCAACCCGGAGCAAGTTACTAGTGGTTTTTGAGTATGTGAAACATTTCCTAATGCCCTCTCATTCAGTGATTCACAATTGTTTCGCAATAGGTACTCTTTTATGCTCGTGATGCTCTTTGTGCTGGTGATGGCCTTTGTGCTTGTGACAATTTTTGAGGTAGGCAATGGCCGGACAGCTACATGGAATAGGGTAGGATTTAGGGTTTAGGGTTTATTTAACCTCTAAACCTTGGAGGAGGTTCGAGAGGAAACAAATCCAATTTTTATGCTCACAATGCTCTTCTTAAGCTCACAACACTCTCGCTGCCACTTAATTGACTACACACAAGTTTGCTATGTTCCAAAAATGTTTGTGTGAATCCAAGATTAGTATTTTCTACACAAGGGCTGACCTTGCATTCTCTTGATAGAAATAGCTGCGCCCTCAAAGCCCATGGCCATATAATTACAAATCTCTAGATTTTCTTCTTCTTTATAGCTTATATTCATGATTTTGTTTTCAATTTTTTTGGTACCACAAAGTTGTAAAAGAAAATCGTAAAATTAGTCAAATTTGCATTAGAAAAACACATTTCTTTGAAAAATTTCCCAATTTTTGGGGTCAGAAGAACAACACATTTCTTTTTGTTAAGAATGCAAATATTGTTAAAATGTGACAATTGGGTTGGTGTGGAGTCAAAGGAATTGTGCCTTTGATGACTTTGTATTCATTAAAGTTACATGGATGTGATTTGTTAACATCTGAAGTCAATAGGTATTTTGTCTATATTTGGACATGCGATAATTAACAATCACATGGACATGTAACTTTAATGTAACATCCATGTAAAATTTGACAAATTTGGCAATGTCATTTGTCTATATTTAGACAAATATACACATGTCATCGGCAATTTGGCAAAACAATACATTATACACATGTGGTGGAAGAAAATCTTTATGATTAAAAATCAATCATTTATGACTTTTTGAACATGGAAACTTGGAAGCTTTTGGGAGGGAGGACTTTTGAGTTTCTCAAGTACCCAAGCTTCAATTTTGTCAAACTCACTCATAAGGGATGCTGGGTAGTATTGGGTAATATTGTCAAACTTACTCATAAGGGATTCTAACAACCCTAATAGAAGTGTGAATTGTGCATGGAGAGTGAAGATATTTCAATTTTGTCAATTACACCTTTTGACTTTTATCAAATTGCTCATGGAGGAGGGGGGGTAATAGGGTTATCAATTGTACATTTACTTGGGCAAGGTAGGTATTGTCATTGGTGAAGACATTCCAATTTGTGAACCATACATCTTATTGTTGATATTTCTTGTTGAAGCAAAGCTCGGTGTTAATGCACATCACAAGTTGGTTTTCATGATTCGAGGGGAAAATTTCCCAAGACACATTGATGCATTTGTAATCCAAATGTGCAACATGCAAAATGAAGTGACCAAGTCCATGCACAAATCACACTTAAATTAGGGTTGTTAGAATGAATGCAACACGATGATCTTAATATGTTATTTGTCACATAGTTACCTAGCATGAGGAATGCAAATCAAGTTGGACAATGGCCCTTTTTGGTGGAATTTTATTCAATCATGAAAGAAACTACCCCAGATAAATAGTCTTTCTGGTTTCGTAAAGTGGGAAAATTTTGCAGTATACCCACATTTTACAGTGCAAAAAATGTGATTCCAATTTTTTTCTCAAAGAAAAATTCACAAAATAGCCAAAATTTGCCCACATAAACATTACTACCTCATATGGTCTATTGGCAACTAGTCAAGTCCACATGGACTAGACCAGTTGCAGCTCATGACTGGACCAGTTGCCTTGGATAGTGATCTAGAGCGGGTGATTGTCCAGAGTGAAAGATGAATTTGGTTAGTTTGATGTGAGTATTTTGGCATTGAGTTTAAATGTTTTGTTTGGAGAATGTTACAAATCAAAGAAGTGGAAGAATATCATGAATGTTTTTTAATGTCCAATACAATATGATATTGTTTCACATTTTTGACAAGAGCAAACTTGTGAATAGAAAATTGTCATGAGGCTTGAAATTATAAACATCAATTTAGTATATTACTATTTTTTGAAAAATGACAATGCTAGGAGATTTGCAATTAATGCTCGAAAATTTTCTAGGCTTTCTAGTTTTTAAAGATGTGGTGCCATTCTACAATATTGCTTTACAATGTGCAAAGGAAGTCTAGCTCAATACAAAGTTACATATATTGGTCAAATTACACTCCTTTGGTGTGGAAAGAAGTTTATTATGCAACATTTGTGTGCATGTTTTGGTGAGTGTGACTATGTTAGGGTTTTGATAGTGTTGGGCAAGAATCTAGTATTTTCTCCAGCATTTGTGTGCATGTTTTTATGTGAATGATGATCATGATGATGTGACTTCTGATAATGTTGAGCACAGATCTAGTATTTTATGCAACATTTGTGTGTATGTTTTTTATATGAGACTTTATCAGTTTTGATCATATTATTTGACGGTCATGTAATGTGTTTTTTTGCAGTGTTTGTGTGCATGCTTTGTTTTTGTGAGTGATTTTGTTAGTCTTGATAATGTTTGGTGCTGCTGATCTGGTATTTTTTTTGCACCGTTTGTGGTGCATGTTTCTATACGAGTGATTTTTTAAAGTTTCAATACTGTTGGGTGGTGCTGATCTAGTGTTTTTCGCAGCATTTATGTGCAAGATTTTATGTGCATAATTATGTTAGTTGTGATAGAGTTGAGTGCTGTTTCGATAATGCACAATTTTTTTTTGAAGAAAACAATGAAATCATGACGAATTAATCCATTGTGGTGAATGGATTAAAAACTCATGACTCTTGAGACATGTGCCTGTGCAGCCTGCAGACTAGAGCTCTGAAATCTGGAACTTGCCAACAACCCAACTTTTCCAAACTTCAAAAACCAAATGCGCTTTTCCAAGGACACTCTGTAACTGGTATTGTAAAAGAGATAGGAAGACAATGTGGTGCAGAGTGCCAAAGGAATGCAGACATGACATTTTAAGGAATGCAGACATGACACTTTTTTTCCCCCTTCTTCTTTTTGTTGATGTTTGTTTCACAAAGTCAGTTAATTGTCATGTTTTGCGCTTGTTTCTTGTGACATATGACAATTGTGACATCTCGTGTTTTTGCCAATTAACAACAAGGCTCAAGGCTCACTCACTGAGGCAGGGAGGGTTGCTCGCCTTTTTCTTTTGTTGTTCCTTTCCTTCAATTCAATTCAATTCAGTGCTGCTGCTGCTACTACTACTACTGAAATCGGTAGTTGATAAAAGACGATTACAACTTACACCATTACATGACTAGAATTGACAAATCATCGGGCCCAAAAGTGGGGTCCTAGCTAAAAACCACGAGGAGGCCCACACCCACATAAAAATACACAGGCGCAGATTTTTGTTTGTACCCGATGATTTTCAGCACAAAGTGAAAACCAACAACATATCGCATGAACAAAAAGACACCGCAAGTGAGCAAGCAAGCAAGCAAGCAGTAAATAATAATAATAATCATATGCTATTGTCTCATGCCTGACATTATTACCAAAAAAAAGGAAAAGATTGTGGACCTTTCCTTGTACCCTATTTTAACTCTTACCATAAAGTGAAAAGACCCACAACACCACAAAAAGAGTAGTTAGTTACAACCCGAGTAGTTACCACCCAGTCTGTCCCCACTATTCCCACCTCCATATATATCCATATATATATATATTTATCATCACAAAATAATGATTCAAAAAGTGGAGAGTCTAATAGTGATTTTTGAAAATAAACTGTTGATTCAAATAAATAAATAGTTTTTTTTTGGGGGGGCTTTAAGGTCCAAATGAATAAATGAATATAAATGAATGAATAAATTTTGAATATTAAAAATTTACATCTAATTATAAAATTAAAGACATGTGAATTCACTACATAAGTAACTTTTCAAAACATGAATATTCCGGCCCAAGGTTTTTGAATGCGAGATGTGAGTAGTAGTATCCTAATATGTAGAAGAATATTGTTTAATTTTCTGTAAATATGTTAATATGTTTTTATGAACTCATAATGCTTTGGCACACTATAGGCATGACTCGTATGGTTTTTATTTTATCTTGATCAATGGATGTTGAGAAGTGTCCTTAATCGTCACATTGAAATGGGTTAGTTTTTTCATGCACCACTTTTGACACCAACTCCATCCATGTATGTATACACAAGGTGAGTACCCATGTTTGTTCTTTTGTTTTGGTTTGCTTTTGGATGTTTGGCATTATTGTCAACCGTGTGAATTTGAGACTTTTTTTGGATGCAATTGGGGGTGTCTTGAGAATACTAGTGTGTACTTCTACCACCTCATCATGCACTTGTGATTAGAGATCTTGTGTTGTAGTGTGGTAGAAAGCATCAAGTGGATTGCAATATAGTGGCATCAAGTAGAACTCATGTGGCCCTTGCAAGTGCTAGGGTCGAATCCACCATCGGATCATACCCATGATAGCCAACCAAAATTATATGATGGGGCCATTGCATAAGCCAATCATCCCAAAGTGGTGAGAAGTTATGGGAATGTACCAAATCAATTGTTTGGAGAAATTTGGCAAACCATATATGTTCACCCTTCCTATCAGAGAGAAGGAAAGTGGTTCACTTTTATTTCTTTTCCGGAAAAAAGAGTGAGTAAATAGTAATGTTACTTTGGTGAAAAGATACACACTCGCATTTAGTTGGGCACATGATTGGGGCATGTTTCACATCATTCTTCTTTTTTTTTGCTTTGGTTGTTTACTTGGATGTAGGTGTACATTATGGAAGAACAACCTAGATGCTCCTTTGTTGGGTTGGAATATCACAATTCCAAGGGTTTTATTTTCTTTTCTTTTTTCAAATTCATAAAAAAATTTGGAGTTAAAAAAATATAAAATAAAAGACTAGTGGAATTCACACTAGAAATGTTAATTTATTAAAAAAAATTCCGAAAATTTTGGTCCAAAATATGACAAAATTTGTTGGGAAAAAAAAAAAAAAGCTTCACTAATCTGATTGCAGTTGTCTTTTGATTGGGTGGGCTGATGGGCCAAGTGATGTAGCAAAAAGTGATGGCCATCACACAAAAATAGATGAAATTAAGAAAATAAAATTCATGTGTATCTATCTACCTACTAGACACCAAGTGCCTTTCTTGCTTACCCACTTACATAACCACTTGCATTCTCTACTTCTTATTTAGGACATTTACTCACTTACAATAAACCCCTTTTATAATCACGTCGTTAGTGATCAACTTTTTTGATGATACTATTGAATTGGGAGTAAACCCATTTTATAATCATGTCGTTAGTGATCAACTTTTTTGATGATACTATTGAATTGGGAGTAAACCCATTTTATAATCATGTCTTTAGTGATGACTGTTTTGTTGTGACACTAACGAATTATGATTTAAACATGTATCTGCTTTTGTGCAACAAGTTTGCATTTCTTTTCTTGCTTGTCTACATTAGAAAGTTATTATTATTTTCTTTTCTTCTCAACTGGATTCATTGTTGTTAGTTTGCACAAGTTGAACACAAAGCCAACACTAACATTGCCCAAAGGAACTACAATTTATAAAATCCTAATATATGCTCTTACATTTCCTCCGTTATAATCACATTTACACCCGAAAAAAAACTTTGCAAATATTTTGTGCTGCTAACGAGTGTGATAGTGACTCTAAAAAATGATGTTTTGTAAGATCCCATATATGTAGGTGAAAAATTCCTCAAGCTTATCCAGGATGCAGAAGTTGTCTCATCCCAATAGAGCTACTCTGCCAAGTTGTTACAAGTTTTGTTTTTGTTTGTGCTTTTTGCTAGGGACAATTGGAGAACAAGGTGAGAGAGAGAGAGAGAGAGATAGAGCCTGTAAGATGTGAGAAGATAGATCACATCGTCTGTCTCTGACTTCTGAAATGAGACAAGCTTCACACACACCCTAGAGGATATCCTTTTGGTAATTTACACATATATAATATATATGTAGAGTCTGAGTCACGGATCACTTGTGTCTCTTTCTTGGGTTTGTTCATCTTGCTCTTGTTCCAAAGCTTTGCACTTGTTTGCTAGTGTTTTGGCACTAAGTGCTATTATAATCTTTTTACCTTTCAAAACTGATTGGTTCATCAAAGCAGACATGAAACTAACTTTATGGGGGAAAGGGGTGGGGGAGTGAAGAAAAGGCTTTGCATGTCCACTCTTTTCTCTCTCTCCCGCCGCCCCAACCCCAACCCCATTCCCCAGTGGCTATTATCTGAGTCTGCATCGATAAAAGTGTAGAGACTGATAAGGATCTGAATCACTTGAGGGAAAAGGAAGGTGGGTTTCTTCGATGTTGTCAACCAGCTTGCCTTCTACCTTGAAGACACACAGGTCCGCAACAAGAAATCCAAATGTGCAAATCCAAATGTGCAAAGCTATGTCTAAGGTCTGGGGCAACTTCCTTTCAATCTTAATTCTGTCCCATTGGCACCGACTGAAATGAAACGCCCCCACTTGAATCTCATAGAACCTTCAAATCAGATCGTGCATGCGTCAAACTTCTGCACACGGTGACTTTTTGGATTCCCACTCCTTCGAAACTGTCACACTTTGGTAATTGTTACTTCTCTTTTGTGGTGGGTGTCTGAAGAGCGGGCTTCTTCTTCAGCTCCACTGGTGCTCATTGTGTGGCCCACCCATCAATACAAATTTGGACAAAGAAAAATCAAAACATGTTGGTTTGGCTCAGCAAAATGGTATTGGGCCAAGCAAAACAAAATTGAATGAAGGAAACTCAAAAAATGTGCCTCTTTTTTGGACCAATTTTTTGAATTTCAGAAACTTTCAGTTTCAATCATTTTCACTGAGAATTTAGAGCTGGTTTGATTTAAGAGCATGTCCGGTTTCATCTCCATTACACATAACTTAACTAAAAAAAAAATTGTGTTAATTTAATTTTCTCAACTAATAAAAAAAATTAAAAATAGAGATTATGTAATAATGTTAATTATGTACAACTTATCAAATACAATAACTTGCCTAAAATGTAGGGTCAAGATTTTTTTAAACAATGAAGTTATACTTACTTATTTAACTAGAGAAAACTTGAACCTATTTAAAATGGGATGACACCCTTGATTTTGGTTCTTATTTTGAAAAAAAGTTGGTTATCTAATTAAATTCTCATGGTAGTTCCGACAAAAAATTAGAACCTTGGTCTAGAGACCTAGAACTTGATCTATAACCTAAGTCTTAACTTGTGTCAATCTCAAATCTTGTTAACATTAGTTGAGAGTATTGTTGTGCATGTATATTGTTTTTATATATCCTCGAGTAAAGCTATAAGTTTTTTCCATGGGTTTACACATCGAGTAAAATTGTTTCACCTCAATAGGGTTCACTTATGATTACATTGTGGTTTTTGGTAGAGGGGTAGTAGGGTTTGGGTAACCCCTGATTGTATTCCCCTATTTGGGGCGAAGTATGAATAAATACATTGCCATGTTTTGGGAGTATTGAAACAATTTTCAAAGGTCAAACCCGATAGGCACATGCACAAAATCGCATGTTAAAATGCAAAAAATAAAAATGTTTGATTCACTCTTCAGTACAAATATGCACAAAGAAAAATTTTAAAACTTTGATTTTGTTCAGCAAAACATGGAGTTGAACTGCTTAATGCTAAACATGCACATATAAAGAACATTGCAACTCAAGAAATTAGTGAGGTTTTTGTGGATTAGATATCTGCTTTGTATTTGGTATTTGATCATCGTGCTTAATGATTTGTTAACGCCACATTTCAAATAGTTGGCGAAATTGGAAACATCCACAAACTAACCAGCTTACTTACCAAAATTTTTGGCACACATCCCCTCGTAAGTACTCATAAATAAGTGGAGGACACCAAATTTGCCCAAACTAATTTCCAATTTGTAATTGTACCATTGCTCTTTTGTTGAAGTTCAAGGTATAAAGAAATCCATATAGGTACTAACAAAATGTTTAAAAAAAAGAAGAGAGTAGTATTATAGTGTGTAGTCAAAAAAACATAACCTTGATAAACTATTAGCATAACTCTAACAATAGAAAATCCTTTAATCCTTTGAGTCTCCTAGAATATAATAACAAAGAATTAAAGAGCTCGTTCCTTTGATTGAAGTCCAATTAAGCTACCTGGATTAAGCTACCTCCTTGTACACTCCAAACAAAACAACCAGAAGGCTTTTCTGGGTTGTAATGTGGCCCTCCCTCCAACTAGGTACACTAGACAAAAATTCTAAAGGAGGTCTTTACAAGTAGGCACCTACATTACACTCCCTTTCATTTTACTCCCAATCCCTCAAGAGATCTTGTGTGACTTTAATACATCACAGATTCAATGCAGTAGAGCTCACAGCTTGCTCTAACTTTTTAGTTCCACTTTTTTAGTGTTGCATGCATGCAGGCTTTCACAACAAAAAAGGAGGGAAAATAGGCAAAAAGACTCTGAAGGCAAGTAAGTAGGTAATAATAAGCAGAAGCTCTGACATATCAAGCCCTGGGGGAACTATGATCAATTTAGTGAGGAGAGAGCATTATAGCTATATGATTTGTGGGAGCAAATGATGATGAGAACATAAAGGATTTAGGGTGTTGTTGTCTTCCCACTTGTGATTACAATGAGCTTCCAACCACCCACCCACTCACTCACTCAGTCACTCACTATTCTGACCTTGTGAAAATGCACCCACCCATTATTATTTTGAAGGGGTACTTACTTATTTATACCCTTTTAGAGAAGATGAGGGCCAG
>Ga0209208_10004211_pt1 | contig 20486 bp, 13 predicted proteins | sample S1TSphfallax_3_FD_187694 | JGI IMG/M metagenome (GOLD analysis project Ga0209208, IMG submission 187694) | Host-associated microbial communities from peat moss isolated from Minnesota, USA - S1T2_Fd - Sphagnum fallax MG (SPAdes) (version 2) | ecosystem: Host-associated > Plants > Peat moss >...
GTCGTCTGCAGCTAAGTATTTCGGGTCGATTCCCGACTTTTAGTGGTCGGGAGTCAAAACTGGCAAACTCCCGGGAGTTCGACTCCCGGCCCTTCTTTTGGTCATAACTTGTGTTTCAGATGTCCAAGTGAGCAATGCGAGCCCATTTTAGACATCTGCGCTTCAAGAGCTTTCCATTGATATAAAGAGCGCAACAAATTATTGAGATTTGACCCCTCAAATCGCTCTCTGAAGTTTTGGGAGTCCACCGAAACTCCCTCTCCCAACTTGGGAGTTGCCTTGGGAGTGTGAAGGCTCACTCCCTCACACTTTCCTACACTCCCGGGAGTATCTGATGTGACTCCCAGGCTTCCTCTTGGCCCGCACCCTTGCAACCCCTTTACCTTGGTCGCGAGCCCAAAGCTAGGGTTGCGACAGTCTTTCTTCTTACAACAAAACTTGTAGTAGAGGTCTCAAAACAAAATGTTCAAATAGTCTAATATTTTATAGTAGTAAAATTGTATTATAGTTCTGAAAAATAACGATAAGATTTTTTTTCTTATGGTAATAGAATCTATTCTTGAGCTCGATTATGAAAATGATTTGACATAACCTCTCCTTTGCCAACATATTCCATTCTTGAGCTTTGAGAACTAGGTTACCATATTTCCTTTTATATAACAGCAAATCTTTTAAAGTTTTGACATTTGATGATCAAACTTTGTCTCCTTAGTAGGAATGATATATCTAATTTGAGCTTTGACATAATTTAACGCTAATTTCCACACCATGTCAACAAATGTTCTACAATTATAAAAACAGTTCAATGATCAAAATTTGACTCTTTCTAGCAAAAGCACATGTTTTACAACTTTGAAACACAGCCTCAAATTTCTTTTTTAATCCCAAAAATATATTCTTAGATAGTTAACACATGTTGAATAAACTTCTTGGCAATAATATATGTTATACATTTATTCTAAAATGAACAAATTTCTTGTACTTCGTGGCAATAATTTTGTAATATTTTAATGCCAAAAAAAACTAAGTTATGAAATCTTGAATTGTATCTAAGCATTTTTTCAAGCACTTTGAAGATGTAAAGAGCTATGTTAGAATCAAGGCCAGAAGTGGGTTAATGAAAATAACAAAAGAAAAGAATTCACAACAATTTCATCACAAGATTGAAACCAACAAACCTAGCTACCATATTATCATTTGCATCCAATAATAATTATATGCTTCATATTGCAACTCTTCATGTACCTCCTATGTGATGATTTGCCTACTTGTCAAATATATTATCAATTGTGTGATTCACATCCTAGTATGTAAGTTGAAATAGGGTTGACCAATGCTTCACCCCAATTTTGTGTGATGGGCACCCCTTTGCCCCCAAAACATTGCTTGTTACCACCTAGTCTTTTGTCATTTGTGTTTGCTTTAATGTTTTAACAACAATTGTTGTTTTAGGCTTCCCCTGCACCTCCTCATTGCCATCAAAGTGCTTTGCATTTGGATGTGTTTTATATGGGTGGTTTCTCCGCAAACACCTCCGACTTCCTTGAAAAATTGGTTTCCCAAGTTCTTTGGACCATTGATTGACTATATTAGTGCCACACAAAGGGCATGCTTTATAACCTTGGTGTTGGCAACCATAAACTATCCCGTAAGCAAAAAAATCATGGATTATCCACATTAAAATTGCCTTCAAGGTAAATTCCCTCCTTTTGACATGTTGCAATACATCTACAACCGTCACCCCCTTCCATAATTCAGTAAGCTCCTCAAACACAGCGGCCAAGTAAACATAAAAATTTATACTCTTCACATTGCTCGGTCTAAGGATTACCATTAATAACAACAAGAGGAACTTTCTGGTCATTAGCCAAGGTGGAAGGTTATAGTTCAAGAACAACACGGGTGAAGTTGGCCATGCATTGCTCTTTTCCCCGAATGGATTCATTCCATCTATGGCAAGCCCCAATCTAACATTTATGGGTTCACCCCCAAATTTTGGCCAAGTCCTATCAATGTGGGCCTAAGTTTTACTATCATGCACATGACGAACCTTCCCATTTGTGCTTTTATTTCGGCTATGCCAAGTCATGAGTTCAATAATTTTTTAAGTTTGAAACATGTGTAATAGCCTAGGAACCAATGGAAAGTGTCGAACTATTTTAATGGCCACATTTGACTTGCCATATGTTTTAAAGTGTGTTAACCCACATTTTGGACATGTTTCCAATGTCTCATATTCCTTCCAAAACAACACACATCCGTTAACACATGCATTTATGTTATTATATTTTAGGCCTACCTTGCTAGTTAAGGTTTTAGCTACTCACATTGTTGGTGGCAAACAATTATCTAGTGGTCATAAATGCATGTGAAGTAATGTTAATAGTTCATCAACAAACTTGTTAGAAACACCATGCACCTTGCAAACATTCATCAATAGGAGTGTGGCTGCTAGCATTGATGATTTGGCACCATTGTATAAGGGTTAGCATGCTTCTTGCAAGTATTAACCTTCACTAAAGATGTCCTCATTAGAGTTTCTTGCAAATCCTTCATGGTTGTTTCCTATGTTTCCTTTTGCATTGCCTTCATCTTGCCCTATCATGTTCTTTGGCACAACTTCTAACTCTTCCATGATATCACACCTCTTGGACCATGCCAATTTCATCCTCCCTTGAGTTTGGGTTCAAGTGAACATTTTCCATGCCTACTTCAACATTTGGAGCTAGGAATAGATCATTGAAAAGTTGTTCCATGTGAACACCCTCATCCACCAAATGCCTTGTTGTCTATAATGATCCTTTAGTTGTTGCAACCCCTCTTTCGTTAGAATCATTGATTTCCCTTGGGGCGTTCCAAACTTTATACAAGGAGTGCCTACCATTCAAGATGAGGTATCCTCAAATTGTGTCAAGCAGGATTGGCCTCCCATTTCCTACGCACTTATTACATGGACACCACATTTTAGTCATGCCATGTTGTTGGGCCCATGACACCTCTCTAGCCCATAACTTGTCATCCCTAGTTGTAAGCTTAAGAGGATCATCTAGTTGTCTCCTACCACTTGCCATATTTTATCACTAATATAAGTCTTTTTTTGGTGTGGTTTGCATTATCACAATATCAACCGTTGGACCATTTACACACATCCAACTAAAAAGGACAATGTAGCATCTACCCACTCTTATTGCAAATGCATCATGTTTGGAAAGCATGGGCAATCCAACATTATTGAACTAGCTCTGCATAAATGGATTGGATATAAGGAAAAAATATCCTTGCAAGTTTCATTAAAAGGCAAGTTTAAAGTTTTATTTCTCTCCATCCATGCAATTGAACAATAGCTATAATGACATGAATAGAAAATAAAAATGTATAGTGGTCCTTCCTTTCAATTGCAATATTTTATTTTAGACATATTCCAAATAATTTAATTAATGCAGACAATATAAGTGGCAATAATTGGATGTACCTAAGAACTTTTTAAATAATATAAATGGAAAAAATTGGATGTGTTATGACCAAAGCACATTCGAAGGTAAGGTTGTGTGTGAATTCGCCTCCTTGTGTGATGTTCCACATCCCTATGGTTGGCTTCAAGTAAATCTATACATGCAAGATAAAAGGTGTCCCAAAGCATGGGATACTATTTTATGTGAAGAGAAGGAAATTTGGACTACTATGCCATTATGGTCACAAGGATGTCAACCATCTTTTGGCTTTGAATTAAACACAACAAACCAACAAATGAAACATACCCCCATGTTTGTGTGTCATTCAACATTGGCATCACCAATTGTGGGCAACAGTGGCTTTGACATCATATCAATGCCTACCACCTACACACCCAACATAGAAAATCCAACATATAATTGCAAGAGTACTTGACATCTCATGACCTATCAAATTATTTGAACAAGAAATGCAGCACAAACAATGATATGCCACAACCTCATGAAATAATAATAAGAAGTATCCTTTGAATATTTCTTCCCAATTGAATCCATGGGAAATAGTAGACAAGTTTAGACATCAAATTCATTTTGATGAAGCCCAAGACTAGAGAAAATCCAAAAGTGAAACTATCCTTGGTTGACTAGATCATGCTTGCTAATGAATCATGATGTTGAGTTGTGGACACATTCAAAAATTCTTTTCTCAACCTTGCAAGAAATATGGTAGAAGTTGGTCAGTAGTTCCTTCTTGCAAATATATCCACAATGTCCATTACAATTCACAATTGGCTATCCTAACATACTTTACATACTTGTAATAACAATGGCACCACTCAACTACGTGTAAACATTAAAAAATCAACAATCTACCAACAAATCTTATCCTTAGTATAACTTCCAATTACCAGTCCAAATCCTCAAGATGCAACTAGTTTACACACATGGCCATATTTTCACTTCTCCCAATAAACTTTTCTATGATTGGCAAAAATAACATCCAAAAACAAAAACACACAAAGGGTTGATGCCTCATGTAAAGGTTATATATCCTCATTCTATAGTTTCTAAACAAGAATTTTCAGATAGGAAAAGACCTAAACCATCAACAATAACAACAACATCCACTATGATGACATATTGGAAAAGAAATTCACCTTACCAAAAGGTATAATGTATTAGAAGGTAAATTTTGGATTGACAATGCTATGACACATGGTGCCCTTTCTTGTAGTTGCAATACGTAGTTTCCACCTCATTGTCCCATAGCAATTGTCCATGTGCATGTACAAGTTTTTAAATATTTTCCAATACACATAAGATTAATTTTATATCATGTTTATAACATTAGAATAGCCCATATACATATTTTTTGACTCTCAATTTTGGTAGTAGAGATATAACTTTATGATCAATTTTTCCAATTACTTAAAGGAAGGACTTCCTTTAGTTTCTTAGATGCTCAAAGAATATGCTTGACTACATGATAGCTCCTTTTTACACACACTAAAACAATACATGAACACCACTGATTATTACCTTATTGGTTTTAGTCCCATGGCCTCACAAATATATGACAATTGGTTGGCCACAACATGTACTCAATCCTGAATGAGTGAGATAAGTAGGAAGATGCATAAGTTTAATTGATTATTCCATGAAAAAGGAGTTATGTTACTCTTACCTGCACATGACACTTTCAACAATTGGCTTTGGAACAGAGGAACTATTAAGGTGTATTGGGAACAACAATAATAATTTTGGTCATTTCTTTTGGCAAAAACTATTGATATAACTCACATGTTCTGGAAGTGTACTTTGATTCAATTTTGCTTCCATTAGTGCCTCAATGTTGCTTAAAAGACACATCACCATTTTCACCAAAGTTCATCAACTTCAACTATATTTGGTTCTTGCTACCCAAGGTGATTGACCTTGTTTAACACATTCAATATACATTAAAACACACGATATACAAAGTACTTGTGTGATCAACACCACAAACCCTTAAAGAGACTTCACATGCATTAAACAAATATAATTCCATGGTATGTGTGCAAAAGTTTAATAGCTCAATTGTTAAAAAGGACACAATTATTCCAAGTGTTACAAGATGTGGCAACAACACAAAGTAATCCACACAACTGTTTGGGTGATAACAAATATACATTATGATGGAGTGTAGTAACATCAATCCAGACGTAGACTTTGAAGTTTTATGAATCGCAAGGCTTACCACATTTGTAACATCAAGTGGCCTTGTATCCCCATCTACCCATGTTCTCAATTTGTATCACTATGAAGTGCACATCACCTCCTTTTCCTCACCAACAAATTACCACATGTGCTTTAGATAATTTAGCCTTCAACCATAATGGACAAAACCATTAATGTCAAATTACATATGGAGCCAAGATTTCCCAAGCTTCTATCTACAAGTATAGACATATTGGAAGCATGCATTTGAGGTTGGAATTATGGTGATGTGAAGAGGCCAAGATTTGTAATGCCCTTGGATGCTAATAACAATATACCCCACAATAGCTTTCTTCAAAACATTTATTTCAAATGTAATTGGACAGATAAAGTAGCACATCACTCACTAGAGTCATCTCCGAGATTTGATATCAACATACTTGAGGCTCCATTTCACTCAACATTTGTAGCTTACAAATATTTGGGCCATTTCAAGACCTTTGTAATTTTTCTTCAACATGAAGACATGCATTGGTAGTAACAACCATATGCCACTTCAAATCTTCAATAATGTTTTATTGATGCGAGATTTTCATTGTAGACTCCTTGAGCTCTTTTGTTGTAGCAAAAAGTTGTGCCTACATGTTTTTAATTTGAGTTGTATACTTCATGGTAATTAATGTTTCAAACTTTTTAAACTCTTGTGTAGTAAAACAAGCTGAACTTTCAAGAACTGCCCTACAATACCAATGTACAACCTTTTCCCATATTAGAAATATTTGCCACATTATTCAACCAACTAGTTTTGAAAGGAGTATGGAGAGCTTGAAAGAAGACACCCACTACATCATGATTTGCTTCAAATGTATGGTAGTTTGTTTGCAATTTTTCAATGGTAAGATTTGTATCTCTAACTAATGATGAAGTTCCTACTCCCATGTCAAATAAAAAAATGCATCAAAAAGCAAAAAATGCATCACACAACAAAAAATTATGACCATAGCTACTAGTTTAAAGACCCATTGAACAAAAAAATGAAGTTAAATTGGAGTTGAAGCCAACTAATTCATAAAAGCAAAGGTCTGAGTAAAATTACCTACACCTCCTCATCAAGCCTACAAGTTGTCAAGATCACTTCACTTGAATGTTGCAAGTTCTAAACATCATTAAATGAAATTAGGATCTTAGAGCCTTCACTTCCAAGACCTTGACTTTGCTTACACTTGGCAAATCCTCCATCTTCCACATTGATTACAATATAACTCCAATACGCTTTAACTAAAATGCACCATATTCACAAACATGTCGTAATAAACTTAGGACTATGGTGTGGTGGTACGTGGTTTTTGGAATAATTAGGTATTTCAAAATTTAGGGTTATTGACAACATCTTTTATGTTGGCTTCATGGTTGCAATATTGCTTACAATATGGGGCATTTTTCCTCTTCAAAGTTGTTGCTCTTGTGGTGTTAATGGGGTCATCATGAGAGGTTATCCCCAACATGTTTTCTCCTATTGGCACCATTATATAGACAAATGTAAAAGCATGTTTTGAAAGGCACATATAAATAAGAACCAAAATAGCCAATTCTTAGAATTCTTAAGCATGTAATTCATAGATTAGCAATGGTAAAGGAAAAAACCATACAAAGGAATGGTAGATGCATTGTTAGATGATAGAGATTCACCATGTTTTGGTGGACCAACAAATAACACAATGTTTCCATGTTGAAGCTAAACTTTTGAACCATTCCTTTGAAACTTTTGTTGGTTAACTAATGTTCCATTTGAATTGTAGGAAAGGAAAGATTATTGTGAGGATCTCAAATCCTACCAAAAAAAATCAAGACATTAAATGGATACTTTTAAAATTTTCATTGTAATTTCAACACAAGGAACCCAGCTCTAGCAACAATAAATCATATGCATCTCACTAATGCAATATTGATGAAGGTAATGGATTGTGGGGCTATATAAAAAAATGGACAATACTTTGAATCTTTAATGTAAACCATGACATGATCATCAAGCTTGAATTTGTGATTGGGAGGTTGCATCTTCCCATTTGCATCATAGACCCTTCGAGAGATCATGTAATTATTTGCATTGACATTTGGTGAATCAAAACGACACACCTCTTCCTTTGTCATGCGACCCAAAATGTGTTTTGTTCTACATGACATGATATGCACACCCTTCCAAAGACAACATTCAATCATGAATTTGGCACATATCATGTTACCCAAAACATAAATATAGTGGGTTTTAACCCCCTATCAATAAAACTAGGATATATGTTGTGTGATATAATCTAAATAACATTGATTAATGTTTAATTAATGCATCATGCATACAAGCCCAAGGTTGCAAAACTCCAGTACCTATGGTCGTGCATAAGCCTTTTCAAAAATAACAGTTAGTAGGTCGCACACAGTGGAAACTGGATTACATGCCACTGTGAGGCGACTTTTTATCCTTCTACTCTTGGTTCTACGAGGTGATTATATTTGAAGGTACATATGCTACCAATGAAGGAAAGATGCCAAATGTATCTCTAGATGTTAGTTACGTTTGTAATTAAAACCAAATAATTTGCCTTTTATGCAACATTTATGATTTGGAATTGATAGATTTATTTTATAAGTTCAAGCACCCCAAATCTTAAAATTTTATGTTAAATTGTCACCCATTTAAACCAATTTTTAAGGATTCGACACCATGCTCAACTTGATACTAAACCCCCAATCACTTAAAAAAATTATTCTTATCACATATGTCATCCAACTTTAGCTTGCCTTACCTCATTAAAAAGTTAATTAAAAGGCGTATCTATCTACCAAATTCCAAGCTTTGCACCTACATCAATAAAAATTTGTGCTACAAAACCTGAGAAGGTTTTACGAAGGTAGGAAGTTCAACTTGGCAACAAACCTCTAATCACTCAAAATATTGTTCCCATCACATAAATTATTCAAATTTAACTTACCTTAGTTCATTAAGAATATAGTTACAAGGCGCAAATGCCTACTAAATTATAAGCTTTACATCCATACTAGTAAGAAATTATGTTACCAAAGCTGAGAGGGTTTCACAAAAGTAAGAAATTTAACATGCCAACAGACCTTCGATCACTTAAAATATTGTTTTCATCACATATGTTATTCAAATTTAATTTGCATTAGTTTGCTAGAAAGTTAGCTAAAAGGTGCACTTGCCTACCAAGTTTTAAGCTCTGCACCCAAACCAGTAAAAAGTTGTAATACTAAACTCGAAAGGGTTTATGAAGTTTCTCTAAGATTTCAAACTCTCAACACTATCCCTACTCACTTCCATTCTTTCAAAAGTACTACAAACATCCAATCTATTCTCCCTATTTCCACCATCTACCAAGACTAATCATTCTTCTCCTCCTAAAGAAGGTTATGGGAACAAGCATTTTTAAGATTTGAATCGAAAATTATGTCCGAAAAATAGAGCCTCAAATGATTCGAATTCGCCCTTTAAAGAGAAGGAGAAGGAAGGAGGTGAAGGAAAATCCCAACTCAATGGCCAATGTAAGGTTCTGATGCTTGGTGGCCTTTGAAAGGTTCCAATGTTTAGTGGCCCTTGAAAGGTTCCAATGTTTGCTGGCCCTTGAAAGGTTCCAATGTTTAGTGGCCCTTGAAAGGTTCCAATGTTTGGTGGCCCTTGGAAGGTTTTAGTGCTTAATGGCCCTTAAAAGGTTCTAATGTTTGGTGGCCCTTGGAAGGTTTTAATGCTTGATGGCCCTTAAAAGGTTTTAATGTTTAGTGGCCCTTGGAAGGTTTTAATGTTTGGTGGCCCTTGGAAAGTTCTAATGCTTGGTGGCCAATGGAAGGAAAAGGAGAAGCACTTTTTCACCTCTTCCCATTTTCCCCCAACAAATTTTACTTAAACTTTCATTTTTTCCATTGATTTTAAGGTTTTATTCTACCATGGTTTTAAACCATTACTCATGCATTTCCTTCCTTTTCCTTGACCTATAAATTACAACTACACATTTTGATGTAATAAGGCCTCCACACATTCATTGCCGATTTGATTGAATATTGAAGATTTTTGTTTTCCTTTCCTTGAAATTATGGCATCACCTATGGCCACGTCTTACGGGCCTCAAGTTGCATAAATGAATGAAAAATCGGCTTCAAAGTCATCTTTAGATTTGACATTGACGTAACATCCTTGTGATGAAAATCCCAAACCTCAAAAGGTGCATGTTTGTCTTGAAGTTGAACCCCCTTGAACTTGGTATTATCGCATTTCTTTGAACTTTCGCACCTTGGTGATTTTATTGTAAGTCAACCCCGATTCTAATGATGAACCTAAAACCGTCTATAAAGGTTGTTATAAAATTGAAGACACTTCAATCTTTGCATGATCTTCAATTCATGGCATTGGACACTATCGTTGGTTGTGCGATCTGATTTGTTGGCTGCCTCCTAATAGTAAAGTGGACTACTTAATTTGCACCATTTCATGCATCCTAGATTTCCTACACTCATGAGCTATCACTATGGCATAGCCTAGGACTCAACATGTAATTACAGCTCCTCGTCAAGCTTATCCATAATCTGAATAAATATTTCATTTATTATGAAATTCATGTTGCCATTGCCACCCTATCACACTATTTATTTAATCGTTAAGTTGTCTTGAGTTAATCTTATGTTTATAAGACTTGAAGATTATTCTATCTCCATCAAACCTTTCATTGACACCCCCTTAACTGTTTCACGAATCTTAAACATCCTCGCTTACATGACTACCCACTAAATACCATAAGAAGACCCATGCTTTGCCAAACATTACAAATTTGGCGTTTGTTTCTAACCCTAACCTTCTAGAGATTTCTCACCCCTAATCACATAACTGAGGTTCTAAAACTATGATTACCAACTTTTGTTGAAGAAAATAATTAACCCTATACCTCATTCATCTAATATCAAATTTTGAAAAAGAAAACCCCCCATGCAACCATGCATACTTACATTCCTTATTCTAACATGAAGTTGTTAAAAACCCCTAATAGCCTTACCACACTCAAATATCCTTGATGTAATTTTTAAAAACTGAGACTACCACACATGGTTGTGTCGGTATGGCTCACATCCACTTGTTGCACCATGGCTTTGACATCATGTTTTGCGAAGATTGGGACTTTTTGTAACTCGAAAGCATGTATTATCACTTTTTTTTTCCCTCCATCTCCTATAGTTGGTGTTATCATTCATACTTCTTGAACCATTATTGCCGATGTGCCAACAGCTACAAGATGCCCACCACCTGCACATTGTGTTTCACTTCATCAATATATCATCTCTCTAATATCAATAACCCCATTTCTCCAAACCATTCCATAGATACAATCACATAAACCAAATTCTATGGAAAAACACACTACATACCATACCGATTAAATTTCTCCCACAACACATCCCCACCATTACACTCAAACCTATAACCACAAAAAACCACGAGCACAAATAATTAAAAAATACAAAACTTTGTTGAAAATTTGTGCAAGTGAGTTTTTGCACTTCTTTGTAATAATTTTGGTTCGTGGTGCATGAATTGTTTGCACAACCACTGTTCCACAAGCTCACGTATATTGCGCATGAATTGAAAGCAAAACCATTGTTCCCACAAGCTTGTATATGTAACGATGCCAGTATCAAGTTTGCAACATTACTATAACTATGAAATTATTGCTTTGAACTTCATTTATTGATGTGTTTGTTTCAACGAACTATTAGGTTTTGACTCTTGTAGGTTTTGATAGTCTTTGTAGCAAATCCAATATTTGTTTCGACGAGTTTTTAAAGTTTAGGGTTCTTTCTGTATGGAAAGTGATGGTTATGACATCCATTGTTAATGATAAGGGGATCTTGTTTCCTCCCAACATGGCAGGCAACAAGATCAATGTATTTTTTGTTGGATATATAACGTAATTTTAAAAATAATTAAATTAAATTAATGGTCATTGGGATTTTCAATAGGAAAATTCAATAAAATTTTGAGGAAAATCACTATATTTATATACATGGTTCAAGTATGTAACAAAAAAATATGAGTATGTTTAAAAAAGGTTTATTTCCATTTTAAACTAGTGGCCAATGTCTTAGTCTTCCTATGCAAAGTGGATCATCATCACCACTTTTGTTACATTAGAAAATAGAACAAAAACATTTTTAGTAAGACCTAACAAGGTGGTCATCAACTAAAGCCTAAGAGCCCATGCTAGAATAACCACATTAAAAGAAGCATGCATCCAAGTTCACAATAAACCCAATTCCACATCTTATAAGTTATCTTCCTCAAAAACACATTTCATTTATTACATTAATGCAAGTTTTGCATCCAAGAATAACAAAGCCTTCCAAGGTGATTTAACATTTTGAGACCACAATGTACACAACATCTCATTGTAGTTAATGTTCAATATTTAATTTGCTCAGCTAAACTACCATTGGGAAAGGCTTTGGAAAACATTTGCCTAGTTTAGTAGGACAACAAAGACTGGTGAAATCTTACCTTCAAAAGTAATAGTAGCATTTCATTACCCATGATTGAAACCAAGATGTGAATAAACTTTAGAGATGGCTTGTTAATGAGGTTATAATGAAATCAACTATGAAACATCATTAGTAATATTCACTTGTAGAATCCATCAGTTCGGCATTCTAAACAATTATTTTTTAATAAATTTCAACATTTAAAAAATAAAATTTAATGACCATTGAAGTTAATAAGGTATCCACGAAGTTAGGTAGAAACGACATCAAAACCATGGTTTGGTCACATAAGGGACAAGATTTTTTTAAATAAGAAAAAAAAAACATTGGGTTTCAATGGGGCATGAAACTCAATTTAACAACAAATTTGGTGCTAAACTGAATTTGCTTTGTCCTTTCTTTTCTTGAATGCTTTCAACTTATCATTGTTGTTGCTATTTGTATTGTAACTATAAATGTTTTTAAGCCTGGTGCATTTAATCTTGAATCTTAGTATTTAGTGGAGGTAGGCTTAAGGGCTCAAAACACAATTTGAAATTTCAAAGCGCCACATGGCCATTAGCATTTAATGCATGAGGTTCGAGATTAATGATAGTAGTTGGATAATTAAAAGTAATGAACATATAGGTAGCATAAGTGGAGGCTTTCGGGAAAAAGAAAAGATAGGATGAAACTTAGTTTACCACCAAAATTGATGATTTTCTAAGTTTCATCCCCTGTTGAATGTTAAGGTTTTTTTTGCAAGTTTTTTTTAATCTCACCCTGTGTATGACCAAACTTAGGGTTCTAGAGTTGAGTTGTGTTTTTCTTACTTTACCAATAATTCTAATGGGAATATGTTAACACTTGAGGTTCCATTCCCTTTTTTAAATGACAAAATAATTAGACTTATTTTTTAGACCTAGATTGTGTAAACATTTTTGCCACTACTTCCTCTGCAATGACCATTGATGGAAGCTTATAATTCAAGTGTATATAGGCAATCTTCATCAACAAAACAAATTGGGTTCACACACGGTCACCACAATTCCTACTAGGCATTGTGCACAAAGGAAATGTGTTTTTGGGGGTTTTGACTTGGCGGCAAGTGAATCAACATGTACATAATATAGGTACATTGGTACTTGACCTTCTAGAGTGAGGCCTCTTGCTTATTATTAGAGCAATTGCACCGATGTCATATTCCAGATTTTATGATAAACATTGCTAAAGACCCATATGGCCAAGTAGGCTTCAAAGGCCAAAATGCAAACCTATAAATTAAAATGCCATGTGGCATCCATTGTTGTGTGAAAAGCTATCATTGAATTTTTCTCAGGTTTCCCCAAAGTTTTTAACGTAGATTGATTATTCACCAAACAAAATGACCAATTCAAGGTTTAAAGTTGTATACGAGATGATGGTTCACCTAAGGTTGATCAAATAGTGAGGCATTATGTCTAATTGAAAAAGAATGATAAACATTTTTGGGGAAAAATATTTTGTTCTGCCAATGAGGTGATGCAACATGCACCTAATAATCAATTTTGGGAATTAATGGGAGTTTTGAACATTTTTTGATTTTGATGTTTTCAATGTCTTCTCACCAGTTGCACAACAAGTTAGCAATCATATGTGTTCGCATCAAGTTCCCAATGTGTGAACACCCTAGGTTTTTAATGCATTTTTGGCATGTTCCCAAGCTCCCAATGTGTTTCTCAAGATGTTCGAAATAGTTCACCACATTTTATCCCATAACTTTTGCCAAAGTTGAACAATCAATATAACTATGCCAAGCATGAAGCACCTCTATCATTATATTTTGGAAGGGCAAACTTTTATTAGGGGTGAAGTTGTTCAAACTTCAAAGTTTTAGAATATTTTTAAAATAGTTTGGTATGCATCTCACAACTACTTAATAGAACTAACAATAGGTGATTGACAAGTTGTGGTTGTGTTTCATGGTCAAGGTTTGAACCATGTGTACTACAAGATTACAATGTTTTTGAAAACATTATGCATAATAAGACCACAAAATATGTCAAACAAGAACATTCAGGTACTTGACAATTATTCAAGTTATTTTGATTTGAATCATCCCAATAATCATGTATTTTTCAAACAAAAATATTATTTCATGCACTTCAAGTGCATGATTATTATATTTGTTTAAGAAAGGTACCTACCTAAAGAAATAACTTTGGTGTTCATGTGAAAAATAAACATGTCTAATGCCTCGATTATTATTTTTATTGAAACACTCACAAAATTATGATGTTTTTGAAAACATTATGCATAATTGGACCACAAATTATATGTCAAACAAAAACATTCATGTATTTAACAATTATTCAAGTTGTTTTGGTTTGAATCATAATAATAATCATGTATTTCTTAAACAAAAATATTATTTCATGCACTTCATGTGCATGATTATTATTCTTGTTTAAAAAGTGCCTACCCCAAAAAATAACTTTGGTGCCCATGCAAAAAACATACATGTTCAATCATGGTGGTGATTTTTTGGAAAAAGGGAAAAAAACAACAACATTATAAACAAAATAATGATAAGGATATCAATTTGATTCAATGATGATCATCATCATCCTTTTAAACTTTTCAAATGATTTAATACAAATTTTTTTTAGAAAAATTTCGTATTGTATTGATTCCCTCCTTGGTTTTTCATTGTATAATGAAGAATTTTATCTACCTTAAACATGAAAATTTCCCCATTTTTTGTTTCAAAATTTACCTCAAATTCTCGCAAACAAAACGTTGTTTGACCATTTGCTCCCATTCCATTTTTTGCATTTTGTGATTAGTTTAAACATTAGTGATTATCATTGAATGTAGAAAAATGATGAAATGAAAATCAAAGTAATCAACATACCTTCATGTATCCACATTATGAAACATATATCAGCATCATCAACATCTGCATGAATTTTTAGTTCATAGTTTCTAATAAGCAAGAATGATGTGAACGATGATTGGTCCACAAGATAGCCTTCTCCATCATCAATGTTCAACCTTTTTCTTTTACTTTCAAAACCTTCCATTGCCCTTGGGAAATTATTCAACAAGTAAGTGTGGATTTTTCTTACAAAATTTGATGGATTTTCCTCTACTTGTGGACATTGATGCACATATCTGCAAAAATCACCTTATGTAATCATGTATGTATTAAAACTTGATTGAACATAAATCAATGCAAAAGTATGATGATACATACCTACCATATGCAAATTCTTTTTTGTTTGTACACATTCCTTTTCCACCCAAACATATGCATGCTCATTTTAGAACTGCCCATATTAAGGCCTCATTTACATTCATTCGCATTCAAATCCAACCAGGCTACTTCCTTGCACAAATCCTTTAAGTCAGTGCATGGAAGGGCATCGTATAATAACACTCTAACAATAGAAAACATATTTTCTTTCTCCATCAATATTGTTGAAGTTTACAAATTTTGAAATTGCAATGCATGTAATTGAAAGTTGTAATGTTTGAAGTAATGATCTTTAGGCTTTTTCTCTCTAAACACATTTAAATATGCCAACCCAAGTGGAAAATAATTTTTCCAATTAGAAATTTTTTGAATTTTTTCGTCACATTAGACATATGTTAATCACCATCACAAGACTTTAATGCATGCACATGTTTTACATTGGAAAACAAAAAAATGCATAGTAGTGACATACTCTCAATTCGATTCAAACATACGCGTATTTTATGTTTTTTTGGGCTTTAAAAAAAATACTTGAAAATACTTCTTTTTGAGCACCTTCGAAAAATACTCGTATTTCGTATGTCATTACTATGAAAAAATGTTACTTACATGTATTTTGTAAGAATGTTTATAATTGTTGATTTCATTGCTTTTGAACATGTTTGGGCTGAGTCACATGCATCATAATACTTTCAAAATAGGTTGGAACCAAAACTTCACATGTTTTACACACCATACAATGATCGTTCTTACCCCACTTTATTATGGAAATGAATCAATATATTAAATATTGGATTTTTAAAATAATCAAACATGAATTTCATAAATATGATTAATCAATTACCTATGCAAAAATGTTTGAATAGACGTGTATTTTCCTATAACTTCACAAATCTTTGATGAAGCTTGATTTTGTTGTGGTCTTCAATACATTTTTTGTTCGATGAAACACATTTTTCACAATGTTTGCAATAATTATTATTCACACATTTCGAAGCCATGTTTACAACACTTTCATCACTCATATCTGTGCTGAGTTTTTTTCTGCTAATGTTTCACAAAAAAATAATCAACAACAATGTGTAAGTACATAGATCCAAATAATTGATATGAAATTTTGCAAATGTCAAATTTTTGTGCCACATTATCAATTTCATGTATTATTATATTCACATTCAGTATATTACAATATTTGAATAAAATAAACTAACCTTTTGTGACTAAATTGATAGTAAATTTTTTTGCATTGGATGTGTTTTTGTTTGTCTTGCTAACAAAGCATAAACATGCATATAAAAACCCACATAGATATATTAATAATGTTTTTAAAAAACAACCTCATGTCTAATGTTTAATAAAACATGTATATACTGAGACCATAAACTGAAATCCCCATACATAATGAAATCTCAACCTATAATTACATGGGTAAGATTAATATGGGTGGGGGTTTAATTATGTTTTACTTTCTCACGAATAAGAAAATTTGTAAGTCTTTTGTTCGTTGCATTATTTTTGTTCTCAATCAAATTCCCTTCCATTATTCCCTGCCACTATATGCAATAAATTAAATGTAAGCCAAATCCTAAACCCTATTTACTACAAGTAGTTTATCCCATTCGTAACCTACGAAATTACAAACCTTTACATTACATAGTTTAACAAATATTTAATTAATAGCCAAATGTGAATGTTTGTTCAAAATTTAAACAAGATAACAATAAGTGTGATTACAAACCTAAGCATTATGGAAAACATAAATAAATAAAAAAATCCAATCATGTACACTTTAAGAAAATTTTAATACATGTTTACGTTGAATGATAAACTTGTCAACATTATGGCATTTTCTTTTGCTTACAAAGTAAAAATTTCAAATTTACAAGTAATTTATAAATAAATGGAGTACAAACTTTGACAATAATTGAATCACATTGTAAAATGTACAAAAACAAACCTTTTGATAGGCTTGAACATGCAACATGTCATTAGGTTTGGCTTCAAGTTGTTTGGTTAACAACTTAACGTGGCCCTTAGTTTTGTCTTGATTTTAAATCATCCCCTGCACATGTATTTCAATCATAATCAGTATATTTGAAACTTTTTAAATTTCATGTGTAAAAATAATCATTATAACAATGACTTGCACTTTTAATTCACAAAAAACTCACCTTGATTTTTTCCCTAGGAGCAAACAATGCCTCCATAGAAGTCACACGAACATCACTTATCTCACTAATATGTAATAGCCCAAAATCTTCACCTATATCAATGAATGCTCCATGTGATTTCACACATTAGACTATTCCTTCAAAAGTAGACCCAACAATATATTCACGGCCATTAGACATCGATTAGGTCTTCCTTTTTTGACCCTCTATACAATTTATGCCCAAAGAGCTCAATCTCACTTTACATGGGGGTGTTCAAACCATAAACTCATGAGTGAATGACAACCCATTCTATAATCATTAATGTAGTGGCATAATAGCTTGTAAGCTTTGAGTTCATTAAGTCAAGGCAAAGCAAAGTTAAAACAACAAAAAAACTAAATATCATAATCAAAGGATGAAGACCCATAGCTTTTGAAAAAAACACCCACCTTTTGAAACACATGTTAAAATGACCTTCCAAAATGAGACATTAATAAAAAAAAGACTTTCTTCTTCAAGTTCTTGCTTATTGTTTTTATGTTGGAATCAATTGAGCTCTTCTTCCTTTTTCTTGCGCTCAAAGAGTTGTCCCAACTATGGTTGTAATAACTACAACCATTTCTTAAAACCTCTTGACCCCACACAACACAACCAAAAAAAATGTTGAGAACCAAACCAAATTAAACATTGTAACATGAGTTCAAAACTCTTTCATATTCAACTTCTTCTAGCACACACAAAACGAATCATGTTATCATACTCACACTCAAAAAAACTAACATTCAAAATACAACAAAAAATAAACAAACTATAGCCCAAAACACCCAATCATTTTCTCTTTGACTGATTATAACTTCTTGAGAACCAACAATTAAAATAGTTGCAAAAGATAAAAAATCCTAAGAGGAGGATAAGAAAAATAAAAATAAAAAATAAGAGGAAAGGGCATATAGCAAAGCAAAAAGAGAAAAAACAAGATGAAAAGAAAGGGGAGGAGTACTTTAGTAACAACATGGTTGCGAGTGTGCTATAATAGGGAGGTACTATTGCTTTGTACTCCACCATTACTATTATTCTCTAAAAGAAATCATTGATTTAATGTGTGAGCTTGCCCCCAAAAGATGAAAGTATCAAATACCAACAAGGTTGTTAGTTCACCCAAGCACAAGAATCCAAATATTCCAGGGGATGCCCTTATTTTTGTGGGGTAATAGAATTATCTGTAAAGTCATGCCATGTTGGGCTTTAGTTGCACCCCTCATTTGATGCTTCATCCCATCTTGGATGTTTCATCTCCTCCTGTCTATTATATGTGAAATCATGAAATTTGATTAAATAAGGATACATGAACTATCATTAGTCTTGAAACTTGTACATTAAATGCTTGTGGCCACATGGTGCTTTGAATTTTCAAATTGTGTATTGAGCCCTCAGGCCTAGTTCCACTAAATAGAGCCTCTACTTGCAACAACTTGTTGCAATTGATGCTTGTAAATGTTAGTAACCCCAACAACACAAAACATTATAACATATGTGTACCAATGTTTTATTAAAGTGTTCATTTATATAGCCAAAGCAATGATCATCCATGTAGAAAGGTCATGTAGAAAAAGTGGCTACCTTCCCTAGGAAGATGTAGCCTAGTCTACATCTAGACCAAATATGAATCTTGAATCTTTATTTCTAAATACCTCCTAAAAACCAAGTGTAAATGTGAAATTTTTTTTTGGGGCAATTCTTGTTATTAAGACTTTAAAAATACACCTCATATTCACATTTTATATTTCGCCAATGAAGAAGGTTGAAGTGCACCATCTAAATAGTTGCCAATTATAGCATGGTACAAATCTTTTCATGCTAGTATTGAGTCCAACGCAAAAAACACAACAAAATTACCGTGAATTGAGTAAATCAATAGGCTTGAAATGGAAATTTTAAACCTTTGGGCAAAGGTTTGCCTATTGAAATAAAGGCGAGGCATGTATTGTCAACCATTAGTTTATGACATAGTACATCAATTACCCTATGATTGGACCATAGGGTAAGATGCCAACAAGACACTTGGGCCTTGTGATGAGCATTTTTTTCCCCCGAGTTTATTGTATTGGTGTTAAAATAATGATAACTTACCTAGATGAGAATCAAGTAAAGTAGGTAAATTATCATTTTTTTAAAAATCCAAAAGTTGGTTATCAATTTAATTGATTATCAAAACAATCCAAAATTAGTTCGTAGGCTATTATCGTAGTACCTTGCATGGCCAATTCAACAATGTTCATAAAAAAATTAGTTAATTTTGAATTTTCCATTTCAACAATGAAATATTCTTTCACAATATTTTGTGATTTGGAGAAAGTGATTTTTGAAACTTTCAACATTTTTGAAATAAAATAACTAATGTTGAATTGTCCAAGGTACAAGTGTAATACCTAGGTCGACAATCAGATTGAAAATAAGGCGAAAACTCAATAACTCACCAACACTAGTTACTACCATACTGGTTACTACCATATTGTAAACTTTGAACTTCTCCACCTTGAGCATGATTATGCTTCTTGGCTTCCATTTGTTTGCAACTATTTTAAATTATATGAATTCATTGCAATCCAAATAAATGAATTATTACTATTATGACTCAATAATTTTATGATAAATAATAAATACAAGTTGAAATTATTACATCAAATGTGGAAGTTCTTTCTAAGATTTCTTGGAAATGTTTAGAATGTACTTTTTCATTGGGTAAAGATTAGTGGAAGCCAAGGGGATCAATAGTTGGTGTGGCACTTTTCACATGTGGCAATCACTTTACATGCATTTACATGCCATGGTGAACCGGCTTGGTACATTGATACCTTCACCTCTTTGAGTGGGGCCTACTAGGGTGTACAATAAAGCTCTAAGGTGAGGGCATTTTCAAAAAAAAGGGCCTATGAGGAG
>Ga0209208_10004212_pt1 | contig 20486 bp, 18 predicted proteins | sample S1TSphfallax_3_FD_187694 | JGI IMG/M metagenome (GOLD analysis project Ga0209208, IMG submission 187694) | Host-associated microbial communities from peat moss isolated from Minnesota, USA - S1T2_Fd - Sphagnum fallax MG (SPAdes) (version 2) | ecosystem: Host-associated > Plants > Peat moss >...
AGCTTCATTCTTGGCTCGCATCTTTGCAAATCCTTGTTTTAGTCGCAAACCCAAGGCTAGGGCTATGACAAATGGAATAATAAAAAAAAAATCAATGAAACATATGAACATTGAAGCAAAGGAATAATAAGATATGAAGGATTAAAGCAAAAAAAAAAGGAGTAACAAAAGGAACAATAAAAAAAAAGAAAAAAAAAGTGATGAAAGAAATGAACAACAAAGCAAGGAAAAGTGAAACAAAAAAGTAATGAAACAAGGGAGTAATGAAATAAGGAGCAAAACACAAGAATGTAAAAAAACCATAACGAGTTATCCAAGAACATGAATTTTTTTCTTCACATTATTGTTAAATAACATCATTGCCTAAACCTTAAAGCTTAAACCCCTAAAGGCTAAATTTAAAGCATAACAAAAAATTGGCAATAAATTTTATACCCTTTTAGGTTCTAGTACATTTCCAAATTCTCATTAAATTGGTTTTCACCCTAGTGAGAACCAATTGTCATGTTTTCATAAAGAATATCTATGTATGATAAAAGGTAGTTTGTTTTGTTTTATTTTGTAGTTATGAGATCCACCAAACTAGGATGTTTTAGATCATGTTCTTTGTGTCTTTGGAAAGCTCTTGATGAGGAGGGGTGCATGGGCTTGCTTCCATGATGTTTGGACTTGTAGTGCAAAAGTTCTTGAATATTGAATGATTTTTTCATTGAAAATTAAATTGCAGGTGAAAATTTCAGAGGAATTGTAATGTGCCTTTGATGTTGTTGGAAAGATCTCGATGAGCAGGATTTAATGGAATTTATTTGGTAAGATTTGGATGCAGAATGTGGGAGATATTGATTTTAAAGTGATTTCTACCATTAAAAATTCAAGTAAATTCCAAAAAGCCAGGTTTTGGAAGGAAAAATCAGTTGAGGATGTGGTAACACTTGAGCCAATAGCATTGGCCACACTAGTCATGATTGGTGATACCTATAGTTTTTTTTTTTGAGAACTAGCTTGAAACCTATTAAGTTGGTTTTCACAAAAACAATGCCCAACATTGTTATTTATATCCAAGAATTAGGGTTTTGGGGATGCCGGATATGGCTTCTCATTGTGACAAGTGGGGGAATTAGTTTTGCAATTTCACAATGTGTTGTTATAAGCTTTTCACTTTTGAATACACCTCCACATTATTATTTTTTGACTTTGCAAAATATATCTTGGTGTGTTGTTCATTGTTTTTAGATTTTGGCTTTGTTGCCATTGCTTAAGGTTTTTGTATTGATTGTTAATTTCTTGTATGTGTTTGTCATCTATGAAACTTTAGAGCTTTTGACTCCATTCTGTAAGTGTTTCTAACACTTTTGTTCAAGATCTATCAACATTTTTTGATGTGTTCATCAAATGTGAAGCTTTAGAGGTTTTGGTGTGTTGTTTATTTGCTTTTGGCCTCTGACTTTTGACTTTCGACTCTATATATTGTCGTTGCTTGAAAAGTTCAGGTATTGATTGTCAATTTCATATCTATGCTCATCATCTATGAAGGTCAAAAGCTTTCAATTCCATTGAGAAAGTGTTTTTGACTCCTTTGCTTGAGATGTATGAATGATTTTTATTGTCTTTATCAAGCATGTTGTTACAAAACTTTTAGCTTGTTGCTTGAGAAATGTTAATTCCTTTGCAACATATACGTCAACTATCAACATTTTTGGTTGTATGTGCACATCAAACGTGGAAGTTTTAGAGATTTCTTGCTTATTTGCTTCCAATTATTTCCTTTTTTTTGTTTATTAGGTGTGAAGCTTTAGGACTTTGGTTTGTCAAGTATTTGTGGACAAGGCGCTTGTGCATATCAAGGGTGCTTTCAACTGAACTAAATGTCCACAATCATAATTGAGTATGTTGTTTTCTATAAATTCCACGTATTTTTTCTAGCATTTGATCACAATTTGGTATTGGATTGTTTGTTTAAGGGCTTTAAGCTAAAGCTTGAGAATTTCTACTTCAGATTTTTGTCATACTCATGAGGTGTGCCATTCCAGGGTTTGGTGTTCAAGTGTGTGCACAGTGTAGGTGGTGGAGAGTGTTTCTTGCGCATAAAGGCTATTTGGAGCTTTGCAATGGCTTAAAGACATAACTTCTGTTCTTAGAAGTGTAGGTGGAGTTGATGAAGTTGTCCTCGATGTGAGCACAATCTCTTTTCCTAGTTTGTTGCATGTGGAAAGTGTTCACCAACAATGTAACAATGATTTATCACTGTCTAATAGGCACATTTTCTAGTTATGCAATTTCAACCTCTGCTATGGAAACCGCATAACATGCTTTTTATTTGCTAAATCTTCTTTGCTGTAAATGACAACCTACCTGTAGATCTTGTGAATCTTCAAATACTGCAATGTATCATCTGCAGGTCTCCAACAAGCTTCTGATAACATTCTAAACTATCCTTGATGTATTATCATGACAAAGTTTGGATCTGGTGTTATTTGTACACTTGAACAGAATCAGAGTCTCAACAGATAGTTCCACCTTAGAGGGATTCTAGTGTTTGCTGACCTGATATGTACAGATATATATGCTTGGTATTGCACATATGCGAAACTCCCTGCAACTTCTGCAACCATCTCAGTATTCTCTCTAAATCTTGGAAGAGGGCTCATTACAATGGTAGTCAAGATTTTGCCAGCAGTTGCAAGTGCTGGCTACTTCATTCTTGGCCAGGGCAGTTGGGTTTTCTTTTTACCATGACAGCAGTATTATTATTGCTGGGCACATTGTGCACGTGGTCCACCATTGTAATCATCTTCTTCCTCCTCATAAGCTTCATGTTGTTGCTGTTGCTGCTTCCTTCTCATCTCATCATCAATGTTCACATCAAGTAACGTTGTATCCTCACACTCATCCAACTCCATGTCTGTCAACTCATCCAGTGATCTTTGAGGAAGAACGTCTTCAATGATTTCCAGTTGCTCTGTGGTTAGAGTTCCTGATTCTGGGAAGTTTATGGAAAAGTGGATGTACAACATGCCCCTCATGAATGGCCGCTGATAGTGTGGCATACCTTCATCACTAATTGCTTTATATTGACCTGATCAAACAGAAGAACACAAATTATATTGCAGTATACACATCTAAAAGTTGACTATTACTGAGAACCACCGACAAAACAAGACTCTTAGATTCCTGAACTTATTCACAAAAAGAAAACGGTTGTTCAACCTGACAATGCTGCATTCCTACAACTCTCACATCTGACCAATATCTGATATATGCAAATATTGTACTATCTTTCTGGCCAATGACATAATGTCAGCAGTCTGAGAAACTTAATCGGCATGACACTCAATCAACAATCCTGCAGAGGTGTAAACATCTAAAGACTAGCATGTGAGTGAAAAATTATGGTCCTGCTTGATAGCTCTGTGTTTGTGCTCTAAATAGTAATAGCACTTAATCTGAAGAGGAGTGAGAACAAACCTGGTTTGATAATCTCCCCTGGAATGGTCTTGATGAGAAGCTGCCTACCATCCAGATGTGACAGTGCAAAGTGGAAGCCACAGAGTGCCTCAGTCAGAGTTAAAGTGCGCTCCACAAACAAGTCATCACCTTTCCTCTTAAACTTAGGGTGCTCCTTTTGTTGTAGAACAAACACTATGTCTCCTGTTTGGGTTTCTGGCTGCAGCATGGCAAAAAATGTAAGTCCAGACCAGAAATGGGATGGAGGTATAATGCACCTTGCCTCATCTGGTACAAATTGTGAAGCACGCATGGTTCTATTGTGGATTACCATACTGCATACTATAAACTGCAGTACAAGGGCACTACAATATTTAGGCAATTGTACTTCACAACACACAATCAGGTATATATCAAACATACAAAAGATATGTTTCAGTGTATTTGAACACCTTCATGCTTCAGTGTAGTCAATCAATACTAGAGAAATGACATCATACCGCCTCATCTGCTTCTCCTTGGAAGGTGATCTTTTGTCCATTTTGCATCCCCTTCTCAATATGAACTTCCAGCATCTTCTTGTCTTGCATAACCTTCCGTCCCTTGCATTGTGGGCACTTGTCTTTTTCATGAATCACTTCTCCTGCAGAAAACATACCACCATGAATGCTCCACCCTTATCAAAAATGTGACAAGAACATCAATGGCAGCAAACTAAAGAGAAGTCAAGAATTGCAGTCAAGAAACAGAGCCAGGAGAGATACAAACCTGATCCTTTGCAGTCAGGACAAACATGCTGCATCTGTTGTATCATGCCTGGTCCAAGCTGACGAATTGAAACTTTCATGCCAGAACCTTGACATGCAGCACATTGACTCGATGCACCTGTCTTTGATCCCTTGCTGCAAGGTTTAACACAACAAAAGCTATGTCAGTGCTCTGAAAAATCACATGCCCTATCAAACAGTAGACAAAATTAATCCTCATGGAATGACCTGGGAGAAAAATATCAAAAGAGAAGCAGGAGACACATCAAGCTATGAGGTTCAGCAATGCAGTTAAAGTGAGTGCTCACCCTTTGCATTTGGAACAGAGTACATTTCTTGCCAAGGACAACTTCTTTGTAGTCCCATTGTACAAGTCTTCAAGTGATACTTTCAAAGGATGCACCACATCATCACCCCTTCTCTGCCTATGGCCACCTCTGGCACTTCTACCTGTAGAAGGTTAGAAGAAGTGTCTGAATGAGTATACTTTATGAATTGCAACTTTGGTCTAGAGCACTCCCTTTTGCAAAGGCCTACCACAAGTACTGAATGGCTAATCTCTTAACATTTCAAATTGAGATTGGCAGACAAAAATGGATGTTGTGTATACCTCCAAAAGGTGATCCACCACTTCCAAAGAACGATTCAAAAATGTCAAATGGATTGTGGGTGGTACCACCTCCACCCATCATCCCCTCTTTGAGCGCATCTTCTCCAAACTGGTCATACAGTTCTCTCTTCTCAGGGTCACTTAATACTTCATATGCCTGGGAAATTTCTTTGAACTGCATTAAACCAAACACATGTTCAGATGTCAAAACAGTTTGCTGATTAGGATTAGGAGTACAAGCCACAGAATCAGCATTCGAGAAGGTCTAGTGTGCATCTGTAAGCGGTGGTCCCATTGACATGCACAGGAGGATCACAAAATGTACGACAATAAAAAAGTAAGTGTTTTGCACAGAAAAGCTAGGATTTCCAAACAAAGAAACGTTCTTCGGCGGGAACAACAACGGTAGTAAGAAGCTATGGAGAGAGACAAACAAAACCAACCAACCTACCTTCTCCGGGTCGCCTCCCTTGTCAGGGTGATTCTTGATGGCAGCTTTCCTATAAGCTTTCTTGAGTTCTTCCTGTGTGGCAGTTACGGAAATGCCTAGAACTTCATAGAACCTCGTACTGTTGCTTGTCTTTAGCGGCGCCCGACCGAACATCGCTGCGAAATATGATAAAATTCGAAGCCAGGAGCTCTTCTTCCAGTGCTGCTGAACAAACACTTACAAAACGTGGAGACTGCTATGCAAGCTTTCTGAAACCAAAAGAGCAAAACAGATCCCGAGGCTTTTGCTCTCTTACTCCTTCCTTCCCTCTGCTGAGTTGCTGCTAACGCTGCAAAAAAAAACAGTCCACAAACATCAAACAGACCTCAGAATTCAGACAAGATTCCATGCATGACAAGCTCTCTCCTCCTCCTCCTCCTACTATTTTCACAAAACTCTTCATCTCTTTCAGACAGAAAACAGCAGCGATTTCAGTTCTTTCAAAATATCTACAGACAAAACAGAACCTTGCGCTCTCGAATCCGCATCAAATTTCCAAATCCAATGTCGTCGCCGTCAACGCTAGAGGACTCTCCGCAGCATAGAAGAGAACACAGAGGAGGCTTTGTGCGGGCGACCACGGCCTCGTCCTTCTGGACTTTTCCAGCAGCGGCGGCAGAAGCAGAGAAGACGACAATTCCAAGTCGCCAGAACGTTCTAGAATTTGGAACTTTGCTCCTGCTTCCAGAATCTTCTGAGGTTAGTACCGGAATCGATCACCATTCATTCACAAGGTGAACAAGAAGACGACAATTCCAAGTTGCCACATCATCCAGAACAACGTTCTAGAAATCGGAACTTTGCGCATGTTTCCAGAATCTTCTGATTAGGTACTTAGCGCTGGAATCGATCACTAGATTAATTAATATCACCAATTCACACTGCGCAGTGTGGACCCAAATATAATCAACAAGAGTTATTTATTTAAAAATATTTATTTATCTTTTTTCTTTATTAAAAAGATTACAAGTTTGAAAAAAGAAAAAGAAAAAAACTTTTCACTCTCAAGGTGGTACTAAGCCCTAAGCAAGTTTAGTTTTTAATAAAAGTTTATTTCAATTTTTAAAAATAAAAATAATTCCCTTTCAAATTGAAAAAATACTAAGCATTTAAAAGAAAATCTCAAATCATTTTATTTTACTTCTATGTACATAATATTAAAAAATAAAAATAGAATTCAGGAAATTTAGTTATTAATAAAAAATTCTTTCAAAAATGTTGATAAAAGTAGGTATATAGTATTTAGTTTGAGATTTTTTTGTGAAATTTGATTTATTTTCGATTATTTAATTAATGATTTCTCACCAATAGAAAAATAAGGAGGATTAGAAGTTTCTAGACCGAACTGACTCGTAGGTCCTCTAGACCATACGGAACACGTGAACCAGTTAGGGAACAAGGGAACGAGACGTGAACTGACATAAGACAGTGTGCACAGTCTCAGGGAACGTGAGAGAGAACCAGTCGGAGGGAGCGTGGCAAGGGTTTGCTTTCTCAACGCAGAAGAAGAAGAAGAAGAGAAGCGGAGGCGGCGGTAGAAGAAAGAGAGGGAGAGAGAGAGCGTTCTTGTGCCGTTTGTTGCTGCGCTTGGAATTTGCAATATCACGGTGGGACGAGATCGTATTCCTCGTACGCATCCACGACACCTGCAAACTCGAGGTTTTTCATTCTGTTCCTTTTCATTATGTGTTTTTTTGGAAAAGTACAGAAAATCTGTTGTTGTGGCTTCTGCTGCTTCTGCCTCCTGATGCTAGTGCTGCTGTTGTGGTCGTTAAGTTAAAGAGAAACAGAAAACTATTGTGACAGTGAGTGTCGGTCGGTTTTGTGGAAGAGCAGACGTAATAGGTGTAGATAGAAGACGCTGAATTTTGTGTCCAAGTTTTTCATTATGCTATTTTCTTAGGTTTCTTTTGTTTTGGATAAAAGTATTGAAACTCTGTTGCTGCGGCTGTTGTGGTTACAACCGTCTTCCGTTAAAAGAAACATAAAACGATTGTAATAGTGAGTGTCCGGTTGTGGAAGCGCTGGCGTATACATAGAAGACGCAGAATTTTGAGTTAGATCGCTCGGTTAAGCTTTCTTTAGTCGGTTTTTTTCCTGTTTTTTTCCCCTTTTGTTTTCCCCGGTGCAGTATAGTTGTGTGGCTTTTTGTGAAGGTTGTTTGCCGTCCTTCTGTTGTTGTTGCAGCAAAATGTTTGGACGTATGCCAAAGAAGAGTGACAACACCCGGTACTATAACGTTCTCGGCGTCTCCAAGACTGCATCGCAGGATGAGCTGAAGAAAGCGTACAGGAAATTAGCCATCAAAAATCATCCAGACAAGGGTGGTGATCCAGAGAAGGTTCTATCATATTCTTCTCTCTTGATCAGCCTCTTTCTCCCTTGTTTTTTGTTGTTTGGAAGTTTCTGATTATGCTGTCTGAGTGTTCATCGGAATGCCTGTTTGATCTGCTGCAGAGAGGTGGATCCCTTGTCCTGGCGAAAATACAGAGAGTTTTGTGGAATTTTTTGTTGTATGCCAGATATTCTTGTATGTCAAGACTTAGGATTTCCTCTAAGAATGTATTTGAGTGAGTCCCCGGGCATGTATTCCTTGCCTGAGATTGTTTGATCCCCCCTACAGAGTCTGTTTCTAGATGCAGCATGTCAAGGTGATCCTGTAAGATGTTTTTTCCCCCCACTTTGTATCATTCACTTTCTACTCGTCACCTTCAGTACAGCACAAAGTGTGACTGAGTGAGATAGAGTGTACACTGACCAGTCTTCTTGTGCTTCCCTCCTTCTCAATTGGAATGAGATCTAAGAGTGTGGAAGGTTTTCTGTAAATGTAGTTCAAGGAAATTTCCCAGGCGTATGAAGTGCTAAGCGACCCTGAAAAACGAGATGTGTACGACCAGTATGGAGAAGATGCTCTCAAGGAGGGAATGGCTGGAGGTGGTGCCTCACACAATCCATTTGACATCTTTGAGTCCTTCTTTGGAGGTGGTGGTCAGTCTTTTGGAGGTATGTTTGACCTTTGCCATGTAAAACTGTGACTTGATTTCTATCACCATGTCCATGCTAAAGAGATTGATAGTCAAGCAAGCTTTTTCCTGCATCCTTTGTTTTGTTCTTGTTGCCTGGTAGCCTCTGCCATCCTCTTTGTAGGACTCTCATCTGTTATGCTTGTGCAGGTGGAAGTGGGAGAGGCAGCCGCAGACAGAGAAGGGGAGAAGATGTGGTGCATCCTTTGAAGGTTTCTCTCGAAGAACTGTATAATGGGACATCAAAGAAACTTTCATTGTCAAGGAACGTATTGTGTGCCAAGTGCAAGGGGTGAGTCCTGAATCCTTCTGTACTTTCAGCTGCTAATCCTGTGATCACTTACTGCTGCCTATCCACAGTCATGTGTAGTGGTAAGTGTGGTGTTCTACAACTCCATCTTTTCCTTGTGAGATGTGCAAGATAGCCTCTTTCTTATTCATGGTTCGCTGGTTGTTTTCCCCAGGCATAGCTTTGTTTTGGTTTTCTATTTGTTTTTAGACAAGCCAACTTAAATGTATGTTCTGGTGATGTTTGTGCAGAAAGGGGTCAAAGACTGGTGCATCAAGCCGTTGTGCTGGATGCCAAGGTTCTGGCATGAAGGTTTCAATCCGTCAGCTTGGTCCCAGTATGATCCAGCAGATGCAGCATGTGTGTGCTGACTGCAAAGGATCAGGTATTTTGTCCTCCTTGGCTGTTGTTACACTGGCACTTTGCAAGTTGCTTTCTCCAGCTTCTTGTAGGCATGTACCATCCTGTTTGTAGTGGAATCACACATACAGACTGAGTGTTCTGGTGGTGTTCTTCCTTGCAGGAGAGGTTATTAGTGAAAAAGACAAGTGTGGACAATGCAAGGGTCAGAAAGTTGTGCAAGACAAGAAGACTCTAGAAGTGCATGTTGAAAAGGGGATGCAACATGGACAGAAGATAACCTTCCAAGGAGAAGCAGATGAGGCGGTATGGTTTTTTTTTTCTTTCATTGTATCCACTTCCACATATGTTTTGTTCACATCTGCTTTCAGATATGCTTTGACTCAGGGTAGATTCTGTTCAATTCCACCCTAAGCAGAGTGGCAGAGTACTTCACTTGCCATGTCGTCGCTAGAGTTGTTTCTCTGTGCTCTTGTTTGTTGTGAAATTTAAGTATCCATTGCCATGCTTCTATGTTACATATGCCAAACATATTATGCTCTTAATTTCCTTTGCTGATGGCTCTTTGTGAACTCCAGATGTGTCTGACTCAAGTATACTAAATTTATTAACTTTTGGTGACCAATGTACACAGCCGGACACAGAAACAGGTGACATTGTATTTGTTCTGCAACTGAAAGACCATCCTAAGTTCAAGAGGAAGGGCGATGATTTGTTTGTGCAGCACACTTTGACTCTGACAGAGGCATTGTGTGGCTTCCAATTCCCCTTAACACACCTTGATGGTAGACAGCTTCTTATTAAATGCAGTCCTGGGGAGATAGTCAAGCCAGGTGTGTGCATGTGTTCATTTCTTGATTCTCCTTCTCCCTTCATCATCTTCTTCTTTGCGTGGAAAAACTCATCACTGTTTCAGAACTGAAATCCTCTCCTGACAAAACAACAAACATTTTATCTGTGATGAATCCTGACTTTTTTGGTATTTCTTGTTTTTCTGGATGGAACAAAAAAACCAGGTCAATGCAAAGCTGTGAATGATGAAGGCATGCCACACTATCAGCGGCCATTTATGAAGGGCAGGTTGTACATTCAGTTCTCTGTTGATTTCCCTGAAACAGGCTCCCTATCTCCTGATCAATGCAAGGCCATTGAAGCCATTCTACCTCCAAGACCTTCAAGTGCTGACATGACTGACATGGAGTTGGATGAGTGTGAAGAGACTACTTTGCTCGATGTCAACATCGAGGACGAGATGAGAAGGAAACAGCAACAGCAACAGGAAGCCTATGAAGAAGATGAGGAATCCTCTGGTGGACCACGCGTTCAGTGTGCCCAACAGTAGTAGTACTAGTAACCAGTAGTAGAGCCAAAGGGTTGGGGGTGTGGGGGATCATTATTTTTGGTCATCAGAAACATGGTGTCTGAAACAAGATGAGTTTCCCTCTCCTTCAAAATCCAATTTGGTTTCTGCCGTCGTTGTTATCATCATCATCACAAGAGCTTTGATTTCGCAAGAGCTTCTCATGTCTTTTAATCTCTTGAAAACAAAAGACTGTGGAGGAGGAGTCTAGTAGTAGCAGAGCATTGATGATCATATTTGAGTGAAAAATTGAGTTGCAGGCAAAATCAAATCCAGCCTTGACATTCAACTAAGATATCAGTAGTGATGCTAATAGCAGTAATTGTTTGATCTTAATAGATAATCGATTGAGAAATTTATTAACATTTTGTTGGGGAGGAGTGGCCACCCACTGTTTCATTTTCTTCTTCAATTGATTACTCTTTTGTAGCTTAGCTACCTCAGGGGGAGGACATGTGTGGATCATCTCTGACCTCATATATGATGATGCAAATGATATGATTATTAAACTTTTGACTTGTGTTTTTAATGTAGGTTGATTGTTTTTTAGCTTCTCAAAGTCCGAAAGTAAGTCTCAAGCATTGCTGTTGTTGAGCATTGAGTTTTGTTGGCATTAAACAGCAGTCCTGACAGATTGAGGTGGTGATTGTTCTTGAATTCTTGTGGTATGGAGAACAAGGGTGTGCTGTTTAAATAATGCTAATGATTCAAGAACAAAGCAACAAGCAAGCTTCTGTGATCTTCACAACAAGTGATTGAAACAAGGCAAAACTACTAAGCAAGTCTGATAACTGTCTATAAATTAAAGAGATGCAAACAAAGCAAAGCTAACTTCTCTCTCTGACAATCATCATCATCATCTTTGAAAAGAAAGAAATGGAAACAAACAATCAAGCAAACTTTCTCTGAACACTTACAAACAAAAGATATGGAAATGAAACAAGCAAAGCTTCTCAAACTTCTTTGATCCCCCTTCCTGAGAAAATCTAAACAAAGAAAGTTTGTTCAAGCTTCTCTGATCACCTACAAAAGAGATGGTTACTAGCAAAACAACAAGAATAAATGAACTCATGATCTCAAATCCAGCAACAAGAGAAAATCATCTTTCTTTTTTGGGGAGATGGGTAGTAGACAAAAACCACAATGAGCAAACTGATCATCTTGACTGGAACAACAACAACAACAGCAGCAGCAGCAGAAAAAAATGAATGGATTTTTGTACATTACACCACGTACTAGTACATAATGGAAAGTAGTGTATGTATTTTGGTATTAGGGACATAATAAATAAATAAATAAATATATTGTTACAATATTGATTGTTTTTTGTGGAATAGTACTATGGATGAAATTCATCCAAATGAATTGTTTACAGGTCATTTATATTACTTGGAGTATCAAAATCCAAAGCATTTTGCACTGGGAATTTTGGAGTTATGAAAATCATTGAGTTTCCATGTGAGATTATATACCATATTTCAGAAAGTGGAAAGATAAGAGTCAGAATTTTTTTGAGCTCTTTTGTAAAAGTTGTTTTTTGAGGGGTTGATGGATTAATTAATTGATTGATTCAGGAAATGAAGGAGGGTTTTGGGTACCCTTTTGGATACAACCTGAGTGCAAGGGGGTTTCAAGTGAAGGAGGTTCGGGTTTCCCATTACAACATCCCAAGTAATTCAAATGGGTTTATTGAAATGAAGGGTTTGGGCTTTTGATCTTAACCTGAGTTTAAGGGGAGTTAGTGAATTTGAGGATTGGGTTTCCAATCCAACACCAAGTATCAAAGGAGTTTAGTAAATGAAGGTTTCGGGTTTTAAATTCAACCCAAGTTCAAAGGGGTTTTTATAGTGAATGGAGGTTGGGGTTTCCAATCTAACACCCAATATCAAGGGGGTTTAGTACATGAAAATTTGGGACTTTTAAAAAAATCTAATTGAAGTTCAAGGGGTTCTAGTGAATGAAGGTTGGGGTTTCCAATCCAACCCCAAAGTTCAAGAGGGTTTTAGTGACGCTAGGGTTGGGTTGTCGAATCCAACCCAAGATTCTGGGGTTTAGAGAGTTGGTACCTAGTCCAAACAAACCCCCTTATATTCATGTACTAAACACCCCCTTGAGGTCATACCAAGCTGGCAAGGTCCTTGATACTAGGCCCAGGCCTATATTTAGTTTAGAGCATCTCCACCAGTGCTCAGTATGTGACTTTCAGAGGAAATCTTGGATTGAGGTTCATTGGTCAAATCCAGTGAAAGAATCCACTGGAAGACAGACTGCTGGGACCCTGAAAAAATGCCCAGTTTTCAGATCCCTGGAGGAGCACTAGAACAGTCTAATAAACACACTCAAATCGAAGTTTTTGACTGCTCCCTGTTTGTTTCTGATTGGGTAGATAGTTTGATTGGTCCATCAAGTGGGTTGCTATTAGTTTAGTCTCCCACCTGCTTGCACTCCCAGTTTCAGTTTTATAGGTGGGGTTGGAAAGAAGTTGGCAACTGGAACTTGGATGTGAAGAAATAGTTTTTGCAGAGTTGGTGGAGATGTATGCTCTCTCTTATATACTTTCTACCCATACCAAAGCTCCAACACTGGTATTTTATATATATCCCCATGCTAAAGCTACAAGTAAAGTGACACAATGGAGTTTGCAAAGTCAAATTGTGCACGTGGGTGCTTGGCTACACTGGAGCAGTACTTGTTTCCACCAGATCTACTATTTCCTTCTCATCATCATTAGTTCATGATTGATCATTGCAATAAATGCCTAAAGTTGAAGAAAAAGAAAGCATCAGACTCTGCAGTTGCTCTGGCCCATTGGGGGCTCTCTCCAACTCTTCTTTCATGGACCACCTTGCGATGTTGATCTTGTGCCCATTAGGAGTATATGCTTTTTTTTGCAATACTTATATATACAAAGGAAAGCAAACAACACTTACATCGTACTTGTGCAAGCTCTATATTTTGGAGCCAGCAAACAGGTGTTGTTTTCGTTGTGAATGTAAACCTCAACAAATTTTGTGAAACAGAATTTATGTCTTCTTGAGAAATGGAGGACATAAAACCTTTGAGGCATTTATTTCCACGGCATGAGTTGCGCTTTTGATGAATTTTACAACACATGATTAATTCAGCTTCCAAGATAAACCAATTGACAGTAGCATCATCAAGTTTCTTTTTTGGGGGTATATTATTACTTGTTGATTCTGGAGCATTATCTAATCTCTCCTTCAAGTTTTGGAAATGAGTTCAACTTTAATCCACTTTGCCTGTTTGTTTTGTGTAGGGTAAAGTCCTCGGCTATCTATCATGTTGCGTGCCCTCATTTTGCTAATGCCCTTGACTGAGGGGCTTTACCCCTCATAAAGACCTTCCAGAAATTCAGTGGAGAAACTGAGGCAAAACTGGGATGGGGGCATTATGAAAAACGAAATGCTCTCTGTGCTCCTGGAGAAAAAAAAATGCTTTATAAGGTCACCTCCAGATACACTGCAAAATTTCCAGCAGGTCAGTGAAATTCTCTCTCAAATAGTGGCAAGTATGCGGGTGCAATTAATTTAATACAAGAAGTAATCACAACATCCCACTGACCCACCCACCATATGCCCTTTGATTTCACTGAAAAGCTTCATTTCACCCAAAAACTAACTCCTTAAGTAGCACTAATGGGTAACAACAGTGCAGCAGATTGCTGGAATCAGATGGTGGTCAAACCAATGAAAGTCCCTGGTGATGGTTGTGAAGGTACCAAGGTAACAACAGAGAATGTAGCAGCAACAACTCACCCCAAAGATCTACAATTCCTTTCTCTTGGGTTTCAGAACAGATTTTGCTATTCCCATCATCAAAGTTTCAGCAACCCAAAGGATATCTGTCCGACAACAACAACAACAACAACCACCCATGGGATCTTTTGTCCCCATGGACCTTTCTTTTGTCACTTGACTTTCTTTTGACTATTCTTCAAATCTTTAAATCTGGCCTCATTGGTTGTGAACTTGTGAGGGAAGGGAAAAGCGGAGGCAAGGAGAAGCAGAAGAAGAAGAAGAAGAAGAAGAAGAAGATCATCCAGGTGAAATTCTTTGGGACCCACACAATCACCTTTTTTGTCATTTCTCTGTCTCATTCAAACAAACCCGTTTTATAGGGGGAAAGTGTTTGCAACTGTTTTCAACATTGTCCTTTTTCTCTTTGGGTTATATAGCTTATAACTTATCAGCAAGATTCAACACTTATGCTCAAGAGTTTGAAGAGCTGCAATTTGAGCCTTGGAACAAACTTGACAATTTTGGTGTACACATCATCTTTGTTGTTGTTGGCAGCTAAAAGTAGCTTAGTTGAATTCTTAGCCAAAGAAAAACATCCTTTTGTGGGGTGGATGGGGTTTCAAGTTTCAAGAAAGAATCTTTTTTTTTTGTTGGGGTTGGTTGATGTGGCCTTCTTCACCTTCTTTGTTGACTGAAAAGTGCACCAAATAGTGCATCAATCTACTTGGAGTTTTGATGAAAACAAGAGTGAATTCAAATTCCCAATTTGGTGTCGATCTGACCTTTTTTGTTCAAACCTTGAACTTAAGTATCAACAAAATTTGAGTACCTAGTAACCCAAAAATTCCAGAACTCGATTCCAACTTGGTGTCAATCAAACTGTTCTTTGTTCAAACCTTGAACTTAAGTATCAAAGATTATTGAGTCACTCAAAAATCTCAGAGTCAATTCCAGTTTGGTGTCAGTCAAGCATTTTGTTCAAACCTTTTTATTTAAGTATTTAAAAATTGAGTACCCAAAAATCCTAGAGTCTTGGGCTGTGGGTGGGGGAAATGGAAATGTCTGTGGAAGGAGGAGGAGGTAGGTACCCACCTACCTACATGCTACTTACCAATTTGGATTGGAGAGAATTTGCAATTTGACAAGTGTGTTTGTTTTCTTGTTCCAAATTGGACCACCCAAGTGCTCACATTTCACAATAGCCAAGAGAAGAAGATGAAGAAGCAGAAGAAGAAGAAGAAACTTTTTGTAAGTAACTTATATGGCAATGCAGAGCTAGCTATCTCTGCCGGGTTGCAACAAATTGAGAGAGGCCAAAAAGTGTGCATGAATCAACATAATCGTTTTTTATGTGAATTGAAAATTCCACAAAACCTTGACAGTGATCCCACAAACAATTTTTGATCTCTGAATCATAATGCAAATTTCTTAATTTAAGTGTTTATTTTTTTTGGAGTATTTTGAGTATCCATTTGTTAATAGACTTAAAATTTCTGTTTTCCGGTATTCTCAGTACCTATTTGAATTTTTGAGTACCTATTACAATTGCTATTGCAACCATGGGTATGACAGTTTATGTGAAATCAAGACCTTAGGGTTTAAGGTTCAGTGATTGCCCTGGTAGAAATTAAATACTTTTCAGTTGTGCAACACCAAAAAAAGAGAAAAAAAACTCTGAATTTGGCTGAAAATGAATATAATCAAACAGAATGTTATTAGTAAGCAAGCGAGAGCAAGAAACAACAACAACACTGTTTGTTGTCGACAATTGACAATGTGCTCAAATTCTTTTGAGTGTAAACTCTAGACTAGAATTTGCAAAGACCTAATTCAAATTCAGAACAAAACCCATTGATCGTCATCATCATCATCATCATAAAAACTAAGCATCCCTTAAAGATCTTTGAGCCTGGGGGCTTGGGTTTTTCCCTTATGAAATTGAGACATGCAGTACTCAGATAGTTGCACCATCATGGATGGAGTGACTCACAAGCTTTGCATATGTTTTTCTTGTAGGCAATATGTACTTCAAACAAACACAATGGCTGTAATTTGTCAATTTATCTAACTAGGAATTGCAGATGTCATTGAAGTCAGATCTGATCCCCGATTAAAATAAGTCTCCTAAGTCCCCACACTTTCATCACAGATGGTATGTATATATAAGAACGAGTCATTCATATGAATAAGATGAAGTTGGGGTGTAAGTACTGACTACACCGCCACTTGATTGTGTACGACCAGAGTTGGGGAATTTTACCCTTTCAATTCTTTTGTGTCGGCAGGTGTGGCCCAATTGAGTGGGCATGGAATGAATGAACCGTGGGCCTCTTCCTTTTTTCCTGGAAGATCCTATAGCCTAGCAGCCACAACCCTACTACACCAGACAAGAAAACCACAAATTCAACTGCCAAAGGACTACTTCTTGTTGCCACAAAACCCAAGTTTGAAGACCCACTTCTCGTTGTTGCCACAAGTGTGCATCTTCAAACTTGGGTTTTGTGCTTCTGCCAAAGTGCTTCCTTTGTGGTGGAAACCCTGGGGTTTTGTGGGTTCTTATGGCAATGAGGTAATTAGTACTTTGGCAGAAGAACAAAACCCAAATTTGAATACCCATTTGTGGGTTCTTTGGCAACAAAAGTAGGTACTCAAATTTTGGTTTATTGGGACACTTTTGACAAAATCACCCACAAAACCCAAGTTTGAAGACTGACAATTGCAGCAACAAGCCTTCTTCAAACTTGGGTTTTGTTCTTCATACAGTTGGACAGGATTCCACAGAGGTGTTTTCTTTCCCAGGTAGAAAGATGACTAAACACTAGCATCACCAGCCAAGGAAGGACTCCTCATCATGCAATTCGAGAAAGTAAAACTTTACCCAACCAAACATATAAAAGGAAACATGTATGATGATGGGGGCTTAGCTAGCTAGTTGCTACTGTTTGAGAACAACAAAGTTCAAACAGAAGAAGAAGAAGAAGAATTTCAAGTAAAATGGAGGTTTTTTTTTCCCCCTGGATTTTAGTTTTTGGAATTTGGATTTTTTAAAGGGACACACACCTTTGATTAAATCCACAACACTACAAGAATACTTTGAAAGTCATGCTTTGACATTGTTGGTGTATAGCTCAGTGGGTTTTGACTTTTTGACTGTATTTATAGCTGGAGTTTAATTCACACTTTTGTCATGGTGGGGTACTGAGAGAAAGGGTAAGTTACAAGAGTGCACTTACCAAATTGCACCAGTCTAGGCTAAATGCTTAAGTGTAACTACCCTTATAGAAGGATCTAAAAAGGGCTTTCTTTGAGCTGAATTGATCACTAGCAGAAAGATTGAATGGTGACTGTTTACAATGCAGCAGCTGTAGCTAGTGGGGTTTTCTATGTGAAGTTTGCATTCTTTGTGCAACTGGAAACTTGTCAATGATGATGATGATTTCTCATCATCACAAAACAAGCTTTTGTAATTTGCAGCTTTTCCTCAACTGTCTTTTTTCCTGTCTTCCTTAGTGGATGAATAAATGAATGAATGAATGAACCAACCAACCAACCAACCATAAGGTGAGAATTGTCATCAAAGAAGGAAGGTAGGTGCCTTGTTTCTTAGAGTTTCCGAATATTGGCACCCAAAAAACCCTCTTCATGATAATGATGCAACCTGGCGAGTGGTTTTGAGGTGTTTGTGGGTCAAGGTAAGGGATTTTGTAGTGGTTTTTTTTTCAGCCATTTCAGAACTCTCACACTTGAAAAAAAAGCAAATTGTTTTTTGAAGAAAGGATTTAAGTAACAATGAACATGTATGTGGTGAAGAAGAAGAAGAAGAAGAAGAAGAACAACAACAACAACAAACAATACAAGTGGTTGTGGGATCAAATCTCAACTGCCCAAAACACTCATCCAACTCTTATGCAAGATGTGGGTTTTAGCCGTGGTGTACTTGGTTGCAGCCCTCTTTACTTACAAAAAACACTTGTCCTCTTCCTCTCTGGATCGGTACCGGCCTTTTTATTAATAAAGTTTGGCAGGGTTACATCAAATGAATGCAGTACCTAATCATTGGGTAGTCTCTGCCTTAGGGGAACAGCCAACAAAGTGCAGAGAGAGACATGGGGTGTGGCTAAATTGCAAGGTCGACTAAAACCCTAATTCTTTGGAGGACATTCCATCTCTTCTGCTCCTACTTCTTCAAGGATTTGATCTGATGTATGAAACAAGCTTTTGGACCTGGAATTCAGGAAGTGAAATCTCTTCCAAAATTCTTTTTTAGCTGGATAGGTTGGATGGGTTGGGCTTGGTACATTCAATTTTGTTCAAAGCATCCCCATATTTTACTTCTAAAGAATCTTGCAGGGTTGACAGTTGACACCTTAGCCCAGAAAAAGGGTGGGGAGGTCCTGCTATTGTAAGTGGGCCAAAACCCCCAAGACTATGATGTGCTTTGTGGGCTCCATACTGCTCTAAAACCCTGAAGAAAAAGAAGAAGAAGAAGAAGAAGATGTTGAAGATGAAACAAAATTGTCTATTTGTTGGTTTGTGTGTTTGTTGTATGTCTGGTTTCGGCATCACAGAATAGGAAGCGAAAGTTTTGGCTACCCAAAATTATATTAAAATGGGGAAAAACAAAACATCAAGACAATGAAGATGAGCCTTCTGGTTTGGCCACCACTGCCAATAACAACAACAGCAACAACAGCAACAATCATAACTTAATTGCAAATCTTTGAAATACTTGATCCTGGAATGAGACTCTGCCGCATGTGAATATTAGATCCTTGGTTCCAACAAGCCAGGAATAGTTTTAAGGTAGCAAGTACCTAGTACTTACCTGAGTTTCCTTTCGGGAGGTCAAAGAATCAATTGGGAGTCATGAAAAAAAGCTCAATCCGAATCACATCAAACAATCTGTTTGGAAACGCATCAATCCCTTGATCCAAAGCCACAGACTGATCAGATCATCACGGGGACAGTGGAGGAAGATGGCATCGTCTGAATGAATGACACCTCTGTGATATTACCCTATTTAGGGTTTTTTTTTGGTCGGGTTTTTTAAGTGTGTGTGGGTGGTGGAGATGGGACAATTTCCCGTGTTTTGCTTACAAAGGGGTTCAAAGTTCAAACAACCCATTTGAAAGTTGTGTATCCTTTGAAAGCATGAGAGAGTGGAAAACATGACAAAATGAATGGGAAATAAAAATCGATGTATAAACCTGTTCAATAAAGGCACCAATCCGGAGGAGAAGTGCAAGTACAAAAACCAGAGGGAACCTAAGTCCAACCAAGTTGAATTGCTACAAGTCAGATGATGTCCCAAGGCTAGGGACTGAAAGTCAGGGAGAAGCTAACTCAACTACCAACTGCTTGTAACAAGTCTGCAACTGGGATGGAAGGTGGGTCTGGATTGGGGTCGGGGAAGTGGAGAGGTGGCTAAACCCAGTGCTAGGTGTGGATGGGGGGAGGGGGGTTGGGGGAAGTCCACAGGTGGCTGAACCCATTGCTACTGTTCGACTTAAGATTGAAGATGCTTGCCTTATCCAAGAAACCCACAATTTTATTTTATTTTGCTTTCTACAAATTCAATACAGAAGCAGTTAGGTGAGATCACAAGCAATTAACAAAAGAATATATCAAAATGTTTACAACAATCTCACACAAAACCCTCAAATTTTCTCTTACCCAGCTCTGGTCACAATTACTACTACTACTCCTAATGAAACCTCAGGTGATGACCATCACCACCAACAACCCTGGTTTCATGCTTTTACAGTAGTCGATAGTCGTGCAGGTGGGCACTATGAAACCACAGGGAGCAATGAGCTCACATAGACCACAACCCAACTTGGATTGAGCTGATATGTTAGTGATCCGCAATCTTTGAGTTTCAGGTGAAAACCATTATATCTAAAACCCCAGATAAGGAAGGATTCACGTTTGCTTCCATTGTCTTCTGCTCCCCTTTGATCCTTAACAAAAAACCATTGCACAAAAACCAACCCTGTATTTAATATACATAGATGTCTATAGATAGATGGATGTCCCAGGATGCCCATTTGTTGGGCTTTGCCCCCATCAGGGGAGAGACTACTAGGGAAGTTACAAACCATCATCCCTGATGAAGAGTTTTCCATTTGGTTCCATATTCCTTTTGAAGGAATGTTCAGAAAGGTGTTATATGACTATGCCAGATCTATGCAAGAGTTGATTTTCTGGGGGAACTTTTCATGAAGACAATTTCCTATTGTCACCTTTTTTTTTGCTGGTCTGAAGTCTGAACTTTGCACAAAAGTGCGTGTGCAACACCATCACATGTTCAAACACAGAGAGAGAGAGAGAGAGAGAGAGAGAGAGAGAGAGAGACACACACACACACACACACACACACAAACAC
>Ga0209208_10004213_pt1 | contig 20485 bp, 11 predicted proteins | sample S1TSphfallax_3_FD_187694 | JGI IMG/M metagenome (GOLD analysis project Ga0209208, IMG submission 187694) | Host-associated microbial communities from peat moss isolated from Minnesota, USA - S1T2_Fd - Sphagnum fallax MG (SPAdes) (version 2) | ecosystem: Host-associated > Plants > Peat moss >...
CCCCGCCCACCCAAGTAGAGGGGGTCAAGAACTGGAAAAAAAACAAACCATAGAACACTACAAAGCCGGTTTGCAAATACCCCAAAAATTGTTTGTATGTTATTCTGTTGTTATTACAGTTGAAAGATGATTTATAAAACTGAAGATGGCACTCCTATAGCACTTTAAATCGTTTAAAATAACAAGAAATGAGAAAGTTAGAAGCTTTGAAAGTAGGAGGCGTCAAAAGAGAAGAAATAAGAAAAAAAACATTTTGTAAGTTGAAAGCTTAATTTTCTTCTTGCTATTTTTCCATTATTCTTTTTCCTTTGCACTTCAAAGATGATTTCTAGAGCTTGAGGTAGTGCTGTCATAACATTTTAAATCACTCAAAATGAAGGGCATATGACAAAGATCTAAAAAAATGTTCGATCATAGGGTAATGATTGGTGATGAGCAGTTCTACCCTACATGGTTATGATGTAACCAAAAGAAAACGGTATAAAGAATATCTCTTGATTACAAATCCAAACTCTGTGCAACAATTTTTGCAACTCATATCCTACCAAACCGACATTGTTACAACAACCTGGTGTTATTGTCCTAATAGAACATGATTATCCATATCCATGAGAATCTTTAAACTACACATACTTCTCAGTCCCTTCTAGACTACTACAATAGTAACCTTCAAGTTGTTGCCAGAAACAATTCTACACATTATGAGTGCACGAGCTAATGGGGTCTGGCTTAAGGTCAGAGCTTTCAATGTTCAGTTGGTCCATTATGAGCTGCTAATCCATCCTTCTATCATATGAGATTATACTTGGTTTAGTTTTAGAATCAAGTTGACTTTTGAATACAAACCAAGGATGAGCAATATATGCCAAGTTGGCTTGTAACCACTTAGGAAAAATAGAATCTTGTGCCAAATACGAGTCTATGGATATTTTTTATAATCTCTCCCATTTTGTTCCTATTTTACCCGTGTTCTGCCCAACCCAAGGATACCCACTAAGGTTTCTAGCTCTCATTCATACGCATGCACTACTCGTTAGATTTGAAGAAAGGTTCCACCAAGGTCCCATGCAAATACATCTCTCTACATGATTCTAATTCTATAGCTCATACCTCCTTTATGCATCATCAACCCTCAACATCAACCCCTTATAAAGCTTAACATTAGCAAGAACACAAAGCATGCCATGATGTAGTCATTGGCGCAACAAAAATCAAACAACAACTACTGATCTCTGCGAGCTCCTCATTCTACACAATCCACAACAATTTCAACAAAAACAACAAACATGTTCTTCTTTGCCCTTGAACTCCCCTTCTTATATTCATTTTGCATCGTCCTACTTCCCCTTTGCGTTGAATGTTTGCAACGCCTTTGGCCACCCATTGTTTGCTGCCAACATGTTTCACATAACACATTAACAAACAAAGTTGCCTACCTAAACTCACAAGTCTTTTCCAAGTAATCATTACAACCACTAACAAACAATGATAATATAAACTTCACCGTCTACACAAATAAAGTTGACGACCGTTCAAAACAAAAACCTAAACCGGAAAACAAAGGAGTGTTCACATGAAAAATATCCAACTGATTTCATGTCCGATCACAATGAGTTCTCAAAAGTGCACCCAAATTTAAAGATTCCTACACTTTTAGCAATGATTTTTCCTAATAAGTTCTTTTTCCAAATGGTGAAAAATTAGTGCTTTTGAAAATTTATGATTGTTAGTCTTAGGGACCCAACCTCCATGACTCTACAAGTCCAGTTTTGGATGAACTTCAACTCATCCCAATTAGTGGATCTAAGGCATGCATTGAGTTTTGGCCACTTTCCTTATTATTTTTTCTCACCTACCTTTTTATATAATTTTTTTTTTCATTTGCCCACATGTTATACCCAAGCTACCTACCTACATCCCACCTATTTATCTACTTCCCCAGTAGATAGAGCTATTGGGTTGTGTGTATAATTGCCTAATCGATAATTGAATTAAACAACCTAGTTAAATGGATCAATGATGGTTTGGGTTTTCACCATCATCCTTGGGTCCATACTCACATGTATATTTATAAAATGTGTAATCAATTCAAAACTTAGGGTTGGGTAAGATATGAAATTCAAAAGGCAATTATATAATAAGAGTGAACAATAGAACACCATACCAAATATGACCAAGGTAGTTTTGAATTCTTAGCATTTTGGCATTTCCTTATTGGGTATCTGTTTATAAATGTTCCATTTTAGTGGAGAATCTTCATGACTTTGTTCATCATTTAAGAATTTTAAGATGATGTGGGATGTTTGTACATTCAACCTCAATATATAGGTTAGTAGGATAGCTAGGTCTCAAGGTAATTAGTTGGAAAAATAGTATGGAAATTAAGGTTGAAAAAATAGGGTCAAGAAACAAAAACAAAAACACAACAACTAAAAAAAGTTGACTATGGTACTATGTTGGTTAATAAAGGGTCAAGAGTCAAATGAATAAAAACAACCCATCCTATGGACAAAATGGCCAATTGGTGCAATCATGGGGGTTAGTTCATTCTAACCTTGATTGCCAAACATGGACATTATTTTATAAAAAATTGTTAGATTCTACAACTATTTCCAGCATGTAACAAACAATATAGAAGGATGCTTAAATGTATTTATTTATATATATGTGAAGAATTTGGCTCAATTATTTCATACCAACTTGGGTTGCATAACAAAATTGATTTTATTTTTTTTCTAAACATTGATTCCGACTATGCACAGTTTAGATTACTAAACATTTGAGTTTTCTAGTGCTTAACATTACTATTGACAATCAATTGTCATAAGATTAAAATTTTAATTAAATGATTTATTTAAAATATAATTAGCCGTTAGTCCATGATCACATAGATTGTCCATGAAATCATTTCCACTTTCATTAATTCTAGAATATGAGATTTAATTTTCACCTATTGAAACATTAACATTTATGACATCCATGACGTCCTTTTTGGTGGTCCTTGTTGTCTCAAAAACAAGTTTTTGAAGGCCTTTCCAACAACCTCCAACATCCCCTACCATGTTTCCCAACAAACTTTAATTTGAAATATATATATATATATATATATATAATATTTTCAACCCTAATGCCAACAATATCTTATATGTATCTCTTGGTGTCCTTGATGTCCTTTGACAACATATCCAATGCCATCAACTCTCAACATCTAAATGCCCTTTATTGTTTGAAAAGAAAATTTTCATGTTCAACCTAATGTTCTTGGTGTTTCTAGCATGTCTTTTTGAGACCTTTGCCATTGCTTATTATATAAAAGTACAATATGATGGGTTTTTTGGATGACCCAATGTCCATTTTTCTAGGTTTGACACATATTATTACAGAGTTCCCCAAACTAAGCATGAAAATATTTTCCTAAAAATGGTTTCCTTATTAACACATTATAAAATAAATCTTTCAACTTCAAACAAATTAAACCAAAACCATCAATATTTAATCAATGATGAACTTTTCAATTCAAGTATGTCCAAGGTCCCCACCCACTTATGGACATATTGCTTATAGCCATTGTATGGAAATTACTCAAAACTTTGGTGCATGTTACTTCAAAGGTTTGTAGCACTTAAGATTTTAAAATATGGAAAGAAAAGTTATTATTTTTTCATAATTTCATTTAATAACCACAAAATCTCCATGTTTTACAAAGTCCATTTATTTACATAAACAAATTTTTTTCCAAAACTTGTTAACATTTAAAATATTTTTAAAGGTTTTTAGTAGGGTGGTAAAAAAAAAAGGAAACAATCACTACTACAAAAGTGGGGTGTATTCCACTAGGTTAAATCACTATGGGATCTTAAAAGCAAAATAAGTTCACTTCACTATAGTGATTTCACCCTGGTTAAAGTTATTTCATTATAATATCACTATGTAAACATCGTGTTTCACTCCTAGTTGACATAATTCACTATTATAATTTACTATGATAAATAGGTTTACTTTTATGTTCTTGTTTTAAATATTCTATGTTACTTCATGATATACCCTATATTATTTTAGGCTATCTTAGTTATTCTAACTTATACCTTAACTTATTATAGGCTATTACAAATTATTGCACCCTAAACTATTATATGTTATTATACCTTAAGGTATTTTAGTTAACTTATGGATACAATGACAAGAAATGTGAATGAACTAGCAATATGTGCATTGCCAAGTAACTAGTGTACTTGGTTGCAAGGTTCTTGCAAGGGGAGTACATTTGGTGACATATTTAACATATAACACCAACAAAAGATTGAAATCTCCTATTAAACTACGATAGGTATATAAAACTAATTATTAAGTATTAGTTGCAAATTGCATTCCACATGAGGAATTCAAATCATGTTAATATCTACATGTTAACCATTGTAGCTAACTTCAATCAAGCTCATACAATCCAATAATATAAGTCTACTTCTCCCTAATCTTCTTGAACATTATTCAAGTTCTTGATGTCCATAGAAACATGAAGTGAACAAAGGCAACAATGATAGAAAAGAGGAGAGTACAAACAATTGAAAACTTGAATCTAAAAGTTCAATTTTTAGATTGTGCAATGTCCCTTCCTAGATTACATCAATTCAAGCTTCTTGACTTGAAACATCTATAAACCATCAAAATAGTTTATTCACCCAAGGGTTAAACTTGAAGACGAGCAACAATGATAGAAAAAAGGGGAATAATTTTTTTTGAAAACCTAAATGTAAATTCAAGCCCTACCTACATCTAAAACCCAATTAAAGAACAAACTCAAACACTTCGAAAAAAAATTTCATCCAAGATATGTCATGTTTGAAGATGCAACAAGCTTACTTGATGACATCTAAAGTAGATGAACACACCAAGGTCTCTATTACCTAAATGCAAAGGCTACAAGATTGCAAACAAGTTTCCATAAGAAATGAATGATATTTAATAAGCTTTAGGCATGATGCAAAAAACAAAAATGTGTCAACATAATTAAACCAAAAGACATTACTTTCTAGAGAAAACAACTTAGACTTTATATGTACTAGTAACCAAATGATCTAGAAAGCCTCTTAAAGCACTTCCAACAAATTATTGTAAGGAAATAAAATTAATTTCATGGGTGAGGGGCAACAAAAAAATCAAAATCAAAATCAAAATGTGAATCCAGTATAATTAACTAGAAATGTTAATACACAAGATTAACATTAATTTGAGCATTACTTTGGATTCAAAAGTTGAAACATGCACAAAAAATTATTGAATCCAAATCATAAGTGCCTTCTAAATAATGTGAATTTTCAAAACTACTATTCAATGTTAGTGTGCTCATGAGTTGCAATGACAAAACTAATATTGTTCTACTCATGATGAAAAGGAATGATAATATTGAAAGATTAATTTACAAACTACACCTAAAAAATTGAAGTTCAAGCCAAAGACATTTGGATTTTGCAAACCTAAACTTGGCACATAAACACATTCCAACATGTACAAACAAATTGTGCATTTCATGTAGTTTTTCTACAATGTTTAAAATCACACTAATTGCATCAAAATTGTGGCACAACCCACTTTTGATGTGTGCCACCCAAAATTAACCAAACCTTGTAAACTTGTTGCACCTTACACATTTGCACAATATTGATGGTTGGTTTGCCATATGACAATGGCTTCTTCATATGGAAATGTTTGAAAAATGAAAAAAATAAAGTATAAAGACAAGTTCACAAATCCAAATGTCTATTTAGGTAATTCCAAAACTTGTTCTTCATGAAATTGATCATGCTAAAAGTGCATTCATCTTCAAGAAAGCCAAAGACTTAGAAAACAACACAATCTTGGCTAATTACTTGTTGCATCATAAAAGACTATTGAAAATTGTGTGACATGGTCATCTTAAAAAAAAATGTTTGCAAATCAAGGGTATAGTTTGAAAGTAAAGTAGGCACCAATTTGCCACATTCACCCACCTTTTGAGATTGACAAGAGGTGGCCTTCAACATGCCCAAGTGAACATGAAAGTTCTCATCTACTTCCTTTGGATTTCTAGCTTATAATTGTGGATAGACCACACCTAGGGTTGTCATGATTTCATGTTCTTTAAATGACATGGAAGTTTTGCCAAAAGGCCCCAAGTTGCCCTATCACATTCCTCCTTGACTTTCATGATAACCCTCTTGAAAACAACCTTGGTGATAAGGTTGAAGGCCTTTAACATTGTCATCATTAATGGCATAAACATGGTACTTATGACTAGCAAAAGAAAAAACTAGGTAAGTAACATCCTTTCCACCACTGAAATTAGAAAACCAACTCATGGGATGGTTTTCATTAGTTAGAAAATGAGTTGTGTCTAATTCAAGTGCATCCACATTACGAGTTGACCTTGCATGTTTAGGGATGACTTTTCTTGGAATATTTTAGGATTTTTTTTTCTTTCAAAGTTCTTTAAATCATTAAAACTTTATTATGACCCAAAAAGATATTGCATTATAATATTATGTAAATATATGTTTAAATGATCTCCCCCAAAAGATGTCATGTTAAAAAAACCTCCCCAAAAAAAAAGCTTTTATAGTATTTTATAACATTAGTTATAACATTTACTAAGTGTTTTTTCAATATTCTATTGTCATTAAATTTAATCCAAAGCATACCACATGTTTGCATATTTTACTAAAAACCTTATGATGTAAACACATTAGAGATTTGCAACATTAATATAATTTTTGACATTAAAAGATGAAAAAGTAAGCATTAGTTACACTTCATGCAACTTTTGTTAATGTGAATGCACTTAATCATCAAATGTTAGATCCTTGAATTTGATATATGAATCACAATATAGCTTATTAGAACTTTGTTTGGGCTAGGTTGATTTAATCCACAAAATTGTGCACACAAATACATTGTTGCCTAATGCAATTTTGATTAACATATGAAAACAATCAAGTAAAGGAGGATACAAAGGACCCAAGGATGAGTTCCACATCAAATAACACATTCAAAAATTTCAAAACTTTTTGAAAATTCCAAAATCTTGACAATTAAAGGATGGCATTTTACATATACCCCTTTGGTTGGAAACATCATTGAAATCCATTGCATCTTCATGTCTTTTATATTTGAACAAATTTGAGAGTTTTGAAATTGTTGGAACTTTTTTGGGCTATGCATACAAAAAGTAAATAAGCTTTACAAAAGTACCTCCAACCAATGCACTAAATCCATTTCCAACAAAGTGACCATGTTCATGACCAAAGTTCATCTTGTGAGCAAAATAATGCATACTAATTAAAAAAATGTAACCTTCTCCTTGAATGAAAGATGACACCCATTTCAATTGCCTTAGAGGACATTTATGTTATCATAGCCCATGTTCACTAATTTCCCAAAACTCCTACAACACTAAGTCCCAAAATTTTGAACAAAGTTTTCACCATTAGTCCAAACATGTTGTTAAATGTGGGAGAAACCCCCACAATTTTTACACATAAGAGGTTCATAATTCTCTTGCAACCTTAGATCACATATAAGTGGATTAGCAACCACTAAATGATCTCAATTGTTGTAACTTCATTTGTGTTCATCGCAATGAGGATGGTTAATGCAAATGTTGTTAAATTGTTCACCTCCAACAACACCTCATGCATGACATCAACCATGGCCCAACCATATGTATTAGATTAGTGTTTTTGGGAAATGTTTTTGACTTTTAAACCTTTTTTTTTAAAAAATTCAAAATCAATTATGGGATGTTCATTAGAAAATAATTGAAAGATAAAACCATATTGAATGTGTTTGTGCTTGTGCTTGGAAACTTTGCAGTTTCAACACCTAGCATGTTTCCACAAACTATTTAACTTTGGAACCATAAGCCTTTCTTTCCCCTCCACAACAATGCAAATCTTACACCAAATCCAATGCACCAAACCCTCATCATCTATTATTAATTACAACTACCCATGGCAACTGAACAATCCAAGGATCCTAGAATTTGTATGTTGCATCATATTTTCTTTTAATCTTTTTCATAGGAGGTTCCATGGACAAATCCTTAGATGTTGAATTAGACACAACCATGTGAGACATATCATCAATGGGGAAAATAGTAGGTGGTGTTGAATTGGAAGATGATGAACCAACCTTTGAAACTTGTGGTGGCAAGGAACTAGGGTATAAATAGGTTTTAAAAACTCGTAGTTTTTAAGGATTTAAGGCCCACGTGCACACACATTTCATACACTTGAAACCTTAAGCAAATTGGGAATGAAAAAGTTGGTAGGAAACTTATAAGTAATTTATAAAAAGGAAATCAACAATAACAACTTTGATGTGGCAAACCAAAGTTCAAAAACAAGAAGAGGAAGAGATACAATTGATTAGAAACAAAAGTTGTTAAAACAAAAAGTGGGGTTTAGGTAGAACCAAAGAGGAATTTGCAAATGCCATAAACTATGGAATTTACAAATTGAAATCACAAAATGTGTTCACTCCTAAAAGCTTAAAATGTTAGGTAGGAACATTGATGAAATTTAAAATAAAAGCCCAAAGTCCAAAAGCATAAGTTGTAAACCAAAATTTCAAAATAAAGATACAAAAATGAAATAAGAAAAAAATGTTTTGGCCTCAAAGCAAAAACAACAATGAAATAAAAAAAGAGAAAAAGTAGTGTTAAGAATAGAAGTTCAGTGCACCTTGAATTTGAAGATTGAAACTTGAAAGACACAACAAAAGATTTGCATAGCAAAGTTCTCAGCCTCAAAGCAATTTAGTAAAAATGAAATAAAAAAAGATTAAAAAGTTAGAAGCTAAACACACCTTAACTTTGAAGGTTGAAACTTGAGGCTCGAAAGGTATAACTAAAGATTTGCAATGTGCAAAACAATGTTCCAAAGTCTATATGTGTTCAAAGATTGAGATTTGGAATCCATTGTGGTTCCCACATTCTAATTTCCAACATTCAAATCCAATTTAATGTCCAAAATTCAAGTTCTTTTCAAAACTTGTAATCATTGCCAAATCTCGTTTTCATTACTTCACTTTGTAAACTCATACACCAAATCAATTTAAATCTACCACCAACTCTTGAAATTCATCAAATGAAAATTAATCTACAACTTTGGGCAACTCCATAGTAATAATACTACCACCATCATACAATATGCTTGAACTACAATGTACATAATGCAAAATAAACATTGCATTATGCAATGTTCATTAATGTTTTCTATAATTAAATTCTAGCAATTTCAAATGCCATTACATCCCCAAAAAATTGTCAAATTTGGCCAAGAGAAAGCATGATGGTGATAAACTAAACCATAATGGGAAGTGGGAAATGGCAAGTTAGGGTTTTAATGTTTCTAGGTTGTGGCATCTTGCCACTTGGCACTAGGAGTTTTAGGAAATAGTTTGAACCCCAATTTTCCGATGGGAGTGTTGTAGAGTCAAATCCATGCTCATCTTTTGATGATTTTTTGCCAAAAACTTTATGGTTTAGAAACAGTTGTAAGGTCAATGTCCCATTTTGGGATGTCCTTTTGAAACCTTGGCCTAACAACGATTATAATGGTTTCAAGGCTCAAGAAAATTTGGAAATGTTAAAATGATCGGGTCTCCATTAATTTTGAAAGTTTTGCAATGGTGACTTGTTGAATTATAAAGAGATTAGTAATATTTAGATGATGAACATTTTTCCTTCGTGTGCATGTGCGGTGTGCATCATGTTTGATTTTCTTAAGAGTGAAAGATCAATTCATGTAACATTTGAAGATCATGTTCATTATAAATGACAAATTCATGGAGCTTTATATATGTCATCATCATCCAATAGGTATTGCATTTTGTTGTATTGCATGTTGATACATGAGTTGTGCTATTAAATTTTGCATACTACAAGCCTCCTTCACATTGTGTTTTCTTAAATGAAGAAATTGTTAGAAGCTTTCTTTTTAATAATGGTTCAATGCTACTAACAACCCTTGTTAGTTAAACAATAAAAATGGTTTTTTTTTCTCCTTTGAGGGAGGATTTGTGGAGGATTTTAATGCAAGAAACATAAAACAATAAATGCCTAGAAATGAATTATTTCTATTTTAACCACTTTTACTTGTGTTTTGGATAATCATTGGAATACATTATTTCATTAATGTAACAATTGCAACACCTTGTGTTGTTAATAGAGTTGGCCCATATTTTAGGTCTTGTTCATTTTTTCCATGTTCTTTGCACATATTGGACCACAATCACATGGTCTATTTTTCCTATCATTACTTAACCTCAAAGTCAAGATCATAATAGTAGTATAAGACCAACACAAAGTTTGCTACCACCTTAAACCCTACTTATGAAACTTGTTTACAATGGGCAAAACAAAATGATGAGAAGCTTCAAGTTTGGCAATAGTGACAACATCAAGAAAATGAAAAGATCCAAACAATAAAGATGATGGTGCATGAGCAAGAAGAGTGACGGTAACCACATTCCTAAAACATTGTAACCTTAACAAGTCGTCAATACCTTAATGAAGCTACAATCCTAGAAAGACATCCTTATAACTAAAGTTTAATTAATTTCATTGCTATTTCATTTATTGAAATAAAAAATGTAATTAACTTATTCTTTAAACTTATTATTAGTTCATTTACTAACTCACTAATTGAACCTACTAATAACTAATACCTTTCATTTTTAATACATACCTTATATTTTTTCTATTTTTTTCTAATACAAAAGATTAACACATATTCTATATTAATTATATTTTTTTTTTCATAATACATGTAACATATTATTAAAAAATGTATGGCACCATGGTTTTCTTTTCAATTTTGTGATGTAACGAAAATGTTGATCATCAATAAGATGATTTAGCTAGATTTGGCCACATACTAAATATGAAAATGAAAAAAAAAACCATATTCTTTTTATGTTGTTGGCTACCTATTGGAAATTATCATAAAAATCTAGCAATTTGATTTTTTTTCCTCCAATTTTGGCAATTTTGTATCATTTGTTTAATGAAAATCCTTTGCATAGCGCAATTATTGGTGAAACTTATACAAGGCTTTTCTTTTTTGGTGAAATTTTGCCAAAAAAGAAAAGCCTTGTATGGCACCCTACATATTTTTACTCACCTATTTTATAAACCTTACTCACTTAAATAAATAACGAAATTAATATAATTAGAGCATAGAATGACTTCCTATGAACAAAGAATCATATTGGTAAAAGAGTTCAATGAATTACCCATTATGTCGCCAGTTCCCAAAATGTTATCGAGTTCTCACAACTTGATTGTAACTCATTACCCTAATTTCTTTTGTTTTCTTTCATAAAAGAAGGGGCTAGTAGCCTATACTAATTGCATAACAAGTAGGGAACTGACATTTACCCCTAGAGTTAAATTCATCTTTGCAAATCAATCTTTTGTAGGGATCAAATTTTCCAATGCATGCATGCCAAAGAAGATGACCAAGTTTCTAACAATTGGCTTTGGAAGTTTCATGGGGCTAATTACCGTAGTACTTTGGCAGATTTGGCACATGAATGTCGAATAATTAATTTAATTTAAATCTCCAGGTTTGATGCTTAGGTTTTTATTTCTGAAAATTTCAACAATAAAGAATAAATCTATTATAAGGTATAATCGGAGTTTGAGTTGTCTTAGTGGTCAGGTGGACCTCTACTTAATATTCTCCGTAGGGGATGACCATAGTTTAAACTTTGGCACCAACTTAAGCAACTTTTTCAAAATCTCGGCAGATTAAAAACTAAAATTTTTATTTTTTTTGGCACATTAAAAATATAATTTAATTTATTGCGAAAGTCGCCAAGGTACTATGGTATTTCCATAAGTGAAAATTATGGTTGCCCATGTCCAGTACTGAAATTTGTTTTTTCAATTCATTACAAGGTCAAGCTCTCACAATGGATCACTCCAAAGGTCCTTGAAATAAAGTGGAAAGAAAAAAAGCATGCATTCTTGACCCCCATTTCAATCCCGAGAAAGTGTGTCCCATCTTCAAAAAGAAGGGAAGGTCATTTTCACATTGCCATCTTGCTTGCTTCCTTGGTGGTTGGACTTTGCCTCATTCTTGTCTTTTGGGTCTAGAAAGCAATTGGGGCAAATTGCTTATGAAAGCATCCTTCCTAGAGTAGTTTTTTTTTCAATAAAATAAAATAAAATAAAATAGGTCAATGCAATTGAGAGTGCACAATTGTCAACAACCATTGGTGATAAATGTAACATGGGTAATCTACGGCCATTTAAAAAACAACAATGATAAAGGAGAATGAGAAAAGCCTCTTTCTTTCTTTCTTACATGACTTTGTACCATGTGCCCCATTTTTTCTTTTGCCCAAAATAGTTGTTTTCCCTTAAGTCAATGCCTATCATGTTTGTTGACGTTGTAATCGACCCATTGTTGTTGCCGTACAAGAATTTTGTAAGGAATAGTATATCCTCTTTGCACGCGGAGAAATTTCTGAGTGTATTGCAATACACCTTGTACGTATCAGAGTTATCGATAAAGTCTGGCGACTAGGGGGCAAGAACAGCAAGTTACAACATAATAAGGCATCAAACGCGTAACTGGGAATGAAAATTTTACAACATAATAAGGCATCAAATGTGTAACTGGGAATGAAAATTTTACAACATAATAAGCCATCAAACGTGTACCTGGGAATGAAAATTTTACAACATAATAAGGCATCAAACGTGTACCTGGGAATGAAAAATTTACAACATAATAAGGCATCAAATGTGTACCTGGGAATGAAATTTTTTCAACATAATAAGGCATCAAACGTGTAACTGGGAATGAAAATTTTACAACATAATAAGGCATCAAACGTGTACCTGGGAATGAAAATTTTACAACATACTAAGGCATCAAACGTGTAACTGGGAATGAAAATTTTACAACATAATAAGGCATTATCTAAATGCATTGTTATGACGTGGATTTCATCCAAAATTTGATGTGTAGGCCATTTCATACCAACTATTGGAATTGTTCTAAGAACAATTAGTATTACAACAACGTTTGTGCATTCTAATAAGTAAGGTTCTAGGTGGGGGACATTCTCAAAATGCAAGGCTAAACTTAGCTCCCAACTTGTCACGGGCTTCTTGGTTCCAACACTGTAATAAACATTTGAGCTCTTTCAAAATCCACTTGGTGTCATCAAAACATAACCAATTATTGATTCACAAGCTCTTTTGGTAGGTTCGACATTGTTCTTGTCACAAAAATATCCAAGTTAGAATCCTTTTCACTCACAAGTAAGTATAGGTGTGAAGATCCATGGTCCATTGAAGGATGTAAATGATAATTATATGTTTAGAACATTAGAATTGTTGACTTCCTATCATATTCATCCACAGTTGATATATTTCATTCATGACAAATGAATTAAGAAATTACAGGAAGGTTTTTTGGACATGATTTTTCTTTTTTAGTAAGATTTTTGCTCTTACACATTGATGGCAACAACTTCTTAAAAATCAGTGCTAAAAACAACAAACAATCAAATGGGGCAACTAACTACCCTAAGATTAAAGAATGAGTCACACAATGTGACAAAAAAAATTCACTTTTTGTTTTGAGAAAATATGATTTTTTCAAAATATCAACAAAATATTCTTATTCCCATTTTTTAAAAAGCCAAGATGCAAAAATTCAGCCAAGAAAACTGTTGTTTGTGAAGCAAGGATCTAACATTACAACTAATAGGTTGTGAATTTCTTTTCCATCATACAATTACAAAAATGAAAGGAAAGGATGAAGGATTGTAATTATTTGCATCCTCATGTTTTGTTTTATGCAAGTACCCTTAGCTAAAAATTATAATTTGGATTAGTTCATCATCTATTATCATCATTGGAAGGTTTCAGGAATATAAATATTATTTAAATCTCATATTAGTTTCAAGCTCATAGAAATATAGTGGCAATCAAAACAATACTTAGTATCCAATGACCACACTAGCTTTAAAACATGAACTTCAACAAATGAGGATCATAGGGCATTGACTATTGAGAACACCTTTTTCAACATGTCAAGTTGGTGCATGAGGGAAACAAGAAGTTATTGTGGTTGAAATTTGTCAACTATATAAGAGAAGATAACACTTTCAAGAAAGAGTAGAGCTTTTGAAACATGATAAGTACAAGCAAATTTGCATTAAAAAAATAAATAAATATTAATACTAGATATATAAAAATCACTTATAGCACTAAGGAGGAACTTGTGAAGAAACCCAAAGAGCTTGAAAAGTCAATTCACCTTGTCTTAACAAGAGTATTCAACTTCTTAGGTCAAACTCTCCCCCCCAATCCATACAAGCTTTTTGTCCATTCTTGATGACTCTTCCTTGACTATTTTGGCCAAAGTATAACATTGTTGAAAAATAGCCTATACACGCTACCTTGCTCAAAACCTAGTGCAACCTAGTGCATACCTTTGTAGACTTTATTGTCTTTAGAAACATATTAGCAAGTTTAAAAATAAGCCTGCTCAAAACAAAAACTCATGAAACTACTTTTAATCCCAACTTTTCACATCTCAACTTTCATTAACTCTTTCATCTTTCACATAAGGGATTATCTTATAATTTGATGTATTTTTATGGTTCTTGAAGGTTTTGCCTAGAGGTTTAACCCCATCTTTGAAGAGCCTCAAATTAATCAATAATTACATGTTTCAAGACTTTCAATTAGCACTCAAAAAAGTTGATACCAAGGGCAAAGACATCACAAGTCTCCTTAAACATCCATAATTGTTATAGATGTGCATTTTGCTAATATAAATAATTTTTCTATTTTATCTTCAACACCTATAATATTTCTTAACAAAACAACTTTTAGAAGGAAAACAATTCAAGGGCATAATATGGGAGTTAGTTATTTTAATCATATACTTTCATCAATACAAAGTTGCAAACAATTTTTATCAAGAAAAATGTTATTCTTGCAAAAATCCTTGTTGTTTCTTAATTTTTTTGAATGGATACATTACACCTGAAAACATTTAAACAATACTTGGAAATAAAACAAAGCTTTTCTTTGTAATAAAAAGGATCCTTCACTTTTTTTTTGCCTCCTCTTCATGTTTTTTTCCAATTAAAAAATGTTCAACATGTTTCTTCATTGTTGTTATAATATTTGCTTTGTATAGGTTATTAAACCTCTTCTACTTCTTATACATTGGGTAATATTGGAATATTAATTACAATGTTGTAATAAGTAAAGCAATCACATCCTTGAAGATTCACAACATCACCAAAAGAATTATGATTAACATAAATGAATCACCAAGTTGGTGATCTACAATTATAGGTTTACTTTTTTTTTCAACAAACATAAAATGATCTAAAAATTATTCATAAATATAATTTACTTGAAAATAATTCATTATCTATTTTCATTACACTTTTCACTCTTAGATCTTGTTGCTTTGTCTTACCATCAATTATCACTACATCCACTCATTAAAATAATATCTCTTGATTCATTAGTTAAACAAATTTCAACTTTATTTTCAAGAATATTCTTCCCTTGGTAATTCTAGTTGGGAAATTCGAATTTCAGTCGATTTTTGTTCTTTAAACAAGATTATATTTCTTAGAAATAACACATTAATAAGATGTAAAATAAAACCATAATTAGTTTAAATTCATTTTTGTAAATTACATTAAATCAACTGAAAATTAAATCACAATAATTCCAACAAGTCATATTATAGTTCATTATTTATATTGTAGAAAATATCTTTTTAATCATAGGTTGGTTTAGTTGCCATTATATTTTCATTGATAAATTAGTCACATATAAACCATCGACAATTTATAAGTTATATTTTTTTCGTTTGAAATAATTTAATTGGTGTAAGATCTTTATAGCTTTAATTATTTTACTTATTTTATTTCAATTAAAAGTTAGAATTTCAATGTGATTTTAATACAAAGGTTTTAAATGATCTAAACAAGATTTGAAGATGGCTTATAAAGATTTCAATTTCATTAGAAAAAAATTAACAAAAAATGTTTTAGTTAAGTTAGATGCAAATGTAATTACATGTAGAAGAACTTTGTGAAATTGTAACAAAATTTTCATAATTAAATGCAAGGGTTGTGTTTTAGACATGGATGTAAAGGGAATAAAACTACAATGAAACATTAAACTACAACAATCCAATGGAAGGTAAATTGGACAATTACAAACAATTTTGTTTTTCAAATTTTTGACGTTGTGTGATTGGCTAGCATCCCAAGAAGGATTTAACATTAAATTGCAACAAGATGTGTAGGATAATAATTTGTTTTTTAAAATCATAATGTTGTTTAATAACTTGTAAGAATGTGCTTTTTAAGTTTGGCAAACCAAACTTAAACCCCTATTTTTTGGGTGATATTTTTCAAAAACTTGCCCAAAAAGAACCCTTTGTGGGGTTGCAACCCCAATTTGTTTTACATTTTGACAAACTTTCACACACTTAAAAACACAAGTTGTGGATTGCACAATCATGCTATTGATATTTAAGCATGAGAAATAGTATGAAATCAAACAAGTAAGAGGAAAATTCAACATACTAAGGTTTTTAAGGAAACACATCAACACAACACATGCAAAGGTTAACAAAAAAAAAATTTAAGGAAAAAAAATGTAGTTTTTTTAATAAGGTACATTAGTACCTATGTAAATTAAATAAAAACAAAGTGCAAATAATATGTTAAAACCATGTCTATCAATAACTATAATTAACATTGAGATCTTAGTTCATTCAAAATAACTCAAAAAAAAACTTTAAACCATTAAATCTAACAATCCCATTTGCCTAAACAAATCTTCAAGCTTGCATGTAACCTTATTTGATTGAACATTGAAAATAATGATCCTTTTTAACATTTCCACTGGTCTTCTATAATTTTCACAAACCTGACAAACATTATTACACATTTAACCATTAATTCATGAAAGATATTTTTTAAAAAAAATTCAAACCACCAAATCCAACCATTTCATTAGCCATAACAATTTTTTACACACCTACACACAAATCTATTCACAGGTACACCTTTACATATATTAGTACATTAATATTATAACCTTTCTATGTATACATACATGGTTTTGAAAAAGGCAAAAAAGTAAAAGATTTATAATGAATAGGAATGAACATAGTGAGCAACAACACATAAACGATACTTATAAGTAGCATGAACAATAACAAACAACACAAGTAGTTCAATGATAAATATGCGCATGTTTTTTGATTTTTTAATAATTATATTTTATAATTATTATCACAAACTTAACCCCTCACACTTAGTAATGGAAATCACATAAAATTTGTTCATTCATAATTTGCATGTTTCATGCATTAGTATTGTGCATTGAAAACACATTTGACATACAAATTTATTGAAAAATGTGAAATTTGTGTTATATTTGTTCATTTATAGGTTTGTATTTTATCTGTCAACATATTTATTTGTGTGTCAAACATGTTTTCAATGCATGATATTTGTGTGTAAAATGTGCAAACCTATGAATGAATGAACTTCACATGATTTTCATTATTAATTCATTGTACGCTAAATTTGTGATGATATATTTAAAATAGATTTAAGTAGATTCATTGAAATATAAGTAGATGTCACAACTCACAAAATAGGTTGCAAATAGATGAAATATTGATTATTTTTTTTTTCAAGTCAATGGTGCAGTAAAATGTTTATGGTCTTCCAAAAAATTCATATTATTATCAAAATATTTTCAACTTTTAAAGTAAAAGTAAGAAAAAGTACAATTATTTATTGATTAGTTTTAGAACTACTTGTTACTTACTTTTATCATATTAAAGATTTTCAAAATTTGTATTCAACTAAATAAATTTTGTATTTAGCATGTTATGTTTTCATAATGAAAAATTTAAAAATCTTAATTTACTTTTTTATATTTGCAAGTGTAAGGTTATGCAATGTGTGGTGAATGGATCTTGTGGGAAAAGGAGATCAAATGTGGTTTAACATTTTTTTAAGCTAATTATTATATAAAAAATAGTTGAATAAGGTTTATTATTTCAATTTGATGTCAAAATAGAAGTTCCAAGTTCAATGATAAATGACCATGGTGTTCATTGAAGCATGAATATGAGGTTCAATGTTTTTCAAGTTTGAAAGGTGGTTGATTTGACTGCACCTTCCTATAAAAAAAGGCAAGCTAGTGTGGAAGATGGTTGATTTTGATTATTTCTTGTAAGAGGCGATTGAGCTAGCGTTAATCTTAAGGTGAATATTAAGTTGATGAATGTGCTCATTGGATGAAAGCTTCATTGAATTTGAAGTATCATCATTTGGTGTGGGGATAAGGGGAAATAATCATACAAACTTTGAACCACAAAAGAAAATTGTACCTAATCATTCACTGAGCATGAAAAAGAAAGAACTTTGTTGCCTACATCTCATCCAAAGATTTAAAAAAAAATTATAAATAACTTGCATTTGTGAGATGAGAGGAAAAACTTTCAAGATCCAAAGATTTTGCGCATCCTCACATTGATGATGCAACCATAACCATTAACAAACATCATTGCCAAAAACCATGGTGTAATTTCATTCATGCGTTTGCAATTGCCATTTGTTGTTGGTCCAACGACGAATTTTTTTTTACTTAACTTTTTTCACTAATTTTCCCTTTGTAATTTCCCAATCCCTCTTCATTCATTGAAATTTGTCTATTTTTTAATATAGAATAAAAGATTGAAAATATGTGAGGTTTACACATGGAAGCTAGCTTTATCAAGAAAGTCTTTATTTTTTATATTAACTAATGGACCTTTGTGTCCTTGGTCCAAGTGGGATAATCTTCATTGCTTTAAAGGACACAACTTTTCAAAAAAATAAAATCAATTATGATACAAAAATCATGCTAAATTCAATAACTTTTGTTCCAATTTTTTCAAATTTGTGAAATGGCCTTTTGCACATGTCTCATCCAAAGCTTTTCAATGATTACCAAAAGCACAAGAGAAGGTTAAACATGCACACAAAACAAATCAAACACCTATTTAAACATATTGATTACTATCTAGATAAAGTTAAGTTTTTTGAACATGAGAACTTCAAACTAAACCAAATCATGTAATCCATCATTATAATGTTAACTTGGACTAACATTTTTGAAGCTATGATTTCTCAATGCACTTTGAACATACTATAAATGTAATGGTGGCTAATAGCCCTAAATTGACCATAGGAATACATAGCCAATGTCAAATGGTGTTGTTCCTTAAAATCACAACTTCTTGAGTGCCCAGCTGTGCAAATGTGATTCATCAAAACAAACACAATAAAAGCAAAAGTCATTTTGTCCAAAGAGCGGATTGATGATTGATAGGCTCTTTACAACTTTTATTTTGTGTGCACATGCAATTTCACATGGGTTTACACAATTCCGCTACTCAATTTATCAAGGGAGTCTTTGTGTTGACATTGTTGTTGTTTTTGCTTTCCACAATATCAACCTGATAAATAGTGTAGTGAATGAAAAAACATTCTAAACTTAAAAATTTGTTGAGAAACTCTTGTAGGAATCAATAGAAAAATCTTGTGAATTATGGTAAACTCTTTTGGAAAATCAAGAGGAGAGATGTCAAAACATCAAAACCTCTTTTAATTCATGTTGTGGAATCAATCCCATTGAAAAAAATGGGTCAATTTGTGGAGAAAACTCTCATGTGAATCCAAACTGTGGCACTTATGATTGAGGAATCATCCAATTTAGTACAGTCTCTCATACCTATTGCAAAGAAACTTGTTAGGGGATCCAATATCTAAAATTGTGTAGCTAATCATTTTTTTTGGGAAATTTATCTTCAATTGTTGAGAAAGAACCTCTTTGTGGAATCCAATAAGAAAATAATGTCTCTCAGAAATTGGGTATGAGTATTTGGGGAAACCCCAATATGAAAAATCTTACAAATTGTGGAAGGATTCTTCTTCTGACCACACCCAATAGGAAAAAAAAACTCTGAAATTGTGAAATGAATCTCGTGGCAAAACCCATTAAGAAAAGACTTTCTCTCAAATTGTGGAATGAGACTTATGGAAAAATCTTCAACTTTTTTGAAATGAGTATTGCCTTAAAACCCAATAGGGAAAAAAAATCTCTCAAATTGTGGAATGAGCCTTATGGAAAAATCCCCAACTTGTAAAATGAGTATTGTGCAAGAACTCAATAGGAAAACAAAATCTCTCAATTCTGTAACAAGTCTTGGAGGAAAAAGGGTGCACTAGGGGAAAAAAAAAAAACCTCAACATGTCAGAGAAATTTCCTAAGTCTAAAAGGTCCCTCCAAATCTCAGGAAAAAAAACTTGGGTGGTTTTTATTTCTTTTAGTGTAGTTGTGGGGGAGTCTTACAAGGTGTATGTAATATGTGCTTTGATTGTGGCAGAT
>Ga0209208_10004214_pt1 | contig 20484 bp, 15 predicted proteins | sample S1TSphfallax_3_FD_187694 | JGI IMG/M metagenome (GOLD analysis project Ga0209208, IMG submission 187694) | Host-associated microbial communities from peat moss isolated from Minnesota, USA - S1T2_Fd - Sphagnum fallax MG (SPAdes) (version 2) | ecosystem: Host-associated > Plants > Peat moss >...
GGAATTCTCTAAAGTGCCCAAATGTTTGGGGCAGAATGTAAATTTTTTTTCCTAAGTTTCCCGAAGCTACCCAATTTTTTTTTATTAGTTTGGAAAACCCCTCATTGTGGGCCAGTTAACACAAATATTAAAATAATATTTTTATTGGGGATTAGCTTATTCCTTATATTTTTAGTTATTTTATCCCCCAAATCAAGAGAGGGATAAATGGAATAAAATATCCCTACTAAAAACCCTTGGTGTGAATCAATGGTTTTTTGTTGTTGTTTTTTTTTTTTTTTCATTTTTTTGATATCCAAATTATGGCGAAATTTAACCAAAAAAATAACAAAATTAGTTCTACTTCCGCTAGAAAAAACCAAAAAAAAAAAAATTCCAAAAATTTCTCAATTTCTTTGTCGAAAAATATCGAAATTTTGCCAGGAAAAAAAAAACATTCGTCTGAATCCAGCATTAATTAGGGTTTAGGGTTTAAATATCTGGGCCTATTGGTGTTTCTATTAACTAGGTAGTTGGGGGGGGGGTTGCACCCAAAGTTTTGAACTGTAATTGGCCCATCACAAATGTTTTTTGAAACATTGGGCACTCCCCAAAATAGAAGCACATGGGTGTTTATTTCCCTTTGGCCCCCCTTTAATAGTATATAAATATAAATAGATAAATAAATAAATAAATAAATAAATAATATGAAATTTTAACTTTGGGCAAAACATATGAGACAATAGTGTGATGCCATTGGGAACATCTTGGGGAACACATTGAAACTTGATGGAACAACTTGGGAATTCAATGGGAACTCATTGGGGACAGTTAAAAAAAAAAATCCCCCCGCCCCCAAATAAAAAAAAAAGAAAAAGAAAAGAAGGGGGTGGAAAAGAGTGAAAACTAAAAAACTGGCCAATTGAAAAGTGACAAGTCAGCTGCCGGATGTCAAACCCTGGGGGTGGAAGTGGAGCGCCGCTTACTAACCTGTCCGGCACAGTTCGGCACCCGGAGAAATCGCGGGCCCCATTCCATTACCCGCGCGACGCCGAAGCGCCTCCACGGTCTCTCCTCCCTCTTCTTCCTCCTCCCGTTGCTGCCGCTACCGCTGCTCTGCAGACCTCGCGCTCGCTCTCTCTTCCCTCTCTCGCGAACATCAAGCTGTTCTGCAACTGCGCGCTTTTCCTTTCCTTTTCTCATTCCTCTCTGCTAGTTTTTCCTAGATTCTACTTTTACGCGTCACCCACTTCCCACAAACCGCGCACGCCAGTGTATTTTGTGTATGTGTTTTTGTGTGGGAGGTTGTTGTAGGGGCGAGACTCTATTGCTGTTGTTTGTTATTGTTGTGGTGGTGCATTCCCTTGTTTTTTAGTTTTCTCGCTCGCTCGTTCGTTAGTGCTGCAATCAACTCTTCTGGCTTTCTTCTGTCAGGTCGAGTCTTAATTCAAGGGCAAGGCGGCATTGAGTATGGTGTGACTGACCGAGAGGGTGCCCAAGGGGGCCCGGGTGGGTGGGTGGGTGGGGAGAGAGGAGAGGAAGGGAGAGTGGAGCTTCTGTGGCCAGATTGGAGAAAACAACATGGTAGCCACCAAACGGAGCAGTACCCATGTGGAGTTCAATCCGAAGCAGAAAGGGGGAGGAGCAGGAGCAGGAGCAGGAGGAGGAAGTAGTAGTAGCAGTAGCGTTGTCAGTGAAGGCGGGGCGGCGGCTTCTTTGATTGAACCGCTTGGAGGTTTCATCTTCGTGTGCAACAATGATACCATGGACGAGGATTTCGAGCGCCATCTATTTGGTAAAGAAAGCCTCCGAGAGTTCGTTTTTGCCTTTGTTGTGCCTTCGTCCCCTTGCAGCAATTCCGTTTGTTTCCTTCCCAGCTTCTTTTTCTTCTTCTTGTTCTCTTCCTTGGGGTTTCTATATTGAGCTTTTGTTCCTGGATCCAACTATTGTTGGGTGGCAAGGTTTCTGCTTGAATTCTGTATGTGGGTTTTGTAATTCTGGAACCTCTGCAAAGGGATGTGTGGGGGGAATGGATGTGGATGGCATGACTGTGATGCAGATTCTGCCATTTGCAGTTGTGCCAGAACAACTCTTTTGCAGACATTGTATGAATGAATGAAGACAGACCCTGAAACACATGGCACAGAGAGAGAGAGAGAGAGAGAGAGAGAGAGAGAGAGAGAGAGAGAGAGAGAGAGAGAGATTCAGATTCTCTTTTTTAGACTGTTATTCCTTCATCGTGCAAAGGCTAGGGTTTCATTGGAATCACACTCGGAAGAAAAGAGAGAGAGAGAGATTCTCATTTGGAGACTGTTATTCTTTCATTCTGCAAAGGGTAGGGTTTCATTGGAATAACAGAGGAAAACAGAGATAGAGAGAGATTCTCTTTTGGAAACTCTGTTATTCCTTCATCGTTCAAAGGCTAGGGTTTCATTGGTATCACACTCAAAAGAAAAATGTTCAAGCCCTTTGTTTTTGGTATCAAAACAGATTCACCCATTGTATCTGTCTGTCTGTCTGTCTGTCATTCATTGCACATCCCTTCTCTTTCCTCCACTGAGAGAAAAAAGTGTTTCACAAAAATTTCATCAATCTAGGGTAATGGAGTTTCTGCATTTGTCTTGTCAAGCTTGCTGCCAGCCTAGCAAGCCCTATTTCCAGGCACCCTAACCCTCGGGATGCTGTTTACTCTATCTCCACTTTGTTTGACTTCAGCCGTAGCCCTTCAATCTTCATGATGTAATGAGGTACACATTTGCAATCGTGCACAAGCTGGCACTTTTGAAGCTTCCTGTATTGTGGTTTAAGGAGGTAAAATCCAAAAGATATCTCTGGGGCCATCTTCAGGCCTCCCCTTTTGCATGCATATGTTTGCTAGGGCTTTAGGAGGGCATTCCTTGCACCCTTAGGGTAAACTAGGTTGGTGAGCTTCTAAAGTCTAGAGTCAGTGTAGAAACCTGTGTTTGTGAGGAGGTATGAAATGGCTGGAGTTCTCCATGGAAATTGGTAGTGTATTATGTTCCACTTTTAAGATGTGTTGATTCTGCAAAACTGACAGAGGCTACCATTTTTTATGGAGTTTGTTTTCTGAGTCCTTGCATTTCTGTAATGCCCAGTTTTGTGTGTTGAATGAATGTATACAGGGCTGCCTCAAAGGTATCAAGATACTGTGCGGGCCATACAACCAGGGCTACCTCTTTTTCTTTACAATTATTCAACTCGGTGTTTGCATGGTGTATTTGAGGTGCCCTTCTCTATTGCCACCAGTCTCCTTCCACTTCTGTCTTTGAGCCTTGCTTTCTTGGAATATATGGTTTGGTGGTGTGCAAATCTATAAGAAGAGTCTACAGATGGCAAGAAAAAAAAAGCTCACAACAGGTCTGAACTGTTTTCCTCCAAGTTTGTGAGGAGTTGGTTATTAAGATTTTGTGTCTTATGGTGTGTCCCATTTGTAGGCATCAAGTGACGGGGGCTTGAACTTAGAGCCAGGTGCTTGGGAAAACAAAGACACTCGCAAAAGTGGTCGGCAACAATCATCTCGGTTTCCTGCACAGGTTGTTGACTGACTTTTTCCATCATTTGCATGGTCAGGATGAACTTGTGAATGTGGGAATGTTCAAGCATGATCGGCTATGTATTGCCTGGATTCACTAATTTTCAGGGATCCCCTCTGGTTGCAAACTAGTGAGATAGCAATGTGGACCTGATGATCAAAGGGTTTTTCTCTCTCTCTGAGTCTTCTTCAATGTTGCAGGTAAGAGTGCGGTGGCGAGAACAGAAACCTCCTCTGGAAGAAGAGACATTCCGCCCATTGCTGTATCACTATGATGGGCCAAAGTTCCGACTTGAGCTTTCCAAGGCTGAGGTAAGCATCATATGGGATGGGTTCTTTGTGAACTACTGAATGTCTGATGGCAGTCCAAAAGAAAAGAATTCTGATCTAAGTTGCAAAGTATATGACTTCTTGGTTCTTGGTGGATGAAGCAATTGTGGAAGTGTGTTTCTTGGTTAAACTTCTCCTGCGCTGCTGTTTAATACAAAAAATGTCTGGTGCAGGCAGATGATTTGTTGAAGCTGTTTGGAATGACATCCCATCACCACCAGGAGATGGTGGAAGCTGAAGAAGATTTTGGAGGGGAATGGGAGAAGGTGAAATCTAAGAGTAAATTGACTCGGATAAACCGTCCCCCTCCTTCCAAGAGATCCACTTCCCCAAATTCACCAGCAGCAGGGCGAAAGCGGTGGGGCCCACTAGCCAATGGCTCCACCACCACCACCAGCACTGCTGGAGCATCTCACTCTAGTCACAACCCTCCTGTACATGGTGATGCTTTCATTCATGGCAGGGAGTCCAGGGCAGATATTGCCCAAAGGTGGAGATCAGATTCGGACTCTTGGAGTGGTTCTTCGAGTGCAGGTATATCTTCTTCTAGTTGGGTTTCACAGGATGATGATAATAATAAGCCTAAGAAGGGTAGCAGCAGAGAGGACGGAGGGTCACTTGCTCACACAAGTACGGCTGGTGAGTTTTGTGAGTCCCATGATGAGATCATTTTGAAAGGTGAAGAAGAAGAGCAGGCAAATGGGTGCTGTGAGGATGGCAGTGAAAGGGACTCCAGAGCTGATTCTGAAGAGCTGAGCGTGGAGTTGAATGCTGTGAGAAGTAACAAAGGTTGGGATCCCCAATTGGATCTGCAAGCACCTGTGCGTGGAGAATTTATATCATACAGTGCAGCCTTGAAAGCTGGCACAAATGTTTCTGGCACAGAAAGTTGTAATATTGATGGCCTTAGTCCTAATGCAGGTTTTGAAGGTGGAGATGGTGGGCACATTGCCAGCACCATTGTAAGTGCAGCAGGGAGCAATAGAGCTTCTTCTTCCAGTACAGGTGGTGCACTGACACCATCCACTCCTGGAGATGTTAGGATAGGCGTGTCAAAACAAGCAATAGAGCCTAGGGCAAGAAGCAAAGGCTTGAATGTGGATGGAGGGTATTCACAACCAATTTTGGATGGTTTGAATCTAGGTGTGCAAGGAAAGCAAGAACAGAAAGAGGATGTAGTGATTGGGGAGGGAGAGGTGAAGAGAGGAGATAAGGTGCCAGCAGCATGGAGCAACAGCAAGTCAACTTTGGCTGCCAGGTTAGCAGGTGCAGAAACTGGGTCTGCTCCATCAGGAAGGTTACATGGAACCTGCAAATCTGTTGCGAATGTGGGTTCTGTGGACTCCAATATAGCGAGGAAAAAAATAGAGGAGGATGGGTGCAGGAATAGGTTGCAGGAGAGTGAGAGAAGAGTAGATAGATGTGGTGGCAGCAGCCCTCAAGCAAGGCAGGCAATTGTAGGTGCTAGAGACAACACAAGCAAGCCACTGGATACTGCTTCCAGGACAGTTGCCTGGCAAGGGAATGATGCAGCTGTCCTTCGCCGATTGCATGAACCTCTGTTGGCAGTGAGTGGTAATAGCTTAATGAATGGTAGTTCTTCTGGGCACCCATCATCTCCTCATCTTGATGCTGTCAAGACTAAGCCAGTTGTTGTGGCTACAGCTGCCCCTCTGCAGCTGTGGGCTCCACTGGCAGTGGCAGCAGATAGTAAGCAAAATGCTCAGACTACAATGTCTGATGAGCTGATGCAGAGTGCTTGGCCTGTGGATGTCTTGGCTGAAGTTCCTCAACCGTCTGCAGTGTTACCCTCCCCAAAAGGACTGCATTCAAGAAAAGGTGCACAGACACCACCGTTCCAGCCCAGTCGTCCTGTCCATGAGCCGTGGAGGGGCCAGCAGAATGACCAGTTAAAGCAAGAGGAACAGGCAGAAGAGAAGGTGCATGCTCAGAATGTGCAATCACATCAGTACCGACAGCTTGGTCAGAATTTGATGCCTCTTCGAATACCGACACCCACTCCATCTTCTTTGCAGCAGCAGCAACATCATCGTCACCCACCTGTCTCACCTGCCCATTCCAACACTTACTACCGTGACCGTGCACAGGCACGCATGCGCACAGGTGCAAGTTCTGTTGATGCAGGCCCTCATTTAGTAGCCTATCGACCTATCAGCCGAGTTCCACCAGATGGAGGCACAGGATTCCAGAATGGGTACATACAAGGGGGTTGGGGATTCCCTTCCCCAGTGCCATTGTTGACACCAATGTCCCCGATTGGGGATGATGGGTTGTTTGCACTTCCACCACCTCAGTTATTGGGTAATGTGGACATACTGCACATGGAGATTGCAGAGTTTGCTGTGATTGCAAGGCCATCACCTGATGCCAGGATTTGTGCAGAAGCTGCAGTTGATTGTGTTCGAGAGGGTGTGAAACAACTTTGGCCTGGCGCAGATGTTGAGGTGAGAGCACCAGAACCAGTGAACTGTTCCACTCATTCCCAGGCAATTGGTTTCTCCATAGCATCCTGTTTCTAACTCCTGTTATATGAAGTTCCTCCTTTCATGCCTTATTAGCTTTGCTTTTATGGTGCACCTGATTTAGCAAAAATGTGGGTTCAAACTACCAGATGTACAATTTCAAACTCTGTGGTCACAGTTTCTACTGAAATCCTGAATCTTATAAGTGTACCTATCTTTGTTATATTTGTCAGGTATTTGGCTCTTTTGCGACTGGTTTATGCCTACCCCACAGTGATGTGGATGTGGTGGTAGTGGATTCACCTCCTCTTCCTGATACACCTGAAACTGCTGCACTGTCGGGTGCACGAGCTCTTGCTCCATTGATTCGAGTTTTGGGTACAGCTTTAAGAGGGTACGAATGGTGTGAAAGTCTCAACACAATTGATTCAGCATCTATGCCAGTGATTAAGCTCCGCTGCAGGCCCTCCATCAAATCTGTGGAGGGCTGCCAACCCACTTCCCCACCCACTTCTGTTGCCATTGACATAACAATCGGAGGGAGAAAGACAGGGAGCCCTGGAGGAAGAAGTCAGGAGGCAGCAGAGAGACCTGGCGGTAGTGGTGGTGGAGAAAGTCTGCAAATAATTGCAAAGTTTGAAGCAGCAACAAAGTCTCACAATGGTGCAGCAGCAAGGGAGTATGTGATTGAAAGGCTTCGGCAATTCCCTGCATTAGCACCCCTGGTATAGCTTGTTCCCAATCAAATTTGCTCATGCATTCATTGCTGCTATTTCTCTTTCATTCAGTATCCTGTTGCATGATAGACAATCATCATTTCTAGTTCTGATGGCAGGTGCTTCTACTGAAGTCGTATCTACACCAGAGAGGTCTGAATGATGTCTACACTGGAGGTCTTGGATCATTTTCACTGACACTCATGCTAGTGTTCTATTTGGAGGTAAGTTTTTTTTTCTGATACCAGGTTTGTTGAAATGTTTCTGTGTAGTTGTTTGTTTGTTTGTTTCTTTTTGGCAGCAGTTAGACTACATGTTCCTCCACTGTCTGGAAGGCCACAACTTGTCTGTCATGAATCTTACCATTTCATGCCTGTGGCAGCGAGCACCTGTTTCCTGTGGCATCTCCCAAGGTTCATTGAGACCCCAAGAAGCTCCTCCTCCTCCTCCCTCAGAGTCAGCTCTGGCTTCTTCATCTGTGAGCTTGTTGCCTCCGAGCAAACCACCTGTTGATTGTTCACTGGCATCTGTATCATCAGGCACAGATTCCTTAGACTCTTTTGATGAAGGTGCTTCCTACTCCTCGGGATCAACTGACACAACAACCTCGGCATCAACTAGAACCTCTGCTTCTTCTTCTTCTTCTTCTTCAAGTTGCTGTTCTGAAACATCTTTATCACATGGTGGGTGTTTTCATACTGAATTGTGGCATTTTGGTGTTTGAAAGTCTTTTGCATGTAATGTTTGAAGGGATGTTAAAATGCTTTGATTTTCTTTTTATGGGTTTAGGGCAAGAGCTTCAAGGTGTGGGTGGCCATATAGCCAACTAAACCCTGCACCCCCCCCCTGATTTTGAACATTGGGTCTGAATTTTTTCAGCTACAGTTCCATGGAGTGAGACCATCACCTGATGAGTTTCAATGTGGAATTTGATTTCAAGCTTTTTGGCTTGCTTCATGTAGGAAATGATGATGATGTGCAAAGTGGGTGGGTCATACTTGGGAGGATTCTCTTTTTCTCTTGTAGTAGTGAGCCTGGATTCTTGAGATGAAAGAAACCTTGCAGTTTCTTGTGATGTGAGAAAGCCAAGGATTCCTCTAACCTAGCATTGAAGGATGCCCACTACCCTTCTTTTTGGATTCTTTTCTCTGCCTATGTTGCACTGCTGCAGCATATGTTAAAATCAGTCTCCTGATATGAGCAATTGATGGTTGGACTGTCTGCAGGAGGGACACCAATTACAATAAATTCGTCGACACCTGTTCTTTCAAGCAGTGGTGAGCCTGCCATCCGAAGGGCAGGAGGCATTGTGGAGGAGCTGCTCATATCTATGCAATCAGTGCCACCTCCCAATCTGGGGCTGTTGTTAATTGGCTTTCTGCAAAGTTTTGGGAGAGAGATTGACTTTTCACATGTCCGCCTTGTCTTGAAGGTACTACACATTGCAGTCCATTGTGCTAGTGTAGAGATGGGAGGATCTAACTCCTTGTGTGTCTGAAGACTTTCTGTCAGCTTCTTATGTGCCTTTTTGTTTGGATGGATTGCATGGAAGAAATGGGACCAGTGGGGTTTTAGGGTTTAGGGTTTACTACACATACAGTCGATTGTGCTAGTGTAGAGATGGGAGGATCTATCTTCTCATGTATCTGAAGACTTTCTGTCAGCTTCTTATGTGCCTTTTTGTTTGGATGGATTGCAGGGAAGAAATGGGACCGGCGGGGGTTTGTTTTGGGCTGACAAGGTTTCACGACCAATGACACTCTGTATTGATGACCCTCTTCGTCCTGGTGCCAACATTGGCGCTGGCTCATTTAACATTTTTCATGTCCAAGTAAGACAACTATAAAAGCACCCCCTCTGTTTCATTCTATTGCAGCATGTGGGTTAAAATCTGGCTGTTGGTAGACACTTTTCAGCTCTCAAGGTTTGAATAGAAAATCAGATTTGCTTTGGGGATTTATCTTCTTGGATGTCTATTTCCAGAACTAGTAATTGCAGTTGAAGCTACTTCACGCATAACAAGGGGTGCAATTGAATTACTCTTTCTGAGCATTGAGGAGTGCAATCTGGTTGAGTGCAGTTCTTTCATGGCATGTTGTGCGCCAGGTGGTGTGTGAGATTCTAACTTGTAGTTTGCTTCCCATATTCTATACTCAGGTGGCAATGCAAGACATGCTTCAAATGTTGACAAGGTCTTTGGGAGTAACAAGCTCTGAGAGGGTTGATAATACAGACCCCAGCTGCAGGCGACCTCTACGGTTATTGGATCAACTGTTTGTAATGGACAACTTGTCAGCTGTGACTCAGTAGGGCAATAATGCATGTAGATACAATTGGTCCATTGATCAGGTTTTTGGAATGCACCACTCAAGGACCCTTCACAACCCCAGTTAGTGCCTGTTCAAATTCATGTAGTCAAGCTTCTGGAGGGGGGAGCAGCAAAACATGGGTTTGCAGTTTTTTGTCACCGTTGGGCAATATCCAACTTTGTGACAACTGTGGATGGGTTCAATTTTTTTGCAGATTGTTTTTTTGTTGCTACAGTAAGAGAGTGTTTTCTTAGACAGTTTATCTGGGATGCATAGATACTTGACAAATGTTAGCCAGCATGAAGTCAGAGATTTGGAGGATAACCCCATGGCAGACAGATGAGGCAGTGAAGATTTTTTTCAAAAGATGGAAATATGGCCCACCACCAGATTGAAGAAATAAAGTATTGCACACAACAGGGAGTGGAGCTGCACTTATGCAGGAGCAGTGATCCACTACTTTGAAGTAGACACTCACTTCATGGTTGTTCTTGTGGGGTCGTAGAATGTGCAACCTTGCAGATTGAAGAACAAAGGCTCCATCCAGTTAGCCTGCTTTGCCAACTGTATGGAAGAGCTTTCATCTGTTGCCTGGATTTCATTTCAAAAGAATTTTGCAATCAGGTACAGAAACAAAAGCTGTTGCAACATCAAACCTGGTAATTGATGCATTTCGACAAAGAGTTATGTTATGCACTGTTCTCGCAACCCTGCCCTTTGGGGAAAAAAGGTAAAAGATTCAGTTCTTTTTTAGTTTCTGTAAACTGTTAGGAGTTTTAACCACGAAGTAAGTGTAGGGGCAGGAAAAGAGAGTTTTCAAGGTCTTTTGCTTTGTGGTAATGATAGGCATGGGGATTGTTGGCTGCTCAATTCTTTCTGCCTCCAAACAAATTTTGTTAAACCCTGATTCAGCTGCCCCTTTTCAGCTTGTGTTTGTGATTATCAATATTTGCATCAATATTGCTGTGCTTTGGAGTCGTTTGGTTTTGTTTTCTGTCACAGGAGCACTACCCCCACCACCTTACCCATTTTTCTAGATGTGGATGCTTGGGTGGGGGGGAGTTTTATCATTTCCAAGAGAGAGAGTCTCAGGTTGCAATGTATGGTTTAGGGTTTAGGGCTTAAGATTTAGGGTACTGTCCTTGCTCCCAGTAAAAAGGGGACAAAAATGGTGATCATGGAGGTGTAAATACTTTCTTGCTGACCCCCTCTATTTTTTTCTAGCGAGAGAAAAAAAATGCCCACAAGAAAATTGAACGTTTCTTATCACTCTAATTGTGCTCTGTTGAATGTCTGTATCTTCCCAAGAAGAGGTGCAGCTCCTGGAGAAGAGAATCCTATGGTAGCTCCTCTTTGATTGAGGTATATTCTTGATGGGTGGCTTTTTTCTAGTAAATATGTTTTCCATATTACTCAATTATAAGCATCCAAATTGATTTCTCTTTCAGCTTTTGTCCTGTGTCTCTTTTGTGTGTTTTCAAGCAGCAAGAAAGAGTGTTTGTTTGTTGTGTGTTTTGATGGCTCTCTTTGTGTGCTTTCCATTTGGTTGATTGTTGTTTGTTTTGATGCTCTCTTTGTGTGTTGTCCATGTTGCTCTTTTCGTGTGTCCTCCATCTCTGAGCTTTGCAAGCACTGTCTCACCTCTTGTGGTGGCAGATTCTGGTTTTCTCAGGCTTTTGTTTCTCTATTATGTGTGAATTGGTCCTCGATTTTTAGCATGAAAATTGTTTGTGTTTTTTCTTCAATTTCTGAGTATGCTCCTTAGCAAATATGCTTTTTACCTCCTAATTGTGTGTTTTCATTCCAAGCAAAAGCAGCAGGATGAGCTTAAGCAACCAAAACAGCTTCTGTTTTGTGGCAGAACTTCCCACTGGTGCAAGCACGAGGAGCAACAGCAACTGGAGGAAGGAGAAAGAAAACTTGATTTGTGGCGCCTTGATTTCAGGACCTGACTTTAGGTTTGGTCTAGGTTTGAAATGGGATACCAGGAACTTGTTTCAGGTCTGGGATAGGGTTCTTGATTCGGTTTGAGGCCCTCTCTTTATGATTGATTAGGCATAAGGTTTTGTAATCAATATCTGCACCTCATTTTATGTCTGGGATAAGGTTTGTAGTTGTATTACATGACGTCCTTTTAGGTCTTGGGCTGGAAAGGTTTGTGTTTCCATCTAAAGAGGTTACTTTTAGGTCTGATCTTCAGGCTCTTGATTTAGTACAGGACCTTGTTTTGGGTCTGGGTGGTTTTGAGGAGAGAAGATGTTGATCCCTTTAGGAAGCACCTGGTTGAGGTCCTGAGCTTGAGGCCGGTCTTGCCCTTCACCCTTTGCTATTCAACTCTTGACAATACAATCTTTTTGCAAGGTTGTATTGTCAAGAGTTGTCCTTTGTTTGCAGTGCGGCCTATTTGTTGGCAAGGGCCTTGCCTACCAAGGTAAGGATATTGTGTTTAGATTCAATATAGAGTATGGTAGCTTAATGAATTTTGGCCCCTAGGTAATAGCTCCATTTTTATACAAGGACTTTTGAAAGATGATATCTTGGCTTGTGTTGATAGCTTATATATAGAGTTATAATATCTTGAAGGATTTTTGGTTTCTTTCAGAGGGTTTTTTGAAGATTATATTTTTTGCATGGTGAAATATTTGAGTTTCCATGATTCTTCTTTTGTGTTAAGGTACTTTAAAATGTAAATGGCAAGGTGACAGTGTGACACACCCCTTGTTTCACATGATTATCTCAATTACTTCATCTTCTTGATTGGTTGTAACTCAGTTGATTCTTATCTTCAAACCACATTCTTGTTTAAGATCCTTCTTTGATTATCTCACCCAACTTGGTGACGTCTAGGTTTAATCACATTAGGATGGTATATATGTCCAATTAGGGCAACTCTTATGAGTGTTCTTTACAATTTTAGTGCAACCAAAGTGGTGGACATCCATACTAAGATGTAAAATGAGTGGCAATTATCCTTAGGAAGATTTAGCCAAATGCTAGCTATAAACTAGATATGAAGGACAAATCTTTAGGACCATTCTATATTTATGGCTATTTACGGAAACCAACTATACAAACTTGGATTTTTTTTTCCCTTTTGGATTGAAACTCTTTTGAATAACTTCGTTTTCGAATTATTCATTTGAAACTTTTCCTTCCCCAAAATTTTCCAATGAAAATAAGGTTGAATTTATGCCTATTGTTTATGGGCTCATTGATTCTAGATTCCTAAGTACAGTAACAAAATCGTCTTTGGTCACACCCCCTATTGGGGCCTCTATAAGTATTTATCAAATCTTATATCCATTTAATTAGGTTAATTGTTTCCCCATCTCCCCACCCATAATCGTGAAAGGGTGAACAAATCAAAAGTGAGAGACTATGTGAAGTAAATGTCACCACTTGGGCCAATAATTTTTGGCAACATATTTGTGCACCATTTTATAAAAATCTGATTATTATTCTCAAAATTTCTTTTGAATTTCGCCGATTGAAAATCTCAATAATCACTTCATCTTAGCATTTATAATTTATAATTTCACTTTTTGGCAAAAGTAGAGAACAAGTAAGGGGGATGGTTTGAGGTTGGAATATGGTCAGAAAGGGGTTCAGCCTTCGACAAGAGTTGTTCCCAGAAGTTGCAAGATGAAAGGAATCATGTTCGAGCTCCCTCATTTTTTGCACTAATTTTGCTTCTATCAACAAAAAATCAAGCTTCAAATTAACTTGGGTGTTGCTGAGTGGTATTACAGTAGCAGTACAAAAAAGTATTTCAATCAACTAACTTCATTGGTGTGGTCAGCACTGCAAATTAAAAATTGGATGAAGAAGAAAGAGTCAAAATGCCGGTTTGGGTAAAGCAAAATGGTTTTGGCCCAACATTTGGGCACAGTTTGTTTGTTTGCTGAGGCTGCTGCTTTTAGGCTGCTAAAAGGCATAGATGATAGCAGAGCCCAACACCTGGGGCATAAAAGAAAGTAATAAAAGAAATTCTGACCTCATGCATGAGGCTCCCTGGTAAGGGCATAAGCCGAACACCACCTGCCAGAGAAGAATGTAATAAATATGATCTGACTACTGATTCCTGGCTTTTTTTTTTTTTGATTGGGCAATCAGAATGATTAGTCAAGGTGGTTTGATATTAGTAATTTCCCACGTATTTGCAGTCTTAGGTTTGGTTTGATGGGCGAGTTGGAAAAGAAGTAAGTAACTAGACTTGGATGTGAGAGAGATTTCTGCAGGGGTTCGTTCACATACTGCGCATTGGTGGAGATGCTTTAACAAATGGGTGAGCTTTGCTTATTACCCCAACATTTCCAGTTGGAGATGCTTTAACAAATGGGGGGAGGAGAGACAGCTAGCGTAGTTGGGGTACCAGTACCACCAACCAGTGTTGTCCAGTACTTGAGTTTGATAGGGATCTTGGGTTTTGGCAAAAACTCTGAACCTCTGGTCTGCATAACCTTGAGAACCTGACCTAAAAACCTGCAGCTGATACCCTAAACCTGCCAACACTAGTACTTACCAGTCAGCCAGGAGGGAATCCTGGAAGAAATTCAGACCTCATCACTCTATAGAGAGAGAGAGAGAGAGTGTGTGTGTGTGTGTGTTTTTTGGGTTTTTTGGGGGTCAATTTACTTATGTAGCCAAAGTGGCGATGGTCTGCAAGAGTCAAATTTGGCTGCAAGTTAAATATGAAAGGAAAATTATTTCACAAACATCTTTCTATGTTAATATTGGGCTACCTACTTGAACCATATATTAAAATCTGGTGATTTTTCTTAAATTTTAATCAAATTCTGACTATTGAAAACCTTGAAAAACACTTGATTTTAGAACTTAGGTTTTTGGCTATATATATATATATAGCCAGCAAAGAAAAGGCTGTAACTGTAAGTACTAATAATGAGTAGCTCAGCTTCTCTCTGTCTCTCTCTCAGAGTGGTATCTTCTCTCTCTTTGTCTCTTTGTTTCTCTTTTGTGTGTGTGTCTTTGTGTGTCTCTATCATTGTTTCTGGAGAGAATTATATTTAATAATTGCACAGCTTAGCTATACAATTTGGATCTCCTCATTCATGAATTTAATATATATATAAATTAAAAAAAATTAAAAAAAGATCTAAAAGGAGTTTGTTGTCTTATTGATGTTTAAATTTTATTTATTTATTTATTTTTCCTCCCATTATATGAATAATTTGTGGGGGTCATCTTTGCTTTACAGAGAAGAAAGAATTTTGCAGGCTGAGACAGAAGATGAAGCCAGAGAAGAATCCTGCAACACTATATTCCTTGGTTATGCTCCAAAGCTGAACCCTAAAACCCTGCAGAAAGGAAGATGATATGAAATAGCTAAGGTAGACTGGCCGGTGACCAAACACTTAAGCTCTCTGCCAGGGGAGGGCTCCATTGTTTCTGGTGTCCAACTCTTTGGTGCATCTGACAAACTAACAATCATCGCAAAATGGATTAGAAATGAGAAAGTTACAACCCCTCAATGTAAAGGGGTCAAGAACTCAAAAAGAAACAAATCACTGAACACTACAAAGGCTGGTTCCCAAACACCCAAAACATTCCTTGTATGTTTTACTTTGTTGCTATTAAAGTTCAAAGATGATTTGTAAAACTTCAGGTGAGATTTTTATAGCATTTAAATCATTTAAATTGAATAAGAAATAAGAAAATTATGAGGTTTGAAAAATAGCAGGAGTCCAAAGAGAAGAAGAAGAAGAAGAAAAAAAAAAAAGAGTTTTGTAAGTTGGAAAACTTATTTTTCTTCTTGTTATTTTTTCATTATTCCTTGCCATTTGCACTTCCAAGATGATTTCTGAAGCTTGAGGTAGTGCTTCCATTACATTTTAAATCACTCAAAATGAAGCACATATGATAAGATATAAATAAATGTTCAGTCATAGGCAGGCAATTGGTGATGATGATGGGCCAGTCTACGCTAGCAGCTTGAATGATTGCAATACAAGCTGCCTTGACCGGTGGCCCCTGCAGTTCTTTCCTGAAAACCGGTGGTTCTTTGAGGGGTTTTGAAATACCCAGAAAATGGTATTTTTTTGAATCCCCGGAACTGGCTGATTCTTTGATTTGGATTCTTTAGAAATACCCGGCACCAGTTCAGGTTTGGAACCAGACCTGCGTGAGACCGGATTTTCAAAAACCCAAAACCAGTGGTGTTGAAATGTGAAGAACTGGGTCCAAAACCAGACACCAGAGGTTCTATCAATTTTTTAAAAATCCTTGAACCAAAACTGGAGTTTCTTTCAAATTTTTTTAAAGAAAAAGGAAAAAAAAGGATCGGGTAACAGTGGTTCTCTTGAAAATTGAGAACCAGCCAAAACTGGTTTTAGGGTTTAGCCAGACTGGAGCCAACAATTGTCCATTTATGTGGTATAGGAAGAATATATGTATCCCTAACCATGGAATGGCACATATAGTAACCATGGTTAGCTGAATTTCCAAGGACTTGGCAACAACAACCAGTATCCATATGTATGAAATTGAGTCATTTATGTGCATTCAGCTATCTAAAAGATTGAGATGACACAAGAAACATGGGAACTAGCTTAGATAGATGCCGGCCCCTCCCAAAGGACAATAATGAGATTTTTATAGCCCTTGTTGTGAGTACAAGATAAACACTAGTCCATTGCCAAAAAAAACAAAGTCATACAACAAATGCATAATTTTTCACTCATAAGAGCATGAATGTGAAGGCAAAAGAAGAGTCATACACAACAAATGCATGTTTTTTCACTCATAAGAGCACAAATGCAAAGGCAAAAAAAAAAAGAGAGTCATACACAACAAATGCATAATTTTTCACTCATATGAGCACGAATGCCAAGGCAAACAAGAGAGTCATACAACAAATTCATAAATTTTCACTCATAAGAGCACAAATGCAAAGGCAAGCTGATAAGCATAGCAAAAAGCCTTAGAAGCTTCAACTAGTGACAAAACCTATAAGGTTGGGTCCCCCAACTTATAAGTGTTATTCTTGTGTGTTTTTGGGTGGATGACAAAAACCCCTATTTTCCTTCTTTGTTTTGGGTTGGAACTTGGGGAATGGGTTGGTGTGATTTGAAGGCAAACAGAACAAGCTCCAATAAACATGCAAGTAGTAGCTACATTTCTCACAAGTTGAGGGTCAAACTTGCATTATCACCACATAAGTACGTGTTTATGTGACCAAATAATGGTGGGTGGGGGGATGATGGGATGTTGTGGGCTCTTTTGTTGGAGAAGAAAACAAATTAACTAGTGTCCAATAGAACTTTAATATTATGGTCATCAAAACTCCATTTGATTCCACTACACTTGTGGTGGTCATAAAGACTCTGTTTCATTGAGACTTGTTAGATAGAAGAAACATCTCAAAAGTCACAACTAATTCACTAATGTTGTCGAAAGATGGTGGCATTTCCAAATAAGGCACCTTATCAAAAACATATAGAGAAGACACAATCTACAAATGGCTTGCAAAAATTTCAAACATCAGGTGGTGGGTCCTAAAATCATGGAGAGAGTGAGAGAGAGAGAAAGAGAGGACTAAAAGCAAAAGAAGAAAGTAGATAGGATTTCCAACAAGGTCTCCTCCAGGTGTGTGCACAAGCTACCACCCTCCCTCAACTTGCCAATTATTGATCCCAAAACTAGTTTTTTTTTTTGCACACAATTTGTCATTTTTGTGACCAGAAAAACTGGGAATTAGTTTTTATTTCCTTCTAGTGCAACTTCAACTAATTTTGATATATATATATATTTGGAAAATTTCATCAAATTCTTGAGATCAAAAAAATTTTTAAAATTAAAAAAAAAAGGAACCCATGTATGGAAACTTGATGTAATATCATAACTGAAATGGAGATGTATCATACAAAATCCTGAGTCCACTGGAAGCCAAGCCTGAGCCAAATTCCATCACACCATGTGATACATGGTGTGTACATTATGTTGACTAGGATTTTCTTTCTTTCTCCACTCTAACGGACTGATGAAGCTGATAGCTCTCTACAACATATCTTGGTGGAACAGGGGCTCAAGCATTGTTGCACATAAACAACCGGTTGTATCATCAAACTCTCTCAGATGCTGATCATTCTATCTGTCATCATATGGGTCTCTGCCTCACGGGGCAATGAGGTGTTGTGACATCTTCAGAGCAGAGACTAGATCGAGTCTGAAACTACAGTTACAGTTTGTTGTTGTTGTTCTTGTATGGGCGTATTTGATTGACATGCTTTGTGATGACATTTTGGGTGTGCTAGATAGTTAACTAAAAACAAACATGTCTCATAGTTGTAACAGACCTTGTACTAAGTGGAAGGACTTAGAGTATGTCCACACACACCATGTGATACGCTCTTTTTCTGCTTGTCACTTTGTGTTTCAAGCGCCTCACCAAGTTTTTCTCAAGTTGATTTTTTTAGCTCTTAGTTACCTACGCATCTCATGGCACACTTGGTTAGTCTCAAAGTCCCGACCACTCACAACGGACTCAGACTCTCTACTTAGATTTGTTAGACTTTGTTATTGAGACTAAGTCCTAGTCTAACTCAGAGCTGGCCCAATTGGCCTTAAAGTCGAGCCAACCCCAGGTTGACTCGAGGGCCTCACGAAACTAACTCGTAGAGTTGGTCCAATGAGGACTTCAACTGGGACAACCCGAGTTGTCTCAGGACCAACAACCCTCGTATGAGAAGTTGTCTCTCTTTAATGGGTTTAGGGTTTAGGGTTTAAAGAGAGACAACTTCTTGTCATCCCAAATGCTTTAACAGGCCGACCCCTTTGGATTGGCCTATGATAGTGTTTAATCATGCATTGAGGGTTTTAAAGAGAATAGTGCACTGAAGTATAATCCCGAGGGCAAACCCCAGTTGTCCTTTTAGCCCTCCAAGAGCCCAAACTCTCACCTTAGCCCCATCTTGACCCCTAAGTCCGAATGTCTCTCTACTCTTAGAGAAGTCAAAACCTGATGGACCCTTTTCTGACCTAACTCTCATATCACCTTAGTGCCCCCACTCACTAATGTGGGTCTTGACATGAGGCCCCCACTCCCAATGAAGACATTTTCTTAAACGGAAGGGTGTGTCAAGGTGTTTGTGGGGCCTTTATCAATGTCTCGATCACATCCAAAATAGTGTGCAAGACATGACATGACATGTTCATGAGTGTAGAGTGAGAGACTAATTAAATGACATATGGTGATCATATGAGTCAATCATTTGTGTCCGACTCATCAAAGAGAATCATTTTTTATTTTTCTTGACTAGGCTTTTTTTGGGAGAGCCCTTGTTATCTTGTGCACATTTAAAGTTCCCAGATTTTTTTTTAATTATTTTTTTTCATGCAATTTAGTATCTATACTTCATCCAAATTCTTGTGGTAAATAAAAATACCATTATTAGTGATTATGCCAATGAAGCTGCTCTTAGAATAAGTTACCTAAGAGCATCCGGGAGCCCACTTTGTGGGTAATGTAAATTTGAGGGCACCCTTTGGTGGCCACATTGCATTGATACCTTCCTCGATAGTGCTTTCTTTTGAGCTGTTTTCCTTTTAAAAAAAACTAAAAAAGAAAGACTAGAATCAATCATGTTTTTGCCCAAGTATCCATGACCTATGATTGGATTATAAACATCCGGTTGCATTTGTAGCTTCCCATTATGGGAGGTGGTTGATGCCATCCTCCAATCACATTGTAGGAGTCCCCTTGAAGATGAAGGTAATGAGCTGGAGAAATTTGGAGGAAAGAAAAAAAAATCATTCCCCATGGATAAACTTTTTAATACAAAACATCCAACCCTATAATTTGTACATACAAGTAGGAAGACAATTTCTTTCTGTAATTGATGAGGTGAAATATGTACAATGCCCCCGGGCACCACATATTCAAAGCCCAGAATAATCCGGTAATAGCTTAGTAGTACTTGTAATCCACAAACCCAACTACAAGTACTAGGCTAATAGGTCAGTTTTCATCCTAAACCCTAATGCCTTGCCCTCGGTTACCTAGTTACGTGGGTCATTTTTCAATATTTAACAAACAACCCGTTTCATTCCAACATCAAAGCTTTTAGAAAATGAAATGGCGATTGATTTGGTTTCCTAGTCATCTCTCTCAATTTTGCATTTGAGGTTTGTGTGATTAACTTGACACCATTTGTGGAATTTATTAACAAACATGGATTTGGGGGGGGGAAGAATGAGGGCCATTATTGCTCCATAATAAACACTAATCAAACAATTATAAAACCTTGTTTAAACCAAAAAAATTCGATGGAAGTACTTGTTTGCAAACAAGTGAAGCAGGTTGGTGGGCACAAATTGTTGTTGGTGTGAACAAACATCTCATCCACTAGACGGAATCGATCAACCAACCAAACATCTCATCCACTAGATGGAATCAACCAACCAACCAAACATCTCATCCACTAGATGGAATCAACCAACCAAACATCTCATCCACTAGACGGAATCAATCAACCAACCAAACATCTCATCCACTAGATGGAATCAACCAACCAAACATCTCATCCACTAGACGGAATCAATCAACCAACCAAACATCTCATCCACTAGATGGAATCAACCAACCAAACATCTCATCCATTAGACGGAATCAACCAACCAAACATCTCATCCACTAGATGGAATCAACCAACCAAACATCTCATCCATTAGACGGAATCAACCAACCAAACATCTCATCTATTAGACGAAAACAAGCAACGGATGTGACATTCCATCTATATGGGTCAAACAACAACCTACACCAACCGACCGACGGACTCATCAATCGAACCCAACTGACGATTCAAATATCAGATTGCTTAAAAGCAATTGGTTATAAAACAAAGGATTTTAATTTGAGTGACAATGTTTCATTGGAACTGGTTTATTAATGTAGGAATGGGTACTTTGGTGGTCACTGGCGACAATTTCAGGGTCATTTCGGATTATTATGATTCATCATAGATCAAATTTCATTTTAGAATCATTTTTTTTTGTTGTTTGTTTTGCATCTTTTCAATGTTTTTGTTTGTTTATATTTTGTTATTTTAAAAATATTTTTGCGATGTCTTTTTTTTGGGCGGGGGTGTGGGGGG
>Ga0209208_10004215_pt1 | contig 20479 bp, 29 predicted proteins | sample S1TSphfallax_3_FD_187694 | JGI IMG/M metagenome (GOLD analysis project Ga0209208, IMG submission 187694) | Host-associated microbial communities from peat moss isolated from Minnesota, USA - S1T2_Fd - Sphagnum fallax MG (SPAdes) (version 2) | ecosystem: Host-associated > Plants > Peat moss >...
TGCTACGATGTATGCATGTCATAAGCATGTTAGGGTTAGGGTTAGGGTTAGGGGCTTTCTAATGGAAAGATGTCCTTAAAATGATGTCAGTTTCAAATGAGCAGGTAGTTGTTGATGAGCTCGAGAATGTGAGAACCGAGATGGCAGAGATCGTGGAGAGTGAACGAGGCCGGTTCGGGAGACGCTGGAAAGGGAGAGTGCGTCCATCAGACGCCAAGCAATGGAAGTGTGTGCCAACAATGGAAGGGAGATGATGATGAGCATGGTTAGTAAAGGTGACGTCCAAAAGCGTTTGCAAACTGAAAGAGACAAAGTCCTGCTAATGACGGATGCACTCAAGCGACAAATGGAGGGATTGAGATCGGAGCTCGGTGAAGCACGGGTGCGAAACCGAAGCTTCAATGCATTACCTTCAACTCTTGTTCACAGATCAATGTAGAATAGACGACCTTGGATCGAGTAAAAACCTAAAGCTTGAATGTGTGGTGTCGCAGGAAGGTGCAAAGGATCTGGCGCGTGCTGTGTCGATGGTGGAACGAGAGAAAGAGGAGGCTGCTGCTTCAAAAGTAAACAAAAGTAACAAAAAACTTACAAATATTTTTTAAATAATAAAAAGTTAAAAAATAATTGGACGGTCCATATTTAATGGATTATCCACACTTTTTGAAAGGTAACTAAATCCACAATGACCAGTGAAGAGTAAAATACAATTAAACAAATAGTGAAAAAAATTACAAAAAATGAAAAAGGTTTAGAATAACTCCTTACCACTTCACTCAAATTATATGCTGTTACATTAGGTCTTTTGGATCAATTAATTGCCTACTACTTCCATCCCTATGAGTGTAATGGTAAAATCATATGTATAGGGAAAATTAAACACACCATGACAATCAGAAGCCTCGAAAATGGGAGTAGGTCACTTCAAAATTGCAAAATAAAAAATGAAATTAAATTGTAACACCCATGTAACCTTAAACCTTAAAATCTTTTATCTTTTTTATAAACTAAATACACCAAATAATTAGAACCTTCGAAAATTGGGGAAGTAGGTCACCTTAAAATCTCAAAATAAAAAGTGAAATTAGGTTGCAACACCAATATAACCCTAAACTTTAAACCTGGGCCAACTATTATGCGCATGATGCATACCATATTGTGTTAGTTGCAGGATTTAATGGAACGTTGGAAATTGATAACATATGATATGTTTAGTAATCGCTCTTCAAACATTAGGGTTGAAATTACTCTTCATACAAAGATGGTGATTAATGGACATCGATTTTGTAGTGAATTAGATTTATTACGGATTAGAAGCCTAAAGAACATATTAGGTGGGCCTTTTGGACATGTGCCATGGACAAGTTTTCATATTGGTGTCACTTCTACATATTAACATTTGCATCATAAGTTCATAGAAGAGATGAGTATGCATCATCTATTCATGTACAAAATGCTTACATTTTTGTTCACCAAACTATTCCGTGGAATGGCAAATTCATGGAATGTTAATTATAGCAAGTGTGTGATTGGTTTGAAGTTGTAACTAAAGTAATAAAATGGTAGTTGGTGGATAAGGAACTATAAAAGTTTGAATATGACGGTTGGAAATTAGATTTACCTCAAGGTTAGCCATTGATTTATAAATTTTTAGAGCATGTCGAATGGTTTTGTTTAATATAGTTAAAAATCATATTATTTTTGGGTTAATGTTGATGAAGGCCAATGGTTATGGATATTTGTTAAATAAGCGGATTTATGATAATCATGTAGGTGTTGTTCATCATTATATTACTTTATATGGGGTTAATTAGAAAAATCATGTACATTCCATTGAATAAATTTTTTTTTCAAACATTATTTTTATTTGAATTTAAGAAATAATTTCAATTATTAAACTACAAAAAAATACCAAAAAACAAAAATAAAATTATAAACAATAAAATAATAAAAAATGTGAAAAATGTTTTAAAAAATTGCCTACCACTACATTTAAACTACCTACCATTACTGGGTTTTTTGGATCAAAATTGCGTATTGCTTGCATCCATATGACTTTAATGGCAGTATCATATGCATTAGAAGTACATCACCTCCAAACTTTGAAATTTTATAAAAATAAATAAAATCAACCATAAATTCCAAAGCCAAATCATCCATATTTTCCAAATGGTGAACAATTACAAAAAAGTAAACACACTGTGACAATCAAAACCTTCGAAAATAAAGGGGGCGGAGTGGGTACATCATTTTAAAATTCCAAAATAAAAATGAAATTAAGTTGTGACATTTATATAACCCAAAATTCCCAAACTTTTTATATATTCCAAATCGTACACTTTCAAATAAAAATAAACATACCATTAAAATCACAACTTTCGAAAATAAGAGGTTCTTCACCTCCAAACTTTGAAATTCTATAAGTTTAAAAAAAAATCAACAATCAACTCCAAAATCAAACCCTCCATATCTTCCACATGGTCAACAATTAAAAAAAACTAAACACACTACAACAATCTAAACCTTTTGAAAATTAGGGGTAAAGTCACCTCAAAATCCTAAATTAAAAAATGAAATTAGGTTTGGAACATCCATGTAACTTTTAACCTTGCAAAAAAGTAATAAAAAGTGAAAAAATAAAACCCACAGCCATTTCCCCTTTCAATTTTTTTTTAATAACAAAAAATGAAAAGAATTCATGCCCCTTTCCCTTTTCAAGAGTAAATAAAAGTAACAAAAAAATTATAAATAGTAAAAAAATAAAAAAAAATGAAAAAATAAAACCCAAGCCCCCCCTCCCCTTTCAAAAGTAAAAAAATAACAAAAAATGAAAAAAACCCATGCCCCTTTCCTTCCTTGACAGTAAACAAAAGTAACAAAAAATTTAAAAATAGTAAAAAAATAACTAAAAATGAAAAAATAAAACTTGCACCCCTGTCCCCTTTCAAGAGTATAAATAAATAACAAAAAATGAAAAAAACCCATGCCCTTTTCCCTTTTTAAGAATAAAAAAAAACAAAAAACTTATAAATAATTTTTGAATAACAAAAAATGAAAAAAATCATGCCCTTTTCCCTCATCAAGAATAAACAAAAACAACCAAAAAAGTTATAAATACTAAAAAGGTAATAAAAAGTGAAAAATAAAAACCCACACCCCTTTCCTTCATCAAGAATAAACAAAAATAATAATAAACTTACAAATAATAAAAAAATAACAAAAAGTGAAAAATGAAAACCCACACCTCCTTCCCCCTTCAAGACTAAAAACAAAAAACAAAAAACAAAAAGCTTACAAATAGTAAAAAAGTAATAAAAAATACAAAAAAGAACTTGGAAATGTTCACAACTGGATTTTTTTTATAAAAATGCACACAAGTGCAACATGAATACATCATATGCAAAAAGACAAACCAAAATGTGAACAATGGAATGTGCATTGTGTGAAAAAAATGGAAAGAACGAAAGAAATTTCAAATGAAAAGAATGGAAAAAATTTAAATGAAAAAACAAAAACCAAAAGCATGAAAAAATACCTACATTATGTATGAAATTCCAAACATGTTTCACCCCCACAAATGGGGATCATTAGTGGAATGCTTCCAAATGAATACAATGAAAGGTATTTATACCCAATACTATCATGCTTTTGGAGGAAAGAAGGATGGGGAGCTATGGGATGTCCGATTATTTGGGTGCAAGGGGTTGTGGGCTAGGAAGATTTTTTGTTTTATTTTTTGTTTTGAAGGAAAAGGGGGAACAAAAGGGAGGAATGTGTTAAAAAATAATGTGAACACTCCATTAAATGTGGATTGTCCAACTATTTGTGTGTGGTGGGGGGGGAAGGGGAGGGGGTGTGGGTTTTATTTTTTTCACTCATCAAATGATTCAACATGCACATTAATGTGTGCCATGATTTTAAGTGAATCATCATATTTAAGTCATTTATATTAATTGAATGATGATTAGTCCATAACAATTCATCATAAATCACATATAAGCCATCATGAAATTCATATTAACATAATAAGTTACATGTTTTAAACCTTTAAGTAATTACATGATTATCAATTATTTTTTATTTATATCAAATTATAACAATGTGCCCAAAGGTGCACACAAGTTCCAATAGTTACTTATTTATTTGATATTCAAATGCAAATGAAACTTGGATTAACTTCATAACCTTGTTTTTTTCAAGTTTTAAAACAACTTCTATGATTAGTTGAATTCTTCTTCATTAATTTAAGAAATATTTTATCATCTTTAAAGATTACCACTTCTAATTGGGTTTGATCAATATAAGACATAAAAAAAAAGTTTTATTTGAATGAAAACGATAACTTGCAAAACATTAAACTTTGAAAGAATGAGTCATCATTCCCATTACATTTCTAAAAAAACAAAAATGGTCCTATTGGTGATTAATTTGATTTCACCAATAATGAAACATTTGTGAATCTTTTAACATACCAAGTTTGAATGATAATCATATTTCAATATCATTGATTTTATTATGTATAGTATAAAAATAAAATCAAAGTTTTAGTTATATTTTATGTTTGATGTCCATCCTAATGGTTGAGATGTTAAATATTTCATAATTAAAATATGTGTGAATCAAATCTGTTTAAAAGGACCATACTCTTTTAAAATAAAAAAAATGTTAAGTTATAATATTAGAAGGATTAGTTGTTGATTGAAATATAAGGATATGTAAAACTTGATGAACATTAACTCGAAAATCATATGGAATATGATGGTATGAATGAAACAAGCTAAACACAAATGGAAAACATCAATGATGTCTATGGATGCAATCTATGTCCATGTTGACCTCTACTCACTATGTCAATAAAATGAAAGAGGAAAACATGAAAACATGGTAAAGTTAAAAGTAACATTGCCCCTAAGGTAAATAATTGCTTATGAATGGTGCATGAAAGTTGGTACAATGTTAAACCCCCTTGCACTAAATAGATGACCTTAAGAAAGACAAAAAAATGCAGAGTTGTGAAGGAGAGGATTATATGACAAATATTGGAAAAAAATTGAATCAGTACGGTGGGCAAAACAAAAAGAGGGTTGATGAACTAAAAGAGGATGAAGGGACTAGCTTAAATAAATTAGGAAGGATGGGAATGACGGCCGGATGGATGTAAGTTAATGCACAGTTAGACATAAGGGTAAAACTAATTATTGGCTTTCCATTGGTTACCTATTGGGAGGGTTGAGATGTTTGGTGACGCTTTGGGGATAGATAACCCATAAGATTTACCATGCTTATTTTCAACCTAACATATTTGGTTTAAATTTGTGACAATAAATTTTGATTTTGAAAACTTCAACTTGAAAAACCCTTTTAATCCCCCCTCGAACCTTAAAAATATTACTTACAAACAAAGCAAAAAAATAAGAAGGGGACATATGGAAATAAACTCATGAAAACCCAAAGAATGAGTGAAAATAACAAATGAACCCAACTGCAGATTTGCCATTACTTGCTTTACTTTGCCCTTGTCCCGCTTTGCCTCACCCTACCTTGGCTTCTTTACTCTGTTTTGCCCTTGCCCCATTTTGTTTTGCCTTGCCTTGTTTTATATTAAAAATCTTGTACACCCATAAAAAAAAATGATTTCTTTAAAATGATATTCTAATAAACCATTTTTTTGTTACAATAATTTTAAAAATAAACTTGGGTTTTAAAGGATGGTTACCACAATTTGGTCCATTTGTAACAACTATGAATGGGTAGTTTTTCATATGAATATTTGTTGTTATTTGTTTATGAACAATTGAAGGTTTCTAAGCAAAGGTTGTCATAACATTTTATTAAGACCCCAAGGTTTCAATTTTTTCAAGCCTCCTTTAATATTGCCCCAAGCCCCTAAAATTCTTATCCAGTAAGGAAAAAAGGGTTTATAAAACTTTGACACTGTAAATACCAATTTTTGTCAACTTGTATTATGGAGTGCCTATGTATAGGAAGTTAGGTTTACTAATTTCTGTGTTGTAGCAGATTTGCCCATGATTCGTCACTTGGTGTTAAACTCTAGACTAACAACTTGGTTACAAAGGTTTTAGATTGGTCCTTTAAGTTTCTTATGCCCAACCCTCCATGAGTGATAGTTGAATTAATGTGTCTTCATTTTATTTTAACCTTTTTCATTTCGATGCCATTTCCCCAAAATAGTTTTTTATCATTCCCCAAAGTGCACACATTTTGGGATTAGGGTTTTAACGGGTAATGAGATAAGGCATAACAACCAACATGATTTGGTTAACCATTATAACCTTGCTAACAAAATATGCTTTCCTATTATCTTAGACAACAAGTTTAATTTTTATGGTGGACATCAATTTGTCAAAATTAGCTTGAAATGGAGGTAGAAGCCCACCAAGACCTTCAGGTATTTAGCTGGGATATGGGACTTGGGATTCATCTAAAGGAAGTATCATCGTTGTGGTAGTGCATAAAGTCATTATTTCCAACTCAATGAGTAAAAATGCCTCCATCCCATAGGTTAACCGAAAAGGTGAATACCCTGTGGCAGTTTTGTATGTGGTGTTGTAAACCCACACAACATGGTGGATCTTGAGATCCCAATCACAAATGTTCACATGAACCTTAACCTTTTTTGCCAACATGGAACACAATGTCTTATTGGTCTTTTTTACTAGGCCATTAGTGTTAGGTTTATACATAGTGGTAAACCCATGTTTTACTACAAGGCGTGCTAACAAGTTTTTCACAACCTCATTCAAAAATTGGGGACCATTATTAGAAACAATTTTGAGTGGTGTCCCAAATTGAATAAAAATTTGTTCACACAAAAATCGTGTTACTTTTTGTTTCATTGAAGACTTTAAGGTATGTACTTCTGTAAACTTTGTGAAGTATACTATGGCAACCACAATGAATCAATGCCCTTTTCTAGTCACTAGCAATGGCCTGATTAAATCAATTCCCCATTTTTCAAAAGGTCCTAAAGGTGGTATGGGGTGTAAAAGCCCACTCATAGTAGACCTTTGTGCATACACTTGACATACATCACAAATCCTGCAATAATCATGGGCATCCTTGAAGAGGTTGGGCCAGTAATAATTTGCATGTAAAATCTTTTCTATTGTGATTCGACCCGCAAAATGGCCTCCACAAAACCCATCATGGAATTCATACAAAAGACATGAGGTTTCACCCTTCCCAATGGTTCATTATAAAACACCATTTCTTCCTTGGAAATAAAGTTAGTTGCCTATTATAAAATAATTTCGACTTTTGTGCGCAATTTGTGTTCGCACTACCTTTGTGGCTCCAATTGGAATTACATTGATGGTCATTAGTGCTACATTTGGAAAATCATCATCCTTTGAAACATCACCTATTCCTTCATATGGTTTTGTAAAGCCATCAACATTGCTATGTCGCCTTCTTGGACAATCGACAATGTCAATGTCAAATTCTTCCATTAATAGCAGCCATTGAACAAGTTGACCACTTGGATTGGACTCGTTGACCAAGTAGGTTAAAGCCTTACAATCTGTCACAATTTTGGTCTTGTACCCCAACAAATAATGGTGAAACTTTTTTAAAGAAAAAATAACTACAAGACCTTCTTGTGTGGTCACATTATAATTTTTCTTTGTTGAAATTAATTGTCTAATGCATGTTTCAACGCCTCATCCTTCATTGGTGTAGGTGCATTTTTTTTGCAGGAATCGTGTTAAAGGACGTGCTTTTGCCACAAACATGCGTATGAACCTTCGATAGTAGCCCACCATCCCCAAAAATCCTCGAAGGGCTTTCTTTGTGGTGGGGAAAGGAAGGTTTGAAATCCTATCAAGCTTTTCGGGATTTGTGGTTACCCCATTCTTTGACACAATGTGTCCAACAATCTTCCCTTCTGAAAAACCAATTGTGGTTTTTTTAGGGCTCAAAGTCACTCCTGAATCATCCAAGCATTGAAAGACTAATTCAAGTTTGGTAAGGCGAAAAGTTCAATCATTACAAATTCCAAAGTCATCAATGAAAATTCGTAGAAAAAGGTTTAAGAATGGTTCAAAAACTTTGTTCATTAAATGTTGAAACGTCCTTGGAGCATTGCACAAACCAAAGGACATTTTTGTGTAACAAAATGTTACCCATGGTGTGGTGAGTGTGGTCTTCAATTGATCCTCCGAAGTAATTTTCACCTGTTGGTAGCCCCTGTACCCATCTCTGAATGTGTACATCTTGTGCCCTACTACCTCTTCCAAAATTTCTTCACAAAATGACAAAGGGTATTGGTCTTTTTTAGTTACTTTGTTTAAAACTTTGTAGTTGACACATACCTTTAGCTTGCCATTTATCTTTAACGCCAATACCATACGAGAAACGCATTTAGTTGTCTCCATAAGTCTGATGAACCTTGCCTCCAACAACTTGTTAAGTTCCTCTTTCACCATTGTAGTGTACCTTAGATTCCACCTCCCTTGCTTGGTCCTAACTGGTTTGGCATTTGGTATCAATTTGATTTTGTGTTGCTCCATGGTAATTTTCCCTAAGGTCCTTGTAGTTGGAAGCAAATAAATGGATATACTTACGTAGTGAATCTTCATATTGCCTTCTTTCTTCATGACGAAGGTTTGGTCTTAGTTGAATCTTGCTCATCTGTTCCATGACTTCACCTTTTATCAACACATGTGGAGTTGGTTGGTTATCATCCCCTCGAATTATTTGATTCGCCTGAAACAAAGTTCTAACCTTGGGGATGACTTCCAAAACATACAACCCTACTTCCCCTTCACTAGAATCATTCGTGTAAATCCCTTCAAAATTGGAGCTTTGGTTTGTCTGGAATTCATCATCATATTCACTCGTTCCTCCAAAGCTCTTCACAAAGTTAGTAAATGGAACTTTCTATCAGTTAAGATGAACTCCAATGGTCATGTATCCTTCGCCCCAATAGTTCCTTGCGTGCGACTTTATTAACTAAGGCCCACTTAATATCATTGGGTAAGCCCCATCTTCTTCTAATACCACATGAAAATCCACAATGATGGAAACCCTCATTACAATGATTACAACATTGCTAATCATTCCTTTTGGTGTAACAACTTAGTTGTTAGCCATTTTTAAGGTTACTGAGGCCAGTTTATCAATTCTCAATCCTAAATACTTCATTGCAAGAATTGTCATCATATTGACTCCTGCCCTTCCATTCCACCAACACTGATCCATTACATTACACATCAATGATTGGAGCACATTCATGCTCATCTGCTATTGGCATTTAAAGGTGTGGGTACCTTTGGGACTTTAGGTGTTGACAACCTCTTCCTCAACTCCTTTCGAGCTGATGGCACCATTACCACTAATTGTCCAGTGGTGATGTCTACCTTCTGTGATCCCACATCCTTCACCATTGAATATGGACCAAAATCTTAAGAAATTAGAAAGTCTTGGAATCCAAACCTCCGCACTCAACTGTTCTTCTTTTCTTTTGGAGCTTTCACCATTTCCTTGAACATTTTGACGCTTACATCAGGATGAATAGTGTCTTCCATTGGTCGTTTAATTTGGGCCATGACATCCATCACTTCTTTAGGAATTTTGAAGCTCCTTTCCAAACCCATTAAAGCCTTTTCTCGCCTTTCATTCATCGGTTCGATTAAATGTACTTGAATTTTGCCCTTCTTTTCTACAAAATATTTTCGAGTAGAAGGACCCACATTTTCTTTGGTATACAAGGCTGGCAAGTTTGGACATTCTCTTGAATAATGTCCCATTTTTCAACACTTGTAACATTGAATTGTTAACAAGTCCCTCTCCACGTTTTTGCTCTTGATAATCCTTGGTTGTAGTAAATGGAGGCTCAACTAATTCATTTGATTTACCATCTGTTCCATACTTGACTCCATTCAGGAGCTCACTTTTAGATGCTTTTGCGGCTCAAGTTCAGTCGAGCATTGAATTGCCTTCGCCATGGATTGCATAATCGATCGTGGAATTTCCTCCATGTTCACCTCCTTCTTCTTGGCCACCTTTGCCGCTTCATTAAACGTCTTTGCTTGTTCATATTTCATTTGTTGTCATAGTTCTGACAACAAACCAATGGTGAAATGTTCTAGCACCAATGCATTGATTCTAGCAAAAATTGGATTAATTCCTTCATGACCTAGTGCCCTAAGACACCCATGGAGTTTATTTTACAATATCATTGTTATTTCTTTATATTTTTTTACTGATTTTAAAGCCCCTTGCTTTAGTTGACTCAATTCAAGTATTAAGTTTTGGTAGACATCCTTCACAAAAAATTCCTTCACTAAGGCCTTAGTTATGTCATTCCATGATCCCTTCAATGCTTCTGTCTATCGTTCAAACCAATGTGATGTTGTACCCTTTAGGAATTCATGAAAGAAATTAAGCCATTTTGTAGCTATTTTAAGCCTCGTACCAATACACGTTCTTTTATATTCTCTCAAAAATATTTCAAGCTCTTCACCCTTACTTCCCCTAAAAGTTGGAATAACCATGGTGATTTTTATTTATTTATTAACAAGTAAATCATCAAACTTAGTTGAATTTCATCAAGTTACATTCCCACACAAGAATAAGCAAAATGTTACTAGGGCAATTTAACTTTAGTATTAAACAAAAGTTGAAACTACTTTTCCAAGGCATATGGCCATTTTAAAAGCACATTTTGGGCCGAGAAGTCCATTGGCAATTTTAGTATGTTGGTTGGGTCATTGATAAACTTTGTTGTGTTTGACCAACAATCCCTTTTTTTCAAATCGATGACACAAAATCGTGCTTGGGCCACTATGTTGCCTCCACATGATTGCACATGATTATGGGCAAGACTTGAAATTATTGGGATTTAAAACCACCAATTATGCAAGTGTTTTAAAATAGTCAACATTTACACTGTTATGGTGTTGGGTATTGTGAAAGACAAACATACCTTTTCCAACCTTCATGAAGGAAATTCCATAATGAATTTGGACCTTGTGCATATGTATGCATAAAAATTTTACCCCCTAAAACCTTCCCTTTTCTATGTGACAATATGTGCTTGGAATGACAACCATTAATAGTACATAGTGGTGGTTGAATAAGTTTTTGGTATGTTATGTGTGATTTGATTATAAGCATTTGATTACATGTCCTATAACTTTTGAATGTGGTTTTAGCTAGTCGGTTTGCTATGAACAGTGCAATTATTGAAGAAATTTACAAACCCTTAAAGGGCCATTTTTTCCAAAATTTGGCCCCATGCTTCACATGTTTTTTTATGTGTTTCATGGGAGCTCTAACTGGCCCTGCTTGTTAATGGTGGTGATGTGGAGTTACACTTGGAGTAAGTTCAGCTTGGGTTTCATTTTTGTTTGGACATATATGTTTTATGTGTTCTCCTATTGAGTATTGGGTGCAGGACAAACTTGAGCTCCAATGGGTAGCAGCCTTATGGGGTTAGGGTTCAAATCCCCTTCAAGCTATATATTCAGGTTTAAGTGTCTCTATGATTTTTAGATTGAACATTTCCAAGTTTGAAGCTTCCAATTAGGATTTTCCAAGTCCAATTGATCAAAGGGGTTCAAATTTGGATGGGCTTCAATTTGTTGGCAACACTTACTAGGCCTTTGCAGAGTTTGTATTAGTGTGGGATCGGAGTGAGTGAGAAAGAAATTAAGTGAATGTGCATTTAATTACAAGGCTTAATGTCCACCCTTTAGTTCATGAGTTAGTTATCTGTTGAACCTTGCTTGTGTTTGTTTTCTGTTGATCTATGGTTATAACTAGAATTGGGTTGCATCTTGAAGTTGTAGTTTCAATGCTCTAGTTACCCTGCATTATTTTTCCCAACATTTGGTTGCATTGGTTGCCTATCTTCAAAATCAGTGGCAATTGGTGAGCTGGAGTCAAGGAACCTTTTCTGGTTGACAAGGTTTTATGGTTTGTTTGCACTGTGCAGGTTTGTGGTATTGAAACCCATATGCTGGAACATAATGTTTTGGGTTTGCACTCTTCTGGAGACTCTGTTTAGTGTATAAAATGCAAATTGTTGACTTATTTTCAACATTGCAACTTTTAATACCAAGTTTGTTTGGTAGGTTATTGACAGGCAATTGCTTCACAGATTGTCCGGAGGGTTGCTAAGTTCATATGATCTAACTGGTGGAGTATAAGGTAGAGCATATGTTTCTGCATAAGGCAAAGCAAGAGCGGAATGACCAATGCCTGCTTGGGATAGCCCTTTTGGTAACCCCTATAATAAAATCAACATGCAATCAAGGCACACCAGCCAGCAACCCTGGCTGGGCTGGGGTACTGTTGGACTCAAGGCCATATATGTATGTACGTGATCTGTCTTGTGAAATGCAGTGAATTTCTTCATTCCATTTCCTTCCATCAATTGTTACTTGCTTCTTTACAAGTATCAATTCTTTTGCTGGATTTCTTGCAATCCACAAGAGAACCAATTCTGGTCGGACAACATTACACTTTTGAATATATGTTGCTAGTTTGCTTTGACACATTGACTACTAATTACAGATTTCCGCTTGGGGAAGTCATGACTGCTTATTTCTTCCACACTTATGTAGTCCTCAAGCACATTAATGGATTTAGGAACTAAACTGCTTGGGGAAAAATAACCTCACCTGGTACTTTCTTGCTTGATGATGTAGATGGCTGAACTTCAATGCTTTGCCCCTGGCATGTTTTGCCCTTGGCATGATGACACTTGGCACACAAGGTGTGTCACCTGGAAAAGCCAGTAAATACTTGGAGCCTACAAAAGAGGTAGCACTCACTGTAATACCCTTATGCTGCACTTGTAGGTGTAAGAACATTTGTCACTTTAATTTTGGGAAATGTCATTGCTTGGGTTCAAGATCAAATTGCGAAGTTTCACCTTCAAACAAAGACAACAGAAGTAAGATCCTGAGCTGTGATTTTTATTTATTTATTGCATTGCTTGTTGAAATTTGATGCAGCTAGCTTGGACATGTTTTCTTTTCAATTGGTTTTCATTTTGGATGCTACAAAAATTGCATTGAATTATGGCTGGGTAATAGTTGGAGGAGCACATTCTTTGTTGATTGGTCTCTTGTTTTTCCAGTTGATTGTTTTGACTCTAGGGTTTGTTCCAATTTTTTTGGATCTCCTAACTGTTTACCAAATAGACTTTACAGAAATCAACGAAGCATAACCAGAAAAGCTGAAGGGATCCAAGTGGAATAATGCTTATGTCTTTGCAGATTATCTGTTACTGAAGTTTCAACAGGTTGAAAGGGGCATTTCTCATTAGCCACTTGATCTGAGGTACTGAAATTGGCGTGGATGCAAAAGCAATGTTGGTGGACTTGTTTCTGGCAGATTTGGATGACTTGTCTGACAATGAGGTGCTTCATGAGGTTAGTCACTATGCTATCATTCTAGATGATTAATGCACCATGTGCGAGACTAGGAGAAATACTATAAGAAGTACCTCAAGTGGTTCAACCTTCAAAGCTAACATACACAAAATTTGTTTTGGCATTTCCGAATGCTAGATGAGGCTCTGAGATTGAAGGTAATGTAGAAGTAATGTTATTGTTTCTGTATTTGACACATTGATGTGAAACACCCCTTGGACAAATCCTACCTGTATTTCACTAGTCAGTGTTCTGTCTTCCCTGGCAATGCTCACATTGAGAATTTGTTAGACCTAGTTCTTGATTTGCACAGAACTATACATCAAACCTTATAGGGTGAGAAAAAAGTTTGTCATTTTGGATAGGCACTAGTTGTGTGAAGCAGCATGGAAGCAAGTGATTTGCTTAGATTTGTGTGTGTAGGGAATGGATATAGGGAGGGCTATGGAATGCTGGAACAGGCTGGTAATGGCAAATTATGGGTATCCATTGGCCAGAACAAATTGGGTACTAAGGTTGTAAAAAACTAAGTGCTTCCTGATTGTATTTGAACATTTAGCCTCTCAGCAGGTTGTGGGTTGAGTTCCCATTAAGTAGGTTCAGCAAATTATTTTCCTCTGCCAAACATGGCAAAAGATTTTTTTTGCATTGACTATAGTGAATTTTTACTGTTCTTAGACATGTTCTATCCATTCTGTGATCTATCCTACAAGTGGGCACTGTGCAGTGTTGTTTACATGTTTTGTTCTTCATTTTCCCAGGTTCAAGGAAAAACACTATGGTAGCAGTGGTACAATGTTGAGGCTTTCATCCAGTCTTGCCTTCAAACTTGTCCAGGTTTGCACTTTTGTTCTTCCAAAAATTTATCCTTTAGTTTTGCAGCTTTTTGAAAGTTGTTATGACATCATGGTTTTCTGATGAAGGCTAGTATCAATTAGCCCTCATCAGTCTTTGGGGTTTCCAAATGCTACTAGTTTAAAAAGTCACACACCAGCTTCAACAAAAAAAAAGTAGGGAAAGTTTGATACTTCTTGACACAATTGAAGCATAAATACACATACTCATATAATTGCAGAAGTGTGCAATGCTCCATGTCATCATACTACATGCTTGTGGTGAGACTGGCAACGGGTTCATGCAAACCTAAGTCCTAATTAGGTGTGCAATTCTGATTCAAAAAGTGGGTTTTTGTTAGTGAGCAGTTGAATTGTGTTTACATGCATCACTTTTAAATCTAATTGGACTAAAGATGTGGAGATGTGACATTTCTTCCTAATTGACTGTAGTTCTGGAAAGCCGAATGGGGTTTATTGCACCAAATCTATCAGCCTTTATTGAGAGCGTGGTGGCTGCAAAACTGATGGGTGTGGTTGGTGGCTTCTTTGCACTGTCAAAAGCTTGAGGCATTTCTAAGTGTTGTCAATAGCAATGATAATAGCCACATTGTGCATATTCCTTGAGAAGCTGAATGAGGGGATTGGGAATGCATTGACAAAAATTGGCATGCAACATTCAAGGTTGTACTGAATTTATGAGTCTCAAACGCTCTAGCATGAAGACATTTCTTGTCAACATGTCACTTAGTAAGGCGTCATTTTGGACAGTGTGTGAATCAAAGCTCTTTCCATATACAATGATGTTTATCTTATTTTGGCAGGTATTCTTTTATGTCACTTATTTACTATTAATATTTTGTCTATAGTTGGTATTGGCAAGCCGATAATTGCTATACCTCTTTTGTGCTAACTCATGGTGGAGGCATCCTGTTGTTTTTGCTGCTATAGATTTTTGTAACCATTTTTCCATGGGTTTTGAACAAACTATTACTTGTAGATATACCCATTGGGAATAACCAATGGTGATTGAAGGTAGCTAGATGTTGCAATCCAGGATAATTGTGCGACACAGACAAGGTTTATGACTATGCTTATCCTTGTCTATGGAAATGACACAAGACTGGTTTAGTTGTTATTTGTATCGTTGTGCAGTTTCTCTGTGCAGTCACATTGATATTTTCTGATCAAAGTGTGGTCCGCAGTGGCCTTGATTTGAATGTAACTTTCCTCAACAGAAAAAAGATGTCAATAGCATGAGAAATTATAAATATTCAAAATTTGAGTTCAGAGGTTGAATCTGAAATTTGAAACCCTTGTCATGATGTTTGAAATCTCTCCATCTTCCAAACATTTCCAAGGGCATGTCATGTTTTACCCACATTGATATTATTGTCTTAACATTTGCAAGAGGAAATTTTGTGTCGAATTGTAACATAATAGTTTGCATTTCAAAACATCCAACTATTTTTTCAATATGGCACACTCATGAGTCCTCTTGCACATTCTTGTGTCCTATCCATTATGGTTGTAAGGTGAGAAGATTTTGTGCTTGAAATAGCAATCCCCAATAGAATGTACTTTGGATTGCCTCTCTACTTACTTCTACTTGAGTATTTGAATTGCAATGGCACTATCATGAAGACAATTTTCACAATTGATGTTTAAATATGGAGAGTAGTGTGTAACTAAGTTGATGAACTGTGAGTCCAAGCCCCTCTCTACATATATAACATTCTGTACAACCTTACTAACTGCATCGTTGAATGTGTCTGCAGTTCTACTTAATTGAGGGTTAATGTGTGAGCTTCAAGCAAAAAAAAACCAGCTCAAATCACAGGTCAAAACTGACTGAGTGATAGCTGAAACCAACTTTATATGTGTTGTAGTAAGTGGTGTTGAAAGACCGGCAATTTTCAGCAACACTTGTCTGAAGGGTTTCTGGCCCACAAACGAGTACACCCACATTCCCACCTGCTCTTTGTCGCTTTGCACATGCTTCAAATAACTCTGCCAAGTCATGAAGAGCAAGTAATGGGCATATCATTATCAATCAGAAACAAAGTGAGATGGTTACCTTCTTATGGGTGGGTGTTTTAGGTACATGCTAATTGTTAACAACCATACAGCAATGCAATGTCCTGCATAATGAAGATGCAAGAAATTATAGCATTTTAACAGACATTGCTGCATCTCTCTCTTTTGAGACCTCAAAAGGCTCCTCAAAAAGCCTTCATAAAAGTTGACATAGGTCACACTTCATTGCATCAGTCACCAAAGAAAGACCCACAAATGTTTGATCAGACTTCAATGAAGGCTTTGCCAGAAGGTTTACAAAATCTCATAATTTCAATTGAGTGGTAAGAAAATGCAATGCAGGAGTTGAAGTAATTGAAGGAGGCACACTAATTGAAATGTGTTGGGAGAGGGTGACACGGTACCTTTTAAGTCAGGTCTGTGCCCAAACTGTGTATTAGAAGGATGGACGAGTTGATCGCCACACTCATTAGCAACTGTGGTGATATCTTCATCTGCATCCAAAAGTGGCTGAGTGCTCTTTGAGTCACCTTCAGTCTTCTGCTTGCTAAATTGGTACCAAATGCTCCACAGTGCAATAACACTGCCACCAAAACACACTACTCCAAGTATAATGCTCATGATGTCGAAGAGACCCCGTGCCCATAATGGAAGAGTATTATAGCTGTGATGGTAAAAGCCTTCATAAGAATAAACGACCAAATTTTCCAGAAACCAGTACCCAAGCATTGAAGCTATCAAACCCATTCCAACCCACAAATTACTACTAGTCCCAACCAAAATTGACATTGGTCTTTTTGAGGCCTCAAAATCATAAAGAGATGAAAGGATGCGGGATTTCTTGAACATGTCAGACTGTTGACGATCTGTAGTTGGAGGCCCACTTTCCAGCGGAACAGGTTCTGCTTCTTGGGTGACAAATGTGTGAACTTTGAGGTTGAACTTCAGATCATACTGGGGACAAATTGATGAGGGAGAAACAAGATCAAGGAGTTGAAGCTCCTCAGATTTCTTTACTGCCCAGATTAAGGTTACATCTGTTGGAAGATGGTTCTGCTGCCTCTGATACCGTTGCAGCAAATCTCGTATGATGGCCACAAAGGGAGACACGCCAATTCCTCCTGCCACCATTAAAAGGGTCTCATACCTGCAGACATCATACCAGTCATTTCCTCCCTTGAGCATGCATGCTAAATCCCACAGCCATAAACAGTATTGATCTCAAATTCGAAACAAGCTGCCAGCTAAAACTTTGGTTGCAGAACTCACTGGAGAAAGTAATCAGATTCATGACCATATGGCCCCTCAACTGCAACTTGCTGGCCAAAAGGACATGGTCCTCTGGTCACTGCTGCAGAGACAGCATCCTGCAATTGGTGAGTCCATTCTCCGTACGGCTTTATGAGCACCTTCAGTCGATCATCCCCATCATATGGACTTGATGACACACTGAAAGGGTGCCATTGGAGTGATGAAATCCCAGGCACGTTTATGAACACAAAACTCAATGCATGGTATTTCAGACCTGAGAATGCCACCAATAAGAGAGTGAGTTTGCAACTGTAAAAGGATGAGCAAACTATAGTTTTCAACTAACCACATGCCAAGATAGATATAACTTGCTTACCTTGTGGCTTGGCCAAAACCAGTTCATATGTGCCACATGGTAGCAGCTTCACAGATAAAACACCGACTGTGCTTCGTGATTGGCAGAACCGAAGAAACCGGTCAAAGACAAAGAGGAAAAACCCAACAAAGGTGATGGAGAAAATGAAGTCCCCTACATGCAGAGCCATGAAAACCATAAACACAATGTACAGCTGATGTGTGTAGAAGAATAGCTCAAAAAACTTCTGACGCACCCACCCTAACGATGTCACCCACATCATAATCCCAGCAACCAAAGCAATCACTCCAGGTAAATTTGCAATTTCATATGGCTCCCATGACAGCAGCTGCAAAATGCACAAAATTTGCACCTGGACCTTAGAGGACTTCCAGGTAATAATGCCACGTGTGGACAATTTAATTCCAACAACAAAACTTGTTTTAGAGCCTGCTGGATTTTGGTTGAGAACTTTTCTCTGCTCAACAAAGAATCAGCAATCAAAGCCACCATGCAGTGGCCCATGCAGAAAGTGAATGGTGATGCAACATACCCGTGCAATGAGATGGCCTTCAAAGTACCAGGGAATGATGAAGAAGAGACCATGCAGTGTGAAAAGAATCATCACAAAGTGACCCAGCCACACATGGTATTTGGTAGCATGTTCAAAAGGGATGTCTATGGAGCGGAAAAGCACAGAGCCACGCGATACTGGCAAGAAGAGCAGATTCAAGCAGATAATGCCAATAAAGCCCAACCGCACACCCTCCAACTTCACCTTACGTCCCCACCTAAAAACATACATTGCAACAAAAGTGGTTTTAATTCTTGTAATCCGATTCAAAAAAAGCAAACAGCAACATTCCAAAACTACAAATTCAGATAGTCTTTTTTTTTGTTTTTTTTGCCCCCCTCAAGAGAGTTTAACTGCGGCAATTTAGACTACTCTGCATGTTATACTTACACTGTTTCATAGTCTTCTCTTGGTTCGGTTTCAGCTGCATGAAAATCACGAATCATATAGTTGACTACCACGTGAAGATAGCCATAAAAACTGCAATCCAAAGAAGCTCAGCAGCTGACATAACACCTAGCAAGCCTTCAACAACTATAGGCTGGTTCTGTAGGCTTGATCTTCCTCTCACCTTCTTCTTGATTGCCCTGCACACCACAATCAACAACAACAACCTCTGTACCCAAATCACAGAATACAATACAATCACCAAATTTCCAAAACTTTGATATGATTCCAGATACAAGTATCACAATCAGAGTATTGACAAATGGAGATAACCTTTCTGTTCTGGATTTCTTCTGCATTTAAGAAACTAGACAATTTTGTACAGTATAAGTTCTTTTCCTCAACAAAATCTGACAGAGGAAACCAAAGTACATATCTAGTGGCAAGATGCTTGAGATCCACACACATTGAACAGTTTATTAACCCTGAATATTTTTGCAAGAACCCCAAGAACCCCATGTGTTGCTGAAAGGAGAGCAGAGTACTTGGTCTTATTGCGTGAGGAAGACATAGCAAGACTGATGATGGCAAAAATGACCAGAACCAAAAAAGGACCTCCAAAGAGCAAAAGAAATGCACCTGCACATGTTCCAACAATTTGCAAGCATCAGGGCCTAGCATTGGCATGAGACTTTGATAGACCTGAATACATCATTGCAGATCTTGCAGATGGGTACTTTTGATGAGGAAACTCCGAAACAGGGCTACTTTGGAATTTCTGTGTCTTACCAGTCAATCCCAGTGGATAGGCCCTCAAATGTTCCAGCAGCCATACTAGAGTCTCGCGACTGATTTGTGTGGAAATTAATGCAATAATAGCAACTCCACAAAAAAAAACTGCACACATTGTCACTCGCACTGCCCATTCAGCCACTGTGAATCCCATTTCCCTGATTGTCTCCTGCTGTTGCTCCTCGGCATCCTCCTTCTTCAACAAAGGCTCTTCTGCCAAGTTTACTTCCCGCATACTTGTGTGCTTAAAAGTACCCAGGAAAAAAACAAGAAAAAAAGAAGAGAGAACAGGGACTAAAAAGCTAGCACAATTCTTTTTCCTGTCTTTGTACAATTGACCAAAGCTGCAGGAGATTGCTTGATCACTTTCCTTCCCTCTCTTCCAAACCCCAATTCAAACCCAAAATGGGACCTTCTGCAAGCGGGTGTCAAAGAACAAGCATGCTGGTCTGGTTGTGCCAAACTTGCAACCAACTTCCCTTCCCTAAAACCATGATCAACACAAAACCCAAAAAAGCAAAGAACAAAACAAAAGGGTAGGACACTGTTTGTATGATTGTGTAGCAATTTGCAAACCAACTTCAGCAAAGAAATTGCAGCTGAACAACACTGCAACAGTCTGTTGTGCGACAAATTTGCAACTACGAAATCCCTGTTTAAATTTAGCCCGACAAAAAACCTAAACACCCAACAACAAAACAACAACAACAAGAAGGCAAATGACCCCAAGAATCAGAAATCATGTGGTGAAAAGTGTTGGGTTTGGGAAGAGAGACAGAAGAGAGTTAAGAGAGAGGCATCAATGGAAGGCTTTAAAGTAAAGTTTCAAAAACTTTGCAGGGGGAGTGAA
>Ga0209208_10004216_pt1 | contig 20474 bp, 17 predicted proteins | sample S1TSphfallax_3_FD_187694 | JGI IMG/M metagenome (GOLD analysis project Ga0209208, IMG submission 187694) | Host-associated microbial communities from peat moss isolated from Minnesota, USA - S1T2_Fd - Sphagnum fallax MG (SPAdes) (version 2) | ecosystem: Host-associated > Plants > Peat moss >...
ACCTCTTCCTAGTCTAATCCCTGGGCTCCCAACTCGACCCTCTACCCCTTTCTAGAGTTGGAAGCCGGGAGCGTGCCTCCAAGTCTTAACTTCCGCAACTTGACTTTGTGAAACCCCCAAGTTGGTTTCACCCCGTGACTTGGGAGCGCGTCATACGCCAAGATGTTTTACAACTACTCAAGAAGGGGAAAAATTCTCAGAGAGGCATGGATCTATGAATATTGGCTCTAATTTTTCCATCCTCTTTCTATTTCACATTCTGCCCAGTCCCAAGGATACCCACAAAGAGGTTTCTGGCTCCCACTCCGATATTGTGATCTACCCACTAGATAACCCAAGTAAGTTCTTCCCAAACCCCTACAAATGCAGATTTCTACATGCTTTTGATACTACAGCTCAGACCACCTTTAAGCATCATCTTCCTTCAGCATCAACCCTTGATAAGTCCTGGTTCTAAACAAAACACAGAACTGGCCATCATATAGCTATTGGCGTAGCGGAAGAAAACACAACACCTACCTATTTTGCAAGCTCTTAAGAATACACAACAACTATCTATCCTGCAAGCGCCTTCTCACCACCAAAAGAACCTCACTTTCTTCTGCCTATCAACCTCCTTCGAATCCCCCCTTTTTATCCTCATCCAACCTCCTATTCTTCTTCTCTTCCTTGCACCCTTGAATCGCGTTTCACCATTCATCTTCAGCTAACACCATGTCTCACCAAACAACAAATCTTCCAACTCACAACTTTCGACAAAAGATAAGTCCCGCCATCTACATGCATAAATTTGACGGTGATTTAACACCTAAACCCTAAAACAAAAATAGCATTCACACTATAAAAGCTTAAAAGACTATTTGTTCGGTCACTCCCTGTTCGGTCACAACACCTTTTGATTTACCCCATTTGGCACACCTTTGATTTTAAAACTACTACCAAAAGTGTTGTCAAAGATTTCATACCAAGGAGTCCATGTTGAAGGTGCCACACTTATCTCTCCCTGCTTGGTTCTTTCCTCTTTATACTTTTCCTTCATCCTCAACCATTTGTCTTATACTTGCTTCCATGTCCTCTATGTGTAATTAGGGAACTTGGCATTGAGTTTCCTATAAACTCAATTGAATTTCTCTCCCTAAGGGGCTTGTGGTCATATTCTTAATATTTTTCCTCACACATATTCACAAAAAATTGTGTGTTCTCCTTAGTCAATTTTCAATTACACCTTTTTGCATAACTTCATCTCTTTACAACATCTTGAATGACTTGGGTCACCCAAATGACATGGGACCTTTCATCTAACATGAAAGCAAGGAACCCACCAATCAGCACACCTTCCATGATGAAGATAATCAAAATTTATAAAACATTAAGAAAAGAATAAGTATTATATTGTATTCTATTGTTGAAGAAGCTCTTTGGAATGCTTTATTATTCAAATGTTTTGTTGCATTTTATGGAGGGCAACTGGGTTTTTTTGAATTTTCTTCCACTTGGTGGGTGAAAAGTTGGGTGGTGAAAGTAGTTTAAATGGGGTGAAATTGGGTTTTCCAATGGCTTGCAAATGGTTGGGGTGTGAATTTAATAAGTTTGTAGGTTCCACGCATTTAATTAATCACAAGTGAACACAATTAAAGTGGGGGTAAATTGGGGTGTGAACAATGTTATATTATGGCCATGTGCGTGACTAATATGACAACATCTCCATTGCACACCATAAACACATTTTGTTGGAAAATATGTTAGTTGAAAACCAAAAGTGCAATTTGCAAGAAGTTTGTGCTTGACTACAACCATGGTATTGAAGAAGCTCTTGTGTTTCTTTTGCACACTACTCTTTTTGTCATCAAAATCTTGTGATTCTTTTTATTCTTACACTTAAAACTTTGTGAAGTCAATTGAGATTATGTCAAGGTTCCTAGTTTGCCTCTTTGAACTCTCATCCTAGTTACTTGTAAAATTTTGCACACTTTAAATGTTTAAAACAAACACATAGGAGCAAAAGTAAAATAATTTAGAAAAAAAGTAGATATAAAGGAACAAAAGGAGGAAAACTCCAAAAAAAGGAGGAAACCAACACATCGCCACACAAGCGTGCTCAATCTTTGCATAAACAACTTTTTCTATCTTCCCACCATCTTCAAACAAACACAAAGAACAACCTACCAAAATGTCAAACACAATACATGAAGTTGTAAAAAACAAACCTTAAAATCAAACTTTGTCTTCTTGTCATTTTCAAACCCAAGAAAGCTTTGACATTTGATGTCAATGAGGACCTTTTCCTTTTCTTGCAAATGTGAATTTTCCTTGCAACAACTAAAAATTTCAAAAGAATTCACTCACATGAAGTTCATGTTTAATGTTAAGAATAAGCTCTAGAGTGTAAATAAAAACAAGGGAAAAAAAAAATGGAAATATCTAAATAAAATGGGAGCAAAATTGTAACAAGTGTTTTAAAAAATAAAATCAAGGATGAAAACACCATCGTTGTCTTTACTAGGACATTTAGTGGCAATGGTATGTTGCATATCATTGGTGAAAGGGGAGGTAAAAATGTTGAGGCTAATGTTTGAATGATAATACATGTGTTGCAAAGGGACTTCATTGCCATTTTATTCCTACTGACACCAATGACTTAAGGTTACCAAGACCAATATTGTATTACATTATGTTCTTAATGTACTAATATACAAAATGCTTGTTGAATAGGCTTGTGCGAAGGTGTGTGGAAAAAATGTTATGGTTAATGAAATTATTGTTGGATTTGATGGTTTGAATTTGATTTCCTAGTTATTTTGAATGAACTAATAGTTAAATGTGTAACATGGTTTTGTAGGTTTGTGAAAGTTTTAAAAGACCAATGGAAACCCTAAAATTGGATCATTATTTTCAATGTTTAACATAATAGGATTATGTGTAAGCTCAATGTTTTTTTTCCAAGCCAAGTGGATTGTTAGATTTGGTGGTCCAAAATTGTTTTGTTAGTTATTTTGAATGAATTAAAAGTTCAATGTGCACCAATATAGATAAGGTTTGAGCACATCACTTATGCATTTTGTTTGTTGGTAACAGTGATGGATTAAAGATGTTGAAGAACCAAAATCCTCAAGGGACCTCCCTTCAATTAACCATAACATCTTTTAAATAAGAAGGTGTTTTCAAATACAAAGAAAACATCCTTAGAATATTTTACATATTTATCGAGGTATTACATGATGCATTAGTGCCGATGTTTTTTTCTTCTTTAGTCAAATTTCTTTTAAAAATTTTGAATTTTTTTTTACTCTCCAAATTTGGAAACAAAAAAAATAAAATGTTTTGCTAGACTTTACTTTAAACTTGTGTACGTAGACTTGCAACCAAAATTATAAGAAAAACATTTAAAGTTATGATTAAATCCTTTTATGATTGATTTAAAGGATTTTAGGCAAATAACAAATTTATTGGAAAGAAAAACATTAATGGTAGGTAAGGCCCTAAGGGAAGGGAATGATTAAAATAAAGGGCAAGTACACAAGGTGGAATGAAGTGTAACCCCATTTTGGTCATGCTTTCTCCCTAGGACCTCAATGCATGTAAATATTTGTCATTTAAAAAAAGAATTCTTATAAGCAACATTTGAAAAAATGAAAATTTCTTTCCCAAAATGAGGGAATTTTTAGAGAAATATGTAAGGTGACCTTGCCTTTGAGTCCGCTTTCACCCCTTGTTATTTCAACCTCAAATTTTGATGTTTGCAAAGTGAAAAAAATTGATTGAATCAAGGGTGAAACTCAATATCATAATATCTAATGCATGGGGTTTGAAATAATTATGGTAGTAATATGTACAACAATAGTGAAGGTGCTTAAGGGAAAAAAACGATAGGATGAAACTCATATTACCACAAAATTAATTATAATTATAATTTCACCCTATTCTCATTCCTCATTTAAATGAAATGATTTTTTTTACAATTATTTTAATCTTGCCCCATTAATGGCCAGACTTGGCAAGGTATTAATATTATGTTTCCATCATTTTACAAATATCATTATTATTATTATGTTTTATAACTTGCCTTACAAAAAAAGGTACAATTTTACTTGTATGAAATTGAAACTAATTATAGTGATAACTAAAATATGGAAAAACTATTTTTTTGTGTTAGGAATAAATCCAAGTTCTTGATGATTGAAATTCAATTGTGTTGCTTTCCCCCAATTGTTAAGGTTGGTTAAAATTTAAATGGTTCATAAGGTTTGAATTCTTGTTCATGATGTGAACACAATCATGTCATGCATTTAAAAAAAAGGTGAACTTATGTTTAATTTTAGGGTTTGAAGGAATGGGTGGAAATAAAAAAGAAAAAGAAAAAAAACATAGTGTAAGTATATTGCAATATATTTCTACCGGTTCCCCAAAACCCAAAATTGGTTTATTTACAATAAAAATTCCATATTTACAATTGGTGATTTTTTTAATGTTGGTTGTAAAAACATAAACCATATTTGTAATTGCATTCACATTCTAGTTCCAAATTTGTTTTTTAAAAATAAATTTTTAAGTTTTGTGATGTAACCATGGTGGCAATTATCCATTTAAATCAATTTCACCAAATTTCAATGCTAGAAAAATATGAAAAGAAAAAAAAATAACATCGTATTATTTTTGCTACTTACTTGAACTCTTTTATAAAGTCTAACAGTAAAATTGAATTTCTTGAATTTTGGCAATTTTATTCAAAAGTCATTGAACTTGTGACAAAACAATTTGTACAATTTTTTTGCCCAAAAAACTATTTCTACTTTCAAATTTTTATACTCAATGTCACAATTAGAATGATCAAATTCCACATTTCAAATCAGCATTTATGTGGGAGGAATGCCACTATGTGCTCAAATTGACAATCAACTATTGAAACCTTTACAAGGCCATCATAATACCACCCAACAAATCCAGGCATAATTAACAAAATAATATGGTGCCTACCTTGCTTTCATCAAACTTGAGTTTTTTTTCCCCCACCTTAGAGACCTATTTGATTAACCTAAAACATATTCCAAGCCACCTTGCCATAATCCAACTAGAATGCCAAAATATGGCAAATATGTTTAAACTGTAAATGCCACATATGACTAGATAAATAATATGGAAAACTTCTTTATCCACTAAACATATATATTTTTAGTCATAAATGCCATTGGTAACCAAGATTGTAGACATGCATGCCATGTTGTTTTTAACAATTAAATATGTCTTAACAAAGAACAAATTGCCATGTGGCAAATTTTATTTAATAATTTTTACTATTTCAAATATTTTAAATAATAATGTGTGATATTTTAAAAATCTTATTTTCGTATATGGTCAACATACAAAGTACATATGGATTACATATGTTCAACATATGGGCGTTGACTGTGTATATGTCAATTGTGGGGTTTGAACTTTGGTTTCCAAAATTGGAGACCAAGTTTTTGCCAACAACACAACTTTTTTTTCTTTGATACAATTAAATTGAATTAAATTTGAAATATATTGCATTTTAAATCATATACAAATGTCAATTTAAAAATTCAATGTTTTATTGATATTTTGTTCAAATGAAAAGTTGAAAAATTCATTTAAAACTTTATATATTTTTCTTAAAAATGTAAGTTCATTCAAACAATTTTTTTGAATATTGTCACATATCAACATTTCAATGTCGATTCATGAAAAGAAAACTTTCAAAAACATAGAACTTTCATAATTTAAAAAATGGATTAAATTAAATAAGTATAAATTAGAATAAATAAATTATTTCAATTACTTTATTATTCTATTTATTGAAAATTAATTTTAGAACATATTACTTAGTGCAAAAGATTTCAAAAATTCTAAATAAATTATAATTATGATTTATAATTTATAATAAAAATATAATTCAAGCTATTAGATCAATTATTATATTATTTTATGATGTATAATAGTTTAATTATTATATTAATATTTACAACATATCAATTAATGCTATATATTTAATTTCTTTTATGAAATGAATTCATTAACTTTACATATGTTTAATAAGTGTAATAAATATTAATCATATATATAATTAAAAATTGAGTAAATTAATTAATTAAATTTTAATAATACCATAAAACAAACCACAAGTGACAAGTGGCACCATGTCACATATCTTAGGTTAAATAGGCTATGTAGTTTACAGTAGGCCACTTAACCTACTTAACATAAGCCACATAGGTTAAAAATATGGGCTAAGGCTATGTAGTTGTATTCAAGAATAAAAATTCATGACTAATGGTATATGCAATGACATGATTGAGTTTGGATGTTACACATATTTTGTTTTAGTCATAAATGTCATATTTTGTTTTGGCATAGTTAACAAAACTTCCCAAATAACTTCATCTATTGCATGGACATTCCATCTTTCATTGTTGAACACCATATCATTCCATTCAATCTAAAGTGTCCAAAGTGTAATGCTTCTAAACAAAGACTAGATGTTCTCCGCACTTCAAAACCACCTTTATGTCTTGGTAGCAAAAATTGGAGTAGTTGCCTAGGATGGTTTATTACCATAAACAAGCCCATACACAATGCCTTGCTGTGCATGGTTGCAAACCCAAAATCTATGTAAGATGGATTGCACCCCATTACCACACATTGGACATGTTTGGTTGATTGAATCATCCACATTCATTTTCCAAATATTCACTGCCACTAATTCTAATTTGTTCCAAACAATCCACATAAAATTAGTTTCATTTTTACCATGTGTCTTACACCATATGTTGCACCACCTTAACTTGAAAGTGAAAGGAAAATCCTTGGCCACCTTATTTCCACCACTTTTACCTTTGGTTTAAATGTTTTTAACAACTTCCTTCTTATTGTTGTTATGAAAAAAACAAGGGTTCCTTCCCTTTCTAAGATAAGCATTGGGGTCAAGCTTTAAGGCCCCTATCTTGTTGGTGCACACCAAATAATGCACCTTCTTTGGACCCATAACTACTTATAATATTCATATATTCTAGAACCACTTTATCTACCTAGCTAGAATTCCCCTCACCTTCTTTCCCATATAGTTAATGGAATTCAAAGTTTTTAATTGATAGCCCACCAAATATATTTTCACAAGGTTGAAGGATTCAATTCACCAAAAACTTGATAACAAGATATCATCTAAGGTTTCTAATAATTGAACCTAAATTCTTTCACCATCTTGGCCCATGTTTTATCAACTTATTCCATAGAGTTAAACCAAAGGTTCATTTGTGATCAACTTGCAAGCAGCATTCCAAGTTAAGGGTCCATGTACCCCCTTTGTGGGGGTAATATTGTCTTTTAAATGAAACTTAATAAACTCTTAAGTGTAGGCATGGTCAAGTAGACAAAAAAAGTAATCTGTCCAAAATGTAGTTTTGAAATGATGGAATTTTTGATATAAACGCATGAAAGTAGATTAAAAAATTGTGTATGTAGAAATATGAAAAAACAAGGCCCTCCATTTAGTTTATGGTAAGTTGAATACAAAATTTGAAAAAATTTGGTATCATAAATAGAGTGAGAAGTAGATTTGAACCTGATTGGGTCAATTTGGTGTTCAAACCTACTTTTACAATAATTTTTTTATGTATTATGATTATAACATGAATAATTTTATAGTACACAAGTATTTTTTAAAGCTTTAATAACTTGAAAATAGAAAACATTCAATATTTCATTTGCTTGCAACCCATTTTATAAGATTAGACACTTCCTACAAATAAATGCAATTTGGTAAAATCTACTTAAATCTACATGAAAATGTTCATATTTCAAATTTATAATATTAAAGTGAATTTATCTTCATATTAATCATTGAATAAAATAATATTGCTACTTTCAATGCATCAAAAAAAAAATGTCTACTTGTAATTTTTTGTGACAAGGAACATTTTTTGTCTACTTGACCATGCTTACACCTTCCTATGAGTTAGAGTTGTATGGTTTTAAAACGTAAATCACACATTCAAATAAAAACATATCAATTATTTCTATTAATTCTACTAATATATTTACACCCTTTTCTTTCTTTTTCTCACAACATTGATCCCATGCAATTGAACATTAACAATTATGGGTTGAACTTACCTAGAGGTAATTGTTTAAAATATTTTGAGAATTTCTTTTTTGGTATCCCCCAAAAACACTATCAAATTACCACAAGGAGGATAACAGAATGTTTTTTACAACCACTTTCCCCCTAGTTAATGAGTGTTTTGTTGTAGATCATTAATTTAATTTTCTCTAGGCCTTTTCTAGTAGGAAACTATCAACATCAACCAACCTTAAGGACAACCCAAAATGTTTTTCGAACAACTTATAAATGGTTTTAAGTGGAATACATGTCAATTTAAAGTCTTTTGTCCAAGCTCCAACTTACTTTCCTTTTTTCATTTAATCCAAAAGGAAATAAACTTGAAATGGTTAAATTAAAAACCAAATGCTTTGTTGAAATCCAACACTAATGCCTTAAGTGGGACAAGCCTTCTTGATGCTTTTAAAAGGAAACTAGTGTTATTATTGTATTGAATAATCATTAGTAAAGAAATAGGGTTTTTCAAGCTATTAAAATTAACTAATTGATCTTTTTTATTATTGAAATGTCCATTTTGATTATAGATTAACCTACAATACAACAACTTACAATAAACTAATAAAAAATAACCAACAATAACCTATGGTAAAATAACTTAAAATAACCAAGAATAACTTACAATATAATAGCCAACAATAGCCTATTATAGAATAGCCAAAAGTAGCATATGGAAAAAAACCTAGAATATCCAACAATAGCCTACAATAGATTAACCAAAAATTCCCTATGGCTTATGATATAATAACCAACAATAGCCTATGATACAATAACCAAAAATAGCCAATGGTAAAATAATTTATAATAGCCAACAATAGCTAATGGTTAAATAGCCTATAATAGCCACAAACTACCTATGGTAAAATAATTTAAAATAGCCAACAATAACCTATAATAAGTTAACCAACAATAGCCTATGATAATATAATATAAAATAACCAACAATAGTCAACAATAAAATAACCACCAATATTTTATAATAATATAGCCTATAATAACTTGTAATAAAATAATCACTAATAGTTTATGGTAATATAATTTAGAACAACCAATAATAGCCTATGGTGAAATAACATAAAATAATTAACAGTGGTGTATGATATAATGGCTTATAATAACCTATGGTAAAATAACCAAGAATTGCCAATAATTGCCTATGGTAAAATAACATAAAAATAGACAACAATGGCCTATGATAAAATAGTCTAGGGTAAAAAAGAATGTGTATAATAATATGTGATGACAAAAAAATATCATTCATTTAAGTAATGATTCAATGGTTAAAGACTTGTTCCTTAAACATGGAGGTGAAAGGGTTTAGGGTTCAAACTTTCACACTTGCATTCTAAGTTGGTAGGCAAGGTGTTTAGGCTAGGTTCTTAGCTAAAGCTAGGTAGTTTAATTAAGGTTCTTAAGTGTTTAGCCTAGGTTTGTAATTAACTATATCAGTGAGTTTGATTAACTATTGGTGAATTCAATTACCTATTAGTGAATTCACTTGTTTGTATCAACTAGTCCTCGTTTATTAAGGGGTTCCCCACTTTCACCATGGTAAATTTATTCAATTTCATTCAAAATCTAATCAAACACATAGTGAACTTGGATGCAAATTGGTGTAGTGAAATGTTTTCATAATCAAATTGTTAGTTAAAAATGAGTCATCAATTAATGTATTAAATATTAAATTATTCAATATAAGCATTTAAACATAAAAGACTTGCATAAATTGTGATTATGATTCTAAAAGTGAGCCATCATACCTTGCATTCACTCAACTTCATGAAACTAGATGACAATGTCTAAAAATTTACACCAAATGATGACCTTAACAATTTCAATGACAATCAATGTTTAATAAAAGCTTTTGAAGGTGAAACATTTCCATTTTTGAATGATTCAATCCAACATTATTTAAAGGTTGAAGAGGAACAAAACATTTGGGTGAATCCTCTTGATATTCAAACTCCTAATTCTATTGTATTATTGAATTTTATTTCACCTCAAATGTTAAACAAAAATCAAGCAATGCCACCACAAACATCAAGTCAACCTATTGCCACAGGTTTGATTGTAGAAGTTGGACAAGGTGGACACGTTATTTAAATATTTCACATTCCAAACATGGTTCTTACACTACCAAACACCACAACAAAAACAACAAACCTAATTGATTTAATAAATAGTGGACAATCTTGGCATAAAGTGGGGAACACACTAGTTAAAAAAAGATATATACAATTCACAAGAGTCTTGCGAAGGAATTGAAAATGGAAACATGCAAAACTTGTGGATTAAATAATTGTATTCACAACGTTAATTCACAAATTGAAGAAAAAAATGTTTAGACACATAGACATTTTGTAGAAAATTTAAAGTATATTTCAAATTTTGTCATGAAAAAATCAATAAGACATATTTAGAAGGATTTTTTTGAACAATAACGAGTTTTATAGATGTGATGGGCTTAACAATTTGAGGACTTTTACAAAGCATTGTGCAAGGGGAACCTAAGTAGAATTGTCATGATAATCAATTATCAAACATTAAAATAAATTGAAAGGAAAATGAAACATTGATGATATAATGACATATAGTTTAAGCACCAATGAATTAGATAACATACAAGCATAATAAAATGGTGACATATAGATAGAACATTGCATTTTGAATCATTTTACTTTGAAACATCTTCATTAGTTGTTCAACATCAATTATTCCATCCTCTCAAGTATCAAGTTGTGAAGGAAACAAATAGTAAAACAATAGGAACAATAGTATTGCACAAATTTGTTTTTTTAGAAGTTCTATAAATGTTTGTTTGAAAATACCAAAAGCATTTCCAATACTTGACCTCCCCTTTCGATGTTTGTAATTGTAAAAAAGTTCTAAAACTATATGTCATTTTACTCTTTTTTTGTGTGGAGTCATGAGCCATGGAAGTAAAAGGTAACCTTTGTCTTTGAACAAGTAAGGCAATACATTCTTGCAATCTTGTATCACATCAAACCACCATACAATGCACATGAATGCAAGTCAAACTTTTTCAACACATGCAAATCATTTATGGAACTAGGAAATCCAACATAGAGTTTTTAAAAATTGTTTTTGTGCTGTCAACATCACCTAAATGATGATACTACAAATCCCAAGTTGTGATAAAAGTAGTCCTTTGGGTATGGACCAAATGCTTGGAAACAAAAAAAAATGCCATTAATTACACCCATTATGCTTGGCATGCCACACCAAGTTTTGAAATCAAACATCACCATTGGCATATTTTCACCCAAAGGCTAGATGATTGGTTTTTTGGAAACATTAATAGTTGTAAACACTTCTTGAAGCACAAGACCCATGGTTGAATGCCCAATGGCAAATAATTTGCTATAAGTAAGGAATATGTTTCCACAATCTATAAACTTGTAAATAATACATCAAATTAGAGTTAAAATTAGAATTGCCTTTTTATACTTTGTGTCACTTTTCAAAATCAATAGTTGCACTTGGTTATAGATGTCCAAGATTGTTTCTTAAGACATTAAAATATGTTCAATCCATCTATTGTTGTCATACTTTGTGACAAAAATGGTTAAACCACATATTACTTTAGGTTTTGCCCAATCCTCAAGCTTTTTATTTGCCAATAAATGATGAGATTTTGTAATCATACAAGGTGACAAAATTCATCACAATTTCAAAACATGACACCTTCAAGGCTATGTCATCTATCAAAAGTTGTGGCATTTGTTGAATTGGATACCATAATAAAGTTTGCATAAACTTTGAATTAATATCATATAAGAAAAAACCCAACAAAAATGAATCTTCAAATTGTTTGCAAATGACAAATACATTCAAACTTTCAAATTTCAAAATGTCAAAATTTCAAAATTTCAAAATAACAATGGGTGCAAACATGATAAAAGGAACCACAATTGCCCCCTTTGTGACCACTTACATAAATAGTCTTCAAAAAATATTTTAAAATATTATTAAAAAAAATTATCTTAGAGTTTGTATTTTGTTTTGTCAAAATCACTTTATTTTCAAAGTTTTTGAAATCAATTTATAAGTTTTTTTGACAATTCACATGTTCTTATGATATATTATTAATGTTGGTACATAATTAAATCCAACAATTTTAACACCCGAAAAAATTAAATAATCACTTTAAAACATAAAAAATCACACACTTGTTATACTTGTTGCAATTCTTATTATTGTGATTGCACCCCAATGAAAAACTATAAATGATAATAAACAAGAATACAATGATGCACAACGCAACAAATCGCAATGAAAGCTGTTGCCATTGTTGTGCAAGAAAAATTAATGATGATCAGTTGTTGAGCAAGAATTGACTTTGGCTTCCAATTGTGACATACAAATGTGAAGGAGATGGAAAGTCAGATAACAAATGCAATGGATGTAGAAGAACAACATACAACACTATGAAATATAATGATTATATCAAGCATTGCTAGAAGGCTATTGCATGGTAGATGAAAATTTGAAGAGGATGAGTAGCCAATAAAAATGCAAAAAATAAATGAAAAAAAGAAAAAAAGGTTGGAAGTAAGTGTGGATGCCATAGCAAATTTCAATGATGGTGGTACGAGTGCCCTAGATGTCACCAACTGCTTGTTGTGGAGGACATTCTATAATGTTAGGGTCGATAGGGTTAGGGTTGATGGTGTTAACACTTGGACCAACGACACATGTTAGATTAGTGGTGTTAGGTTAATGTTTTGTAGTAGACCCAAACATTAGGTGCGAGACCCTATAGTTATAGACCCGCACATTAGGTGCAGCTACCCTATAAGTTTTCTAAGAAAACTGGGATGCACTCTCAGTAGCATTGTTGAAAAGCCTGATTTCATTATTTTTTCACCTATCGTGCCAGAGACATTAATATTTGAGTGATTTTTGTTATCGAAAATTCAACTAAATTACAAAAACTGGTTCTGGAAGAGGAAATTAGTTGGGTAACAAGTTCACACTTGGGCCAGCCGCACAGGCCACTCTAGGTATAATAACTATCGGTATTGCGTTGATCTGTCTTGGTTGCCCCGCTACAAACCCTAAAACCCTAAACCCTTGCTGTTCCACGCCAGACCAAACTTCGCAGGAGGAGAAGGAGCTTAACTTCCAGCGATTTGCAATCATAATCTTCGGCCAAATCGATCGCGATCTTCAGGGCAGCAATCTTTCGCGACATCGATTGCGCTCTTTGAAAATTTTTTTAGAGCTTTTTGTTGTTGCTGCGGAGCGTAGAATGAAGAACAAGCGGCAGCGCCTCGCGCTGAAGCGGAAGCTAGAAGAAGCCGCAGGTCAGCAGCAGCAGCTTCGTTTCAAATTTGAGATCTTCTCTTCGCTAACTTTCATTTAGAGTAAATACATGCATGTTTCTTCGTGTATCAATTGTTAGTGCAATAAAGTTTTAGGGAGGAAATCATGGTTTTGAGGAAGTGTTGCATTGGATCCAGTTGCTTCTGTGTGCACCCGCCCACGGGGTTTGGAGTGCTTAGCATTTATGAGAAAGAATGTAGGGTTCTCTTGGGATTGGAAGATGATGAGCTTTCTCTTCTGTGTGTGTTTTTGTATGGAAATTTTTCCATAGATTCTGTTTTGAGGTTTTTTCCCCCCATAGAGAAGCAGGAAGTGCCGTATAGTCTTGGGCGCCGCACAGCCTCAGATGAGCCGCTGCTTAAAGCCTGGACAAGCTTTTGGTTCGTCCGACCATTTCTTTATGTAAACGACTCCTATGGTTGTCAGCTAGCTGTGAAGTGCTTGAGCTGATGGAGTACAGTAGAATTTTTAGGGTTTAGGGAGTCTCTCCCTTGCTCTCAAATTCCTTTGAATTCTGGTCCAGATTCAGGGGCAGAAGCAGAGGCAGGAAATGAGGTTGCAACAGAGAAGAAGATTGGTGCGAAAAAGCGCCTGAGGCAAGGGAATGATGAAGCCTCGGAGGTGAATTCCAGTGGCAAGAAAAATAAAAAAGTGCCTGTGAGCAAGCATCCACTGCGAGCTGCAGGGATGAAACCAGGAGAAGGTTGTTTCCTTTGCAAATCGAAGGATCACATTGCCAAAAACTGTCCTCAAAAGAATGAGAACCGTAACAAGGTGAGTTTATATCAAAAATTTGCATGTAAATGTTGCAAAAGTCTGTTATGGAGTTGGAAACAAAGATGCTGTTATAAAACCCTCCCTTCTTGAAGAGTGATGTTCTTGTCTGCCGTAACTTAAAACCCTACTGTTGGTTGTCAAAATCCTGGTTAACATTTTGAGAGAAACTGAGCTGCCAGTTCAGGTTTTGAGTCATTTAGTCTAGAACCAATTTGTTGCATCTGTTTGATCTCAATCAATTTTTGTTGGCTGTGGTTGTTTTTGTAGATGTGCCTGTCCTGCCGACAGTGGGGCCATACTCTGAAGAATTGCCCCAGGGATGCACAGGAAGAAAAGTTCTGTTACAACTGTGGTGAGGCTGGACATAGGCTAGCAAACTGCCCACAACCTCTTAAGGATGGTGAGGACCTTGTTTTCATCTCCAGAACTTGAATTTGCCATATATTCATCAATCAACAAGCTTCTTGCTTGCACTTTCCTTCTTTGTTCTGTAGGTTTTGAGATATAATTGACACAGCTTTGTACTTGGTTTTTGTCATTCACCTTTTCTGGTGCAGGTGGGACTTCATTTGCAGAATGTTTTCTTTGCAAGGAACTGGGACACATTAGTAAGAATTGTCCATCAAATACACATGGCATCTATCCTAAGGTTTGTCTGGTCCTCTGTCCTCTCTCATGCTCATGAATGTGTACCAATAATATTGCTAATTCATGAATATGCTTTTTGAGAGGGTTGTTGAATACTTGTGGAGTGGGTGCCAAATTATATGCATCAATTTTCTGTTGTGCCTGTGTTTGTTGTGCTGCCTGTTACTAGAGGCATGTGGATTCATGTATTGCGAAGTTCTTTTGGGATTTTTATTGTTTCAAGCTTTGAATTTGCTTGGCATTCAACTCCTCACAAATGCCAAATCATCATGATTGGTCATAGAGCTGCACATGTGGGGAGAGGAAGAGGAAGATAAAAGGCAGGAAGGGATTGCTGAGTTTTTCATGATGGAACCATAAGACAATTTTTTTTTGCAGGGTGGGTCATGCAAAGTGTGTGGAGGGATTACACACCTGGCAAAAGACTGTCCTCAGAAAGCCAGTAGCAGAAATGCTGGCAATGGTCGTGTGAAACTAAAAATCTGTAAGTGTCTTTCTCATACTGTTGGCAGATTATGTGTCCAATGTTTCACTTACTTTTCAATGGGTTTGGTTTTTTCTTTTACATGAGTTGTTTGCCTACTCTTATGTAAAACTCATGTAAAATCAAAATCGAACCTCAATGTGTAATTGTTGGAGAGAGAGTGCACTTGTTTGACAATTTGCTTGTATGTTAATGGAAATTTGGGTTAGCAAAGTCTCATACAAAAGTGCAAGTTAGACTTTTGACTTATTATCTTCTGCAAAAATTTTGTGCTTTCTTCTCAGCTGGAGGTGTTGCCCTGGCAAGCGAGGGTGCAAAGCGCACTGTGTTTCGTAGTGGTGATGATCTAGAGGATGATTTTGTGATGGAAGATGGTGGTGGGGTTTCTCACACCAGTGAGCAGATTGATGAGGGGGAAATCCTGGATGGCTCAATTGACCTTGCTAACACATTAGACCATATGGAAAACTTGAAATCAAACCTCAAACACAAGATTACAACAAGCAAGAAGAATGTAGTCACACCTAAAATTGTAACCTTTAAATCATAGTTAAAACCTTTGTGCTTTGCACTTGGCATGTAGTTTCTTGCAAATGAAATTCTGGATATCTTATCTTCTCTGTTTTCCCAAAAACTGCAGACTGTTTGCCATATTTCTTGGCATAAATGTGCCTTTAAAATTCCCAGAAAACAGTGATTCTACAAGCTAGTTAGCAAGTTGCCAGGTTTAACTTTGGTGGCCACAACAGCCTGCTAGCTTTTCCACAAGGTCACTGCGATATTGGTTGCTGCGATATGGGTTGTTAGTTTTAGCGGTGAAGGTCTGCACAGTTGGTTTACAGTGGCAGTGGTGGTGATGGTTTGTGGTGGGGGTGTTGATATTGGACCCTTCTATTGTTTCAGTATCCAATTTTGTAGCTTAGATTGCAGAGTAGACACCAGTGATATGTCTTTCTTGATTTTCAATGAGAGTGGTTGTCTTACTCTTGGTAATGCTTGCACTGAATCCTCTAAGCCATGTCACGAGATTTGATTCAAAGTGCAAGATCAGCCAGGCCACAGGAGTTTCCAATCAGCTTTCTCCATCTCTTGTACCTTCTCCCCCCCTCATTGTCTATTTCTTGTGGGCGGGACGCAGAGGATTCGCCTGAGCCTGCTGTAAGTTTTGAAATTTGTTTCACTGTTCAGCCTCATTGTCAATGCTGTCCTCACTGATTGCACTGAACCCAAAGATTGTTGCACAGGGATAAATGACAAGTCTGTGAGCTCTGCAAGGGTGATGTAAACCAATATATACAGTGCATTTTTGCAACCTCTTCAACCTCTTCACTACTAGTTCTGATGATGACCAGATTATCTCTGGCTGGTTGGTTATCCTTCCTACAGGCCCTTAGCTTCCTGTGCACTTCAATGCCTTCTTTTTTGTCCATTGTATTTGATCCATGTCTTCTGAACATATTAGAAGCTTTTGAACCTAGAAGCTTTTAAACCATCACACTTTTGCACCTGGGAAAGAAACTCAAAGTGCGTCAGTTGTGATATTATTGTGGGTTTGTCTTTCTTTTTTCCTCCTATTTTCTGGGCAGGGGTGTTGTGACCTACCAAATACAATTACCGACCTAGTACCAATATTTTGCATATGCCCACCAACTTATGCATGTCTAAAGTTTCAATTATTATTGACTTTACCCCATGTTCTAGTTCACATCATGCTTTGTATATGATGCTATGCCTCAAACTAGGTACAGGTCAACATTAAACCTTAGTTGAAGACTGCATAATAGTCCTGTTAACAAGATGTGTGATATCCAATATTTTCCCTAATCTTCACACAAATCCTCTTCTGTGAAGGGTTTAGGGTATAGTGTTTTTGCTAGGGGAGTGGAAAATTTTAATTTGGGATCTATGATGCACCTGAAAATCTGTTCTACTTGATGGATTGATTCAACATTGAGAGGAAACAAATTTGTCGGAGCTGATTATATCTGGCTAAATAAAATTTCATTCTATTTATCAGGAATACCAGGTAAGCACCAATGTAAGCAAATCTTGAGTAGCATGCTGCTTTCCTCCTCCATACATGGTGGATATATGTGCCTCACCATGCAATTGGGACAAAAGATTGATGTTTGGCAATTGCAGGTTGGTTCCGACAGGTGCCTTCTATGCAACTAAATCTCTAACCAACCCATCCTGGATTGACATCATGGTAACATTTTTGTCAAAAAATGTGACATCATCACATGTTCCTCCTGTGTCCCAATCGCTATTTTGGAAGTGCCTTGGTGATAATGTTCCATAGAACACTTGCTTATTGGTAATAATGTTCCATAGAACACTTGCTTATTGGTATTCTCTATTTTGTCACTTACCCATTTGACCACCACAGAGATTGCAAAAGTATATGCATTTGGAATGCAATTCAAGTAATCCTTTGGAGCTGCCAGGATCCCATTCACATGAGATTGCCATTTATTTAGATTCATTTTTTTCCTGTTCCAGTGATGTCCAGAATTGAGCACCAGCACATCCAGTTTCGAGAAGTAATCCATTATGACTGTTGCAGGTTGATCCAAGTGCATTGCAATTGCTGACATTGGATCAATTCTGTTGAGCACCTGTAGCTCACAAAGTGTGGCAGACCAGTGAAAGATGATTGTTCTGTTGGTAGCTTCCAAACAATAAGCTACCCCAGTGATATATTGAACCTAATATATCCCAGAGGAATGAAGAAGATTTCAAACTTTTTTCCCACAATTTTGAAAGTATTTAATGTGTGGGACTACAGTAGATATTCATGTATTGGACACTGGTGCACTGTTTGATGTGCATGTCATTAGATATTTCGACAATTCCATATTGTATTGAAACCCATAATCCAAGATTATAATTTGGCATGAACATTATTATAGTAACCAAATATATTTTGGGACGTTTAAAAGAGTCATATTTGCTATTTGCTCCAAAGGTATTCACATTTCACATTGCAACACATCAATTTTGAAGTACATTCAAATATAAACTTGAGAAATCATGTGAAATAGGATTATGTGCAAGACTGAGGAACAATGTTCATGCCAAAGGACTTTGCTAGGGTTAAATAATATTGAGTGAATAATAATCATTGTTCAATTGCAATAATTCAGAGAAGCTCTTGAAACACAACACTATTGATGAATATGTCATAAAATAAAAACTAGATTGGTAATATTTAATTAGACCAAGGGTGAAGCCTAGAGTGGAACAATCTTTTTAAGGTTCATCATAAATTTCTTGGAAGGACTCCAACATGATGCTAGATGTTTGCAAGTACTTATCGATGAGTTGAAACATCTGGAGCATTACTTTTCAAAGCATAGACTTTGAGAGTATGACAATCTATTGATGCAAAAGAGTATCATCAAGACCAAGTTGCAGTCCATGGAACTTGTAGGATCAAACATTGATGTTTGGTGGAATTTGGTACAAGATATTTTGTAGAAAGATGTGTAGGTTTTTTTTGATGAACACAAAGTTGATGAAGTAGGATATAGGAGAAAGTTCAAGGCACATAAGGATGTTTTTCTTGATTTTGTTTATGAGTCCCCTCCCTTGATCCTAGAAGATAGTTTTACGAAGTTAGACAAGGAGCAATATTAGGCAAGTCTTAGTGGGAACCACCGGAAGCGCAATTTCAGGCACTTGAAGAAATGAAAGGTGCATGTGGATTAAAGGATGTCCTTGTTGATTAAGATGATGTATAGCTAGCTAGCAATTCAATCTATAGAAATGCCCACAATAGCTGAGGAGCAGTTGAAGCCACATGAACCAATAAATATAGATTTTGCAAAATACATGATAGTTCACATTGTATGTCATTATGTAGATTATGGTACATGCACTGCAACAAGATGTAATTCTCCAGAAGATGGTGATAATGGTCATACATAAACCATTGAAGAGGTGCAACAGCAACTGCATCAACAAATTCCATAGGGTTAACTTTAGACTAAAGAATTACTTGTAACAAATGTGGTACAACCACAAGCTTAGGATATTAATAGTATAACAAATGATTATATTCATATAGCTATTATTTAGTAGCCACAGGTAGCTCATTTAATATAGTTATAATAATTCTGTGGTTATTCTTTTGCATTGCAATTCTGTACTTTGCTATTTCACAAGTTTGGAGGATGAGATTTGAAATATAGGAGGGGTATTGTTAAGGGAAAAATTGTGTAGTCTCTATAGGGCAGAATAGGGCTAGATTGATTAGGATAGTAAAAGATAGTTTGAACTGCTTTATGGCAAGAAATTAGGAAATATCTTTTGAGGAATTCTAATTTTATATCATTAGATGCATGTTGTAATATTTTTCTGGAAGAGCTCACTTTATAATTAGTTAAATAATTATATGGAGTTGGAAAAACATATGATTGTTTTTTGTATTTTTGATTATGTTTTTCAATTCCATATTGATTAAATTTCAATTTGTTATAAAGATGATTTTGATACAAAATTGTAATTTTGAGCATTTTTTTTGGTGTGTTTAATTCTTTATTTTTTGTTACAAATTTTGATGGTTTAAATTAAAAAATTCTAATACAAAAATATGTATTAAAAGAGTAGAAAAATATTAGCATTTACCACAAAATACAAGACAACTAACTTTAGGATGCGTTGAAAGAATTGAAAACAAAAACATCCAATGATGATGGGAGTGGAAAAATAATACAATGTTGAAAAGTGAAGAGGTCTTGGCACAACTGAAAGAAACAAATAGACATGCCATTTAAAAAGTTTTCAAAAGATAATAAAATGTGATTAATGTGACATGTGTTCCATGTGTAACATTTAGGCACTTTAATCATCAAACAATCTATGAGTTTGTAAATGAATTCACATCTATTCCATCATTTGATTTAAGCCTTAACTCAACATGACATTGAACTCCAAATGGTAAAACACATATCAAGGCGAAAATGTTGTTGTTGTGGTTTAATAGTTTTGCTACCATGGCACGGGAGATGGTGGTAAACAATAAAAATCAAAGAACTTTGATCAAAGCAAAGATGAAAGTTAGCATAGAGATGAAGAAACACATAA
>Ga0209208_10004217_pt1 | contig 20473 bp, 11 predicted proteins | sample S1TSphfallax_3_FD_187694 | JGI IMG/M metagenome (GOLD analysis project Ga0209208, IMG submission 187694) | Host-associated microbial communities from peat moss isolated from Minnesota, USA - S1T2_Fd - Sphagnum fallax MG (SPAdes) (version 2) | ecosystem: Host-associated > Plants > Peat moss >...
ACATATATATATATATATATATATATATAATTGTGATTTTTATTATTGACTTGCACTACATGGGATTTGTGTTCTTAAAATGTTCATGACATGTGTTCTTGAGATTCTTGACGCTAATTGTTTATGAATGTCAAATTGCACCATTATACATTTATTATTATTTGGTTTATCAACTATAAACACTAGGCTATGGCCCAAATTGTTGATTGAAACCAAAAAAATGACAATTACTACAAATTTGTAAACATATAAAATATGGCCTTTTAAGGTTTAGTTTTGACCTTTGAAAATTGTTGAAATTTTTATGATTGCTTCAATCATTATTTGTTAATCAAATAAAAAAAGACCATTTTAGGCCCTCCTAGATATTAAAAGCATTAAAAAACTGAAAAAAGATTATTTTGTATTCCTAAATAGAGGAATTTGAAGTGTTACTTTCTTAAAACTTTTTCCTTGACCATTCATTTGGAACATTAAAAGTTAAATTTTTGCAAATCCAATTGAAGTTTCAAATTCTACATAACTTGGCCAATCCGTTGATATAAAATTCAAAGTGAAAAGTCTTCTTGAAATCCTATATAAACTTGAGGTTGAATAGGTCCAAGAAATTTGGGGTGTGATGTTCCTAGTGGTATTGCTCAAAGGTGTGTTTGCCCTATTGTTGATACAACCTTTCAAACACTTAATGTTTGAAAAAGGGATTGATTTTGATGAAGGTGATCATCATGAGTTTAATGAAAAAGATTAAACAAAAGTATGATCATCCAAGTATTTAAGGGATTTGCAAAGAAAGTTGTACTCTTTGGACCTAGGCCTTTGTCATGGATGTTCAACCAAAAGACAAAGAAATCTATAAGGAATTTGAATCAATAACAAAAACCACAATTTGTATGTAACCACAATGTGGAGGTTTTGGTTAACAAGCTACTTGGGGGTAACAAATTATGAAGAAATGCACTTTGGTTCATCAAGGAACAACACTAGGGTGCAAACAAGATAAAAGGAGCCACACCTACCATTTAAGGTGATTGCTTTTAAAAAAAAGGTTTGTTTGTTAAGATGTTGTGGTAAATTGTTGAAATATGTTACAAAATAAGTCATGGATTAGAATTTCATGATTTTTATAATGATAAAAAATATTCATGAAAAAAAGGTGTCACATTATAGTATTATGTAAAGGTATGGATAATTATTGTTCATGATTATGTCATATTTAATTTATTTAAATTCATTCAAATATTTTTTTAAATAGTGAAAACAATGTTTGTGAAGTGCTTTTGAATACTTTATATTCAATATATTCATTCCAATTTGTTCCATATGTTCTCATAATATAATAGAAAATTTGTCATTTAAATTAATGACTTGCAATTTTATTATAATTTTTTATATTAAAACATGAAAAACCAAGCATTGGGGACACATGTTGTGATTCTTATTTGTATGATTATACCCAATAACAATGTAATTTAATGATAATGTTTTGATTGCTAGCACTCCGAAGGGGGACATTGAGTGTTAAAATTCTAAATTATTTGTGTCAAATAATGATTTTCAAGGGGGAGTATTAGGTGAAGGAATTTTTTTTCCTCACCTTATAAACATCTAATTATTCTAAAATGAAAATATTTCATCCACCCTAGTTTAATTATAATTTTTTGTTTGCATGCAATTTATACACTATATTCATTTAATTAAAAAAAATTCATACGCTTGGAGTTGGAAAGGAAATCAAGATTTCAAACGGATTTTAAAATTAAATTAAATTAAATTAAAATGTGTATTAAGTAATCTATTGTTTAAATTACTATGCAAGTGATCCATTGAAATGAGCTACGACATATATGAGTATCTATTTCAATACCTTTTAGCAATTTGCTTTGTTATAAGCAAGGTCAACAAATTTTATGGCCAATGCAATTTTCATTATAGTTTAAACATATTCCAGGATTAAACAACATCAACTAGCAATACATCTTGTAATTTGAAATATTAATATTGGTGAATGCAAGTTTAATTGTCAACTAGTTCCTCATACATAAATGGAATAATAGAAACAAAATAGAAAGCTAACTTAACAACAATTCGTATGATCGTACAATATAAGATGTTTAACACCTCACATGATCACATTAAAATATAAATTCATTACTTCTAACCCATTGTATTTAATGGGCCGAGTAGATTTATTATGGTGCTTTTAACATTGCACATAATATTGATGTTATTGATGTTCCCTTGTGACCCAATATTATTGTATTGTAAACCAAGTGAAATAGTCCACAAAGATATATAAGTTTGAGAAAATAGTTTAGTAAGCTAAACAATAGACCATATTTAAGTATATTTAAAGAGTATTTTTTGAATACTATGGATTAATGTATATCCTATATTAATTATATTTTAGTTTTTAGAATAAACGCAACCCTATTATATAACTAAAATTTACCCAATGTCCAATATCTAAAACTTGATATTTTATTTTTCATGTATTTTATAAATTCAAAGAATAGTGTACCCCCTAGGTATTCTTAAGAGAATAATGACTTTCAACTTTGGTTTGATAACCTTAGATGAAAAAAATGACAATTAGCATAAGAATTTTTTTATGAAGAAATGAAAAAGGTGCCTATCATGAACAACCACAATTTAAAAACATGGAGGTTTTCATTCTTCAACAAAAGGTGATAATGATCCTTATTAGTGAGATACAATAATAACAAATGTTATTGTGAATGAATCATAGACAATGCACCTATTTGATGTTGTGGTAGAAAATTTACATAATCATAACTTTGTACCAATTCAAATTGATGATTCTACCATTGAATATTGATATGAATAACCTCCATGAACAAATAGCCTATTTTGAAAAAGGGTGGTTATATATTTATTTCCATAATTTCCTATTTGTCATTGAAATGAATAGGCTTCACATGGACATAATGAAACTAACGAAATTATGTAAGTAGTGACAACATACTTGAAGGACCAAGGTTCAAGTAGTAATACAAGTCATTTTGACCATAATTTTGAAGTAGTCAAAATGCCTATTCAAACAAACATGGACCATCATCCTCCACAATAGTATGGGAATTGGGTTGTATTATAAGAAACTTTTATTTCATTTGTTGGAATGGTTCAAGAAGTGATGGAGGAGCATCAAATTTATGAACGTGCAAAATCCTAAGAAAACAAGTCACAATGGGAATCAATAATGGTTGATGAAATATGACTCATTGTTGGAAAATGATACGTGGAAGCATTATGCATTCCCTCTAGATATGAAAGTAATAAATAACAAACATGTTTATAGACCAAAACTAAAGTTAGACAATAGCATTGATTGTTTCAACTTGTTGATTGAGTTGTGGCAAAAGGACGTTTCCAAACATATGGAATAGATTATGCACAAAGATTTGAACTCAAATTTGATATAAATATGATTTTTCTCAATGGAGATCTTGATGAGGAGATTTATATGGAGCTCATGAATTTGAATAAAATTTGCTCTCACAAAACTTGTTCCAAAGATTTAAGACATCCTAGGACTTCCAACTCCCGAAGTGGGAGTGCACTTGGAGGTCTTGGATGCTTTTGCCTTACATTCTTACACACTCGGGTTTTACCAAGAGAGTGTTTTTGGGATTGAGTTTATGTTTGTGGGTCCAAACGCACTATTAGGACCCACATAATGTGCAAGTATAATGGTTTTATTTTTCACATTTTCAAGTGGTAAACCAAGTTAATGTTGAATTTTTAAATTTTATTTTTCAAATATATTATGGGGAGAAAATCTAATGAATATAAAAAACCCCCCAAAAGTGCTTTTAAAAGGGTACAAATTGAATGAAAATGTATTTGGTAACTTTCTATTCATTTTATGTACATTCATCTTATTTTCACATGAACATAATAATAAAACATGACATTTTTTGGGGTCAAATTGTTTTATGTTGACTTGTTAATAATGATTTAAAAAAAATTCATTTGCATTCATGCTATTAAGAGTCAAAAGTGCCCCCAAATACAAAGTGCTTATAACTTGAGTTTAATGGGATTCAAAGTTCAATGAATTTTTGATGCGACACAAGCTTGTACCAACATTTGCCAATCCATGTGTTTATGTTAACAAAACTCAACCAATCCTTTTGGTTTGGTTGCAATTTTTGTTGGACTAAAAGTGTGCAAACATATAATGAGATCGGATAATGTGGTCAATCATCGAAGGATCATTTTTTAAATGACTCAAAGGGAAGCTAATTGCTACATGGGTTTGCACATTAATTGAAACCAACAAATGAAGTCCATATACATTGAATACATTATTTGTATCCTAAAGAAGTTTGGATTCAAATATTCCCATCCAATGGTCACGCAATGGACGTGAACGTTCATTATGAGCGGGCAATTCAAAAGATAATGTGATCCCAACTTTTCATACCTTGATATTGTGGGAAACATCATGTTTGCAATGCTTCATTGCAATGTTTGTTGTATTCAGAAGTATCTCAATGAAACAACACATTACAAGCTATGATATTCTACAAGAGATAAGGATCATCTTTTGCTAGCTTATATTAATGCGGTTTTTGCAAGGGGCATTGATGATAGAAGATCCAAGAGTGGTTGTCTTGTTTACTTGAATGGAGGCCTTGTTAGGTGGTTAAACCAAAGCCAACAATGAGTTGAGAGCTCAAGAATAGAAGGTGAGTATCTTGCCATGACATAGACATGCAAAGAAATAGTATGGCTAAAGCATTTACTTCATGAATTACCATGTGATCCAAAATTTCCAACAAAGATAGCTTGGTCATATGAGCTTCAATGGAACAAATGATTGAGTTGCTGATGTGCCGACCAAGGTTCTTACACTAGACAAATTTTAGTGTTTTTGAGACATTCTTGGAATTCCTAGATAATCAATCAATGTGTAGGAGATGGCATTTGAAAGGGATTTCCATTGATCAAAATGCTGCCACAATTAGTGGGAGTATTGTTGTTACAGCTATTTACATTGTGCAGATGATTTTGATGGTTCCATGGAAATTGGTGCAGCATTGCAATTCAAATTATAGTTTCGTGCTAGATTGCAGTTTCCCAGCTTTTTGGTAGTTAGTTGCTCCTCTTCTTGGCAATCATTATAGATATATGCCTGCTTGAAATGAGTTGATAGACTAAACTCTTTGAACTATCACATATACTTGTTGCATGCACAAAGTTGTTGGAATGAAGTCTTTCTTTATCTAATTTCTTTGTCTAATTTCAATACTAGGTTGATACTACTACCATTGACAATCTCAAGGTTATGGCCATTTTATTCTCATTGTGTCAGTTTTGCTTTGACTGGAACTGACACAATGGTTGTTGTCAAAGCATTAAGATGAAGTTAAATTTCTCTGCAATTTTGAACTTTTAGTTCCAGAAGTTCAAAAATCCTTGCAGTCAAAGAGAGTGAGGAAGGAACTGGTTCACAACTTTTGCCGAAATGGTAACACTTGTAGCTGATCAATTGTGTTGCTGTAGAATCCATTGTGATTGGACTTGGGTTACAGATTTTGCCAGATGATATAGATATCAATGGCCACGGATATGATGATTGTGCACTTTGGGATCAACATGGGAAAATTCTGTTTGTTCAAATTCCGAATTACCAGTGGAAAAAAACTGCCCCAGAGATTTGGAGGCACCGAAAAGGTGTGCTATAATTTCCCAGATTGGTGACAACAGCAGGCCATTGTCAAGTTCTTAAGCCTCAATTTCAGTTCACCCGAGTGATTTATAACATCTTGGCATCTTTGAGAAGGGAGACATAATTTGGGTGCCAAGTTGGCTGAGCTGATCAAGCCTCTAACCTTTCTGTTTATATGACCTAATGTGCATGATCTCTTTCTACTTGGAATGTCAAGAAGTTCACAATTCATGTCCTGTGAACTTTTTGTGCCAGCTGATTGCTCACGAGGTTTTCACCATGTCAGTTTGATCATGACTGCTAGACAGATCTGTTGTCAACCTTCCTCATGGCCACTTCCATCAAAGTTTGTGTGTTTTTGAAGTTGTTGCTCTTGCTCTCCCATACGATTCTTGTGCACTTGAGGGGCTGCCATATTGGCCATCACCAAATAGAGTGTTCCGTTGCGTTGTGAAGGAATGTGGTATCTCTGTGAGACTTCATCCCATCACCAAAGTATCCCATCTTTGGTGCACCACACTTAATCCCATCTCTTTTGCCCAAAGCACTATGTCTTGGAGCCTATCTAGGTAGGCCAAAGGCAATGATGTGCTATAATATGTCAAATTTTGAGGTGTCCAAAGCTTGATCACTTTTTTTGTGTGATGGCGCAATCAAAGAAGACCATCACCAAAACAAAAGAAGTTTGGGTGCACTCAGAACTAATTAAACCCCTAAATACCTGATAAGCCAAAAAATGATTTTTTTCTAGGTTTAAATTTTTTTGCAGCAAGCCAGGTTTTAATTTTTTTTCCAAATTTCTTTTTGGACTATGTGGAGTGTGGTCATAGGCTGGCATGCTGATGGGGGAAGTCCATGTCGATGTAGGGTTTGGCTTGAATGAAAATAAGGAATGCAGCAACTTCTAAAGGAGGAATTTTTGCCCCAAGGCAATCATGATTGACAATCACTTGAAGGATAGTTTCAAAAGGAGTTGCACTTATGTTTTGGATGCAGAGATGGTCAACACTTTATTATGGCTAATCCACCTGCAATTGCAATTGGCTGATTTTCTGATTTGATACACATCAATGAAGAAATTTGACAAATTTTGATAGTCTGACCAATTGTGCTACAAGTTGACCTTCAAAAGGTACCAGGCACATACTAGTTAGTCCTCGTTACAATAGCTAAGGTAGAGAGTCTACCTTGCTGAACTTTTCATTTGGTCAAAGTGAGGCGGTACCCACTAGTGGGCCGCAGCAAGTGTCCATGCAGCATGGATGGTGTGGACAGCAAACACATTTTCATTGTATTTTTGTTCCATAGCCAACCATAGTGGTTAGCTATGTACTAGCCATCTACATGCATCTAATGGCCTGGCAACCAACAAGTGCCTTACATACGTACCTACTTACATAGTAGCCACTATACAGGCTACTATACATTCCTTATCTTAGATGAACAACACTTACATAGGTAAATTACCTAAGTAGTGTGAGGTGGAAGTTGGAGGGTTTACATAATAGGTTGGAAGAACCTTGGTAGTCTAATCTCAGTTTGTCCATAACTGATCAAATAATGGTTTTCCAATGGATTCTGCACTGGTTGACGCTGGGTCATATAATGCCTTTCATCGTGGGTTGGTGCAAGTACAGAGTCCAGACCAGCAACATATGGAGTGGTGAGGAATCCCTGTTTTGCATTGTCAATCTGTTCCCTCATTTGTGTTTTTGGGATTGGGAATTTTGTTGTTGCCTTTTGTTTTGCAGTCTGCTGTTCCGTACATTCAAACATCAAACTTTTGTGCAACAAACATCTGAGTTTCAGTAACATTCAAACAACAGACTTTTGTGCAACAGACCGTCTGAATTTCAGTCCATTCAAACAGCAAACTTTTGTGCAACAGACAGTCTGAATTTCAGTCTATTCAAACATCAAACTTTTGTGCAACAGAGATTGAATTTCAGTACATTCAAACAGCAAACATTTGTGCAACAGACATCAGATTTCAGTTGGGGCTTCTTGGGGTTTTCAAAATCCCCAAGAACTTGCAGAGTTTTGGTACTGCAAAAATATATCTAATTTGTGTGATATTCATCGTACTGAATATTTCATCGACTTTCGGGCTCTGGGTTATCTGGAGATTGTAGCTCCATGTCAGAGGCTATTGCTGTTCAGAGATGAGAACAAAAACCCAGTCTGTGTTCCTCAATAGATGTGGACTCCAGTTCTATAATTGCTAGTAATTAAAACTAAAACAAAAAAATCAATGTGTGCGTGAAACACACAACGTTAGAAACTTTCTCCAGTCAACACCAAGTTAGAGAAGTTAGAACCTGGATGTTGAAAGTTGAAACCTTGTACAAAAAATTAGTAGCCAAAGTGTTGTACTGCACTGATTGCTTTGTCCTTGTCTACTTAGAGCAGTTTCACCTTCAATAATAATTTGGATGAAGCTCAAGATTTGCATTACTTGAAATTGAGTTTGGACTTGTGTATATGTACTAGATACAATGCTCTTCAAAAGGATCAATAGAGAAATATGAATAGCTTGGATTGGCCCATGTGATGGACGTGATGGCATTTATTTGATTTTTCATTGTATATTGTATTTATTGATGAGAGGGTAAAAATGAACTTGCCTTCTATTCTGGAAATAGTAGACACTTGTAAAAGCCCACATATGGGATGTGTGGGTCCCACTCTCATTCTTACTAAAACCTCACTCTTTTTGTACACAAGTATTAATGTTCATGTGTCCACATGCAATAGAAAGGAAGGATTGAAAGTAAAGGCTGTTGAAGGTTGAAACACTATTAAATTTTATGATTTTTTTTACTAGGTTTTTTACTCAAATATTCAAAAAGGACAAGCATAAAAAAGATCACATTATCAAATTGGACCTACTAGTATGACTAGGTAGTCAATTTGGACCTTGTCATTTCAACTAACAAACTGACCAGCATAATGACTATTTGTTTGACTATTAAACAATGGACTATTTGATTGGATTCATACATAAATTAAAATCATTTTTTGGATTATTATTTTCTAAATTAATAAGTTGTAGATAAGTAAGTAGGTTGGTAATAAATAGGTCTAGATAGGTTGAAAAATGCATTTAGGTAAGTAGATGTTTAGCCTATCCTACCTAACATAATCTCATTGAACTACTTTAATCTAACCGACCTATTGTGACCCTTTAAACATGAATATAGGTTGCAAGTATAAGGAATTGAACCCCAAACCCTTCACAATGATGAACCAAATCCTTACCAATGGAATACACCATAAAAAATGTTCAATTTTTTTTTCAAGTTTTTTATTTCACATCACTAAACATAGTGATTAAACTTAAGCGACAACTAATAGTTAACCTAATGGTTAAATCAAGTGATTAAACATAATGCTTAAATTTAAGGCAAACCTAATTACTAAATATAATGGTTAAACATAATGATTAAAAATTCATTAAACATAATGGATAAATTTAGGTTAAACCTAGAGAGTAAATTTAATGGCTCAACCTAAGTTATATGAAGTCCATGTTCCATTTGATTAATGAGTTTCTAAAAAGTGGTGTTTGTAAACCCTAAACTTAGGCTAAAACTAGTGGCCAAATCTAATGGTTCAACTTAGCCTAAACCTAATGCCAAACCTAGTGGCTAAACATAGTGCCTACACCTAACGCTTACACCTAATGCTTAAACTTTGGGTAAATTTAATGGCTAAATGGGCCAAAACACGTAATTAAGAACCAAAAAGGGTGTTGAATGTTAGACATAATTTGTCAAAATCGAACATTTTTTTAATTACCATTTAAAACCATAATAATCATGGCAAATAAATCATTTTTTCTTCATATGAATGTCAAGGAACTCAAAGTAAAAATTCATTTGATCCAATTTTAAGTTTTGGTTTTAATTTGGGATGTTTGAAAATGTGCACCTATTACATTAAATGAAGCTAATTTTGCAAATGACTATCAAAAGGACTCATATACTAATTAAAATATCATTGAAAAAAAATTTGATGATAAGAACATATTAACCAGACTCAGAAAACATTGATTCTTTTTAAAATGTGGAATTCTAAAACTTTAAAAACTTGAAGAATGTTTCAAAATTGTTTCAAAATTTCAAAGCCTCAAAAGTCCTTTACCACATAAAAATAGGTTATAATGTACATGATATATGAAGAAAATTTATAACTTAAAGTATAACAAAACTAAAGAATGTGAAAATTTAATTTTTGGTGATGATTTAAAATTTTGATATTTTTCAAGATGAAACATTGAATTTGTAAGGAATTTACACACTTTTAAAAATTCATATTTATTCAATAATGATTAACAAAAAAAAATGTGATGTAATGGGAACATTTAAATAGTTTTAAAAACAAGTTATAAAAACTTTCACTCAAAAATTCATTTGCATGTAAAAGTTTTTTGGGGGAAATAAGACATGAAATCCTTTTCCAATGAAGTTTTTTTTGGTTTTTAGTTATAGGTTTTGACCCAAATATAATGGTTAAACCTAATGACTACACCTAGTGGTTAAACTTAAGTATGTAAGCGGGTGGATAGGTAGGTAGGTAAGTAGGTAGGTGAAAAGGTATACGTAGGTAGGTAGGTAGGTAAATAGTAGGTAGGTGGGTGGGTGGGTGGGTGATAGGTATGTAAGTAATTAATTAAGTAAATAGGTGGGTGAATAGGTAGGAGGTAAGCACAAAAGGTAGCAAACCATGTTGCATTTGATTAAAGATCATTAACCATCTTGATTAAATGTTTCATTTGACTACATACCATTGGCCATTTTGATTAATGTTCCATTTGATTAAAAACCTTTAGCCATTTTGATTAAATGTTCCATCTAATTAAATACCATTGGCCATTTTGATTAAAGATCATTGGCCATCTTAACAAAATGTTCTACTTGACTAAAAACCATTCACCATCTTAACTAAATGTTCCACTTGACTAAAGACCATTAACCATTTCAATTAAGGTTGTACAATTTGATTATATGTGTCTAGTTAAATAAACCATTACAATCAAATTAATCAATCAAAAAATACATGTGTGATTCAAGCCCCTAGCCTTTAGTCAACATGTACATGTCCACTAGTTTAAAATGACAAATTACATAACTTGAACCTTTTAAAAGCCATGATTTGTAATAATGAAAGTAATATTGAATGATTTTTGTAGCATTTCTTTTGACTTGATAAATCAATGTTTAAACTAATGTTGGGGTGCAAATATAGATCCAAGCTCAACCAAAAATCATGTTGGATAGTGATGAAAATTATGAATTTTTCTACACATGTTTTTTTCTTAACATTTTAAAATTATGCTCATCATTCCAAGTTGTGTTAAATGACTAATATGAATGTTGAGGAATTCAAATTAAAAATTCATTAAATAAAAATATGGATTTTAGTTTTAATAAAAGATGTTTGAACTTGAATAGTTAATATATTAAATTGTGGTTAATTTTATAAAAAGATATGTAAAAAACTAGGCAAAATATTATTTTAATAAAATAATTTTGATGGTACAAAAATTTAGATGATAGTAACTTTCTACCCAAATTCTAAAAGCATTCACAATTTAAAATATTTGGAATTTGAATTTTTTTAATTCAAAGTATTTTTTAAATTAATGTTTTTTCAAAAATCCTTTACCATATGTAAATGGGGTGAAATGAACATGAGATAAAAAAAAAATTTGTAGTTTATGATACAAGAAACAAAAACCTAAAGTAGTTAACATATTTTGGTATGATTCAAAATTATGATAAATTTTCGAAATGAAACACAAAATCTGGCAAAATATACACATTTTGAAAAAATCATATTTATTTAACAATGATTAACACAAAACATATGATATATTGGGAAAACTATATATATTTTTAATAACAAGTTGTAAAAGATTTCATTCAAAAATTCTTTCATATGAAAAAATGAAAAATTACTCAAAATGATTCATAGTCCTTTTGTAAAGTAATCCCATTGGCTCCTTTGTGTGTATCTACACTCATTGATTGGATATGTGGTTTTGGCTAAATATCCAGATGCACATTAATTGGATATGCAAAAAGTAATATTTGGACTTTGTATTTTTTTTCAATTCAATTATTTAGAATTGACAAATGTCTTTTAGGTGGGTAATCTTATCATACTCATATTTATAAGGATAACCTTGCAGTAGATAACCCTATCCACTAGTTACAATAGATAAAACACCGGATATGATTTTCTTTGTATGAAATCATTAGAAATAAATCCTAGTTTTGTAATTGGTATTGCAACTAAATGGAAATGTTTAATTTTATGACATGTGTCCATTTTGAATGCCAATTATTTGGTGACATGTGTCGTTTAAACACATTTTGTTATAAAATAAAATAAAATAAAATAAAATATGGATAATCCAATTTAGGTTTTTAAGGATATTGAAACATGGCATTTAGGTAGGTACATAGGCCTAGGCTAACGAGGTAAATTTAAGATAACCTTTTTTTATTTTGGGTTTAGCCTTTAAAGTTGAACTTATTTTATTGGTTCATCCCAAATGGCATTTATTTTTAAATTATTTCTAATACACTTATATAATTCAGAGAAGTGGAAGGTGTGACAAAAGATATGGAGTAAACATTTTAGTTGTAAACATAACCAACCTAATTGCAATTAAGTTACAACTACTACTTAATATATATGTTATGTTAATTTAGTTTACCTACAAGCTATATTAACTATTATAAATAATAATAATAATATGATTATAGTTATTATTTATTAGATTAAATATATGTCTAATATTACCATATTATATTTTTATACCTTTTAAATAATAAATTAAAATTATATCAAAATTATAATGATAATTAATAATTATAAATATTATTCTGATATTATCATTATATTTAATTACATAACTTAGCCTAGTGGTCAATTGAATAAATAATTAACCTATTTTAACCTAGGTGAATTAATTACCCTATTTAAGTACCTTAAGATAACTAGACTAGCTAATGTAGGCCTAGGTATACTAGCTTATATAACTAGTAATTTAGATGGAATAACTAGTTTAGCTATAATACTAATTTTGTTAATTAATTATGTGACCTAGCCTAGGTTAATTTATACTTTGTACATAGCCATTTTTTACTAGGCTAGGTAAGGTATACTAAAATAGGTTTAAATAACATATATAAGTATATTAACTTATACTACCTATAGTAATTACTTACTAACTTAGGTTATGGTAGTATTATATATAAATATATATAATATTTTTGTTATATTCTTTTAGGTTATAACGTATATTAGTGTAAACTTAAGTATCATAGGTAATATACTATATTAAATAAGTATTACCTTAGGCCAATCTCTTTGTGACACGTGTCCATTTTGTACATTAATAATTGCATGTTAGTTGCACACATAACCGTATATAGCCCATATAATATTCAATGTCAATTTTTTAGTTGCAATTGACAACTAGTTGCATCTAGTTGCAAAATGATGGGTTATATATGACAAAATTTCTTTTAGTGAATAAGGTTTAGGGGCAAAGGGAGAATGTGAAGTTTTTTGGTTTTGTTAAACCATTTGTTGTTATCAAGTTTTTTGTCATTATTAAGGGGCAATTTTAGGGTTTAGGAACTTGAAAATAGAACATGAAACTTTCTATCATTATCTAGCATGTGAAGTTTATTGCCTTTGTCAGACACTTGAAGCTTTACATTGTTATCAAGATTTTTATTATTATGAAGTGGCAACTTTAAGGACTACACACCACACAAGGCCCACATTGACCCCTAGAAAATAGGGCCCTTATTTGAATCCCTTTCTAGAAATCTCCTAGTTGATTGGGTGGATTACCCCCCAATCACTCATTAATCCAAGCTATTTAATTTCGCTAGCTTCACCTTTAGGTAGGGGACAATAAATTTACCACTGGTAATTATTAGTTACTAGGAGGCTTATGGAACTAATTAGTCTAGATATTTCTACCCATTAACAACTATGTTTGCTATGTTGTTGTGTTGTTACATTTGAATTACTAGTTGTTGTGTTGCTAAAGTTCAAACTAATAGTTCCTATGTTGGTGTGCAAAAGTTTAATTCATAGTTGTTGGTTTGCTACATTTCAAGTTGTTAGTTGCTGCATTTATTGTAGCATTTTGAACTCTTTGCTATTCCATTGTTGCATTTTGAGTTTTCAACTTATTAGGTTTTGATTTCTTATCTTTTTCTTTCAATCGATCGTTTTTTCCTTGATTATCCATGAACATTGTGTGTGAAGTTCAATTACTTTGGATATGTAAATTTTTTGGGTATTGTTTATTTCTTATCTTTTGATATTGTGCATGTTTTTATTTCAACCTAGTTGTGGAAAATTTTGTGGGGCGTGGAAATGCAATCTATTTCATAGTTGAATATGATGTGAAAGAGGTCATCCCTTTTTTGATGACCATTTTTTATTACTTGAACCCTATTGTCCAAACAATGTCTATAGTGCCAAGTGATGGACCTAATGGAATTGCTATTGAAATTAAAAAAGAGGATATTGACATTTTTGGCTTTAGATTATCGATGGAAAAATCTTCCCAAACTTGTTGTTGGAAAATTGTTTATATTTCAAAGGTTATTTATTCCACTATCCAAGAGTCTAGATCCTCTTGCTTAATGGTAGACCCAAGAAAGTGAATTTCCAAATGTTGGCTTCTTTCCCAAACAAATACTTGAGATTCCTAAGATTCAAATTGAAACAAAAAAAATGGTTAGCTTGGTTGGTGTCTTGATATAACTTGTTGGTTACAAGTTGAAGATTTTGATTGAACTATCACCATGGTAAAAAATTGGCCAAATGATCCACGTTTGAATTTTTTAGCAAATGTAAACTTCAAGGATTATATTAAATTTGAAATTACTTTAGTTGAAGACAATCATGAATTGATTGAAAATTTTGAATTCTTTGAAGAACTAAAAGTTGAAAACGATTAATAGGTTATTCACTTTCCAAGCTTGGATTTCCTTTTCCTTGAAATGTTTCTAACTTTTTTTTTAATCCATGTTTCAATGTTGCAAGGCTTTTGGGTTATTAGGTGAAGTTTTTTTTATCCTTGGGGTTTTTCTATTTTTACTGCTAATCAAACTTTAGTAACCTTTTGGGTATGTGTTCTATTGTTGATTAAGCTTCAATGATTTTTTGGGCATTAAGTTTTTGTTGATGATGAAGTTGCAACAAGTTCTTAATATGTTCTTGGGCTTCTTCTAGGCACTATGTTTGTGCTATTGATCAAATTGCAATAACTTTTTGAGCATAATGTGAACTGTTGGTGATCAAGTTATTGTCCCCCAAAAGAAAGGAGAAGATGTTTCTTGTGTGTAAACTTCTGATGTTGGACATACAAACCAATGTAAGTTGTTGAAGTCTTATTGAGACAAAAAGATTGTGACAAATATTATTTCTACATCTAGATCCTTACAAACACCAAAATTTTATTGTCTTATTTCTATGGACCACAAGGGATCATATTCTTTTTTTATTTCCTCTCAAGGAGTCAATTGGTTGTTTGATGGGAGTGGTAGTTCATACCCCAACAACATAGATCCCACATATACTAACTTGACTTCATCACATGGTTCCTCTCAAAGATTGGACAAAGATTTAGGATAGAAGCGGTGATTGTGATCTATTACACTTTTTAGTATCCCCTTGTTCCCAAAGTCCCTAAAGTTCCCATTATCCAACAGGTACTCTCTCCTCATAATGAACACATTACACACTCAATTTAAGACCCCTAGGTTATCAAAGATGGTGTTGCCACAACAACCACTATTGAGATCTTTGACACACTCATGATTTCCTTTGTGTTGGTCCCTTAATAAAAAACAACATGCAAGACTTCTAGATCTCTTCCTGACGTTTTTGGCACAACGGAAGTTCAAGCATCTAGATTTTATGAGAGTTAGAGTCTTAATCAACTTCTACCCCTAACTAATTACAATTCCAAAGTCCAAAATCCATTCCACTTTTGTTAGTTATTAAGAAAATCCAGAAACTTAGCTTCACCTCTTGCCTTCTTCACTTTAACTAGCATCATATATATATTTCTCTTCTCTTCATCCCTTCGTTCCTCTGAAATCTCTTCACCAATCCCCTCGCAGAGCCATGATTCACATCGTTCATAAAAAGTTTCCATTGAACAGCCATGATTGTGCTCCATCACTGATACCAACTCATCAAGATCCTTCCACAATAACCTACAAAACAAACCAAAAATAGAAAAACAAGAAAACAACTTCAGTGCCCTTGAGACACCACGCCTCCAGCAGTTCAGCCACAGTGCTGAATTAGGGTTTTTTGCCTTCATCCACAGAAAACATTTGACATTGTTTTTAGGTTACACTACATCAACTATTTGGGCCTAATGTCTTTGTTGTTGGTCAAGTTACAACAACTTGATGGGCATTGTGTTCCTGATCAAAGTATAGCAAGGTTTTGGGTGTTTTTGGGTGTGTGTGGTGGTTTGGTGGGTAATTTTTTTTGCAGGCAACATGTGCTATAATGGGCAAAGTTCTCTATAGAATTGGGGTTCTAGTTCCAGAATTCCTTCATGAGCTACTTGATTTCCAATATTTCAATTTTGAAATTTCTTTATAATTGTATAATTACAATGTGAAGTTTGGTATACATATCTTGTATGCATATCTACATGTTACCTTGAATTTGAAAACTGGCAATGAATAAAAAAATAAATAAAATTTCAAGGAGTGCATAACTGTGGTTACAAAACTTTAAAAAAGAATATGCATTATTCATATCCTCTGGACTGGTAAAAAATACCATAAATGGCCACCTGGGTTTGGCTGGTTAGGACTGCTGGTTCTGGTTCCAGTTAACCGAACCAGAACCGGAGCCATGTCTGATTTCAAGGAATCTGAACTGGAACCATGTTTAAAATCAGATCTGATTTTGAAACCACTATCAAAGTTGGACCTTGTTCTGGAACTGGAACTGGAAATGAAATTTTCTGGGAAAAAAAAACCCTAAAATTGGAGGTTAACCAGCAGTTAATCACTGGTTTCAAACTAGACTACTTAAAACTGGAACTGGATCTGATTTCAAGAACTGGAACTGGAACCTGATTTCTATTCTAAGAACTCGACCCGAACCAGACCTGGAGTTCCACTTTTTGGTAGAACTGGAACCGAAACCGTTCTAATTTTTTTCAAAGAACTGAAACCGCAGGTTCTTCATAGAAGGCAAGAACTGACCCAAATTGGTTTCGACTCTCGTTTATTTATTATAAAAATTAAAATTAAAATAAAATTAAAATTAAAAATACATACATATATATAAAAGGGAATTCAATTTAAGAAATTGAATCCAATTAAACTGAAATTGAAGTGAATTGAGTTGAATTCACTTCAATTCAATTCAAATTGCATGCAATGTTATTCAATATTTTTATTCAAATGGAACTTAATTTTCACAAAAATCGATACTCTTTTTAAAAAAAAATCATCATTTCATTGTTATGGGTAATTGTAATTGCAGAAAAGTAGGTATCAAAGGGAATAATTACTTATAGGAATATTAAAAATATTTAAAAAATAGCTTTTTATAAAGGACTCCATTAGTTTAAAAAACCTTTTAAAATTTTTATTTTTTATTTTCCCCACAACCTTGATGCAATTGGCCAAGAGGTAGTAGTAGGGTACCATCTAGGAGACATGCCCAAATTTAGACCAAAATTTTTTTTCCCTGCCTGCCAGTATTATTGTCCATTTTCAAATATAATTTCTTGGCTTAGTTAGATAGCCCCAAATTCCTCCATTCTGTGGGTGGAGGAGGCATCACCACCACCCACCAGGATTTTGCAGCACATTCTTATCGGAACTGAGTGCAATCGAGATTCACCAAATCCGATCAAATCTCGTATTTTGACAACATTTGCCAAAAAATCATGAAAAGTCGGGGGACTCAGAACAACAGCCCCCCCCCCACCGAGTCTGTTTGTTTGCTATTATGCCAAGTGCCACACATCCTTCCTTCTCTCTTTCATGAATCGGCATATGTTTTTGTTAGTGGACGGGGACATTCGGTTTTTTTAGGTTCTAACTTTATATTCCGAGCAAAACGGGTGCTATAATACTAGGGCTCCATACTTCGAAGTTCCAATGTGTTTTTTTTAATTTCAAAAATAATAATTTATTATTATATTTTTTCCAATTTTGTGATGTTGTTACACCGGTGATCATCCAAAAGGAGATTTAGCCATTTTTGGCTATAGACCAGCAATGAAAGTAAAAAATTTATTAAAATCCTTTTATATCCTGGCTACTTGCTTGAACCGATGTGTAGAAACATGGTGGTGATTTTGTAGAACTTTTTCCCAATTTTTGACATTAAAAAAAAAAAGGGAATATTCAACAAAATATTATTTAAAAAAGGAAACAAATTCCAATTGATGAAAATTTATCGCCCCCAAAACAGTGCTGCTTAGAATTAACTTGAAAGGATTGAACTTAAAGCTCTAGAAGTGGTTCCTTCCATAATTTGGAAGGCCTTGTGCTAGATTTCACTCTATAATCATCCTAAAAAGAAAAAAATATGATTTTTTAGTAATATAAATTGTTGTCTATAATTTAATTTTAAGCTAAAAATAAATAGTGTAAATATAGGTTAAAACTAAACAAATTAATGAAAATATCATGGCATGGCTCCAAGAAAGGTTTTGTTTTTTGATTTTGTCAAGTAAGTAGGTGGATTGGCAATCATCCACAAAGAGGAATGAGCCAAATTTGGCTAAATCTCATACAACAAACAATAGATTTAAAAAAGAATCCTGCCTAATTCTGGCAACCAAGAGGAACTCATTGTCTAAATATGGCGACTTTTGAAATCTTTTTTCACCAAAAAATAAAAGGCCCATGTACAATTCCCAATTTGAAAGGTGCAAAAATTTGACCCCAAGTTGTATTATTTTACATTTTTTTCTTTCCACTACACACTTGAATTCCAGAAATTCACAATGGGTTTCAAATTTAGACTTTGTTAGACCTTGCCCCAATGGTGAAGGACTATATGGTATCCAAGCATTAGTGCTAGGGGTTTGCTTTAAATGGCAAGGCTCACACCAAAAGGTTTGTTTGGAGGCCTTATATTTTTATTGCTGAAATGTTCATAGATTACACCTTGTGTAACTAAATCTGTAGGTGGGTTTTCTACCAGCTTCCTCTAAAATTTTGTCATGTCAGCTTGTTCAAATTGGGGCCACTAGGAGAACGTCTAGTCACACAAAGGAGCTAGCCTACCAAGGAAGCTTTATAATTCAAGCTGACCCCAATGCCTTTTCCAAATTATAAATCTTTTGATCCCAACATCATCAGAAGGCTGCAGTAGCTGGTTCCAAATATGGTGTTAAATGGATCTAATTTTTTTAAAATAAAAATAAAAATAAATAAATAAATAAATAAATAAATAAGTGGACAAGTAATGTGTTAGAACCTTGTTTGTAAATAGTTGTTACACATTGATTGTGAGTTCACTCATGATAACTTAGAAAACAAATTAATTCAAACCACCAAATCCAGCAATCCCATTGGCTTTTAAAAAAAAAAAACTCTTCAGGCCTACATGCAACACTATTATGCTGAACATTGAAAACAATATCCCTTTCTAGGATTTCAATTGGTTCTTTATAGTTCTCACAAACCTACCAAACCCTATTACCCATTTAATTATTAGTTCACTCAAAATAATCAACGGAAAAATATTTAGACCACCAAATCATGCAAATTTTATTGGTCATGACATTTTTTTGCACATCTACACACAAGCCTATTCAACACCCTCTCTATTGTTGTACACTAATATTATGGAATCACTAGTCATGAAAACCATATTACATAAAATTAGGGGAAAAAACATTTGAAAAAACGTTGAACCTAAAAGAACCCTCGCTTATAGTAACGTCACACTTCAAAATAAAAGTTGCATGTGCTCATTGCAATGCTACTTCTACTTATAAAATGAAGGCAAAATTGAAAAAGGATGCTCTCTAACGTCTTTTATTTTTCACACCATGTTACCACATTGATGAAAAAATTTGTCTGTATGCTGATGCAAAAACGTAAAGACCTCTATGATTAAAAAAAAGAAACATGTTTGTTGAATATCGATCGTAATACAAGTCATGTTTACCCTGAGCCGCGATTGTTGCACCAACCTCACAAAACAAAACTACGCACAACACTAAATCTACTTGAATGAGGTTAGCGATGATAACATTCGAACACCATCCATTGAAATCACAATTTTGACCTGTTGACACAAAAACTGAAAAACATGTGATGAAAAAAGATGGGTTTATTCACATAAAACTCTTACATGTTTCACTATAGACAAAGAAAACCATCCCACACAACATAAGAAGATTGAGAATAAATGACTGATGTAAGTATCTGTTGCATTGATCTAGGTTAAGAAAGTTTGAAGACCCACCACAATTATGTTAAGCCAATCAACTGATACTTGCATAATGTGTCTGTGCCTGGTGGTGCATATAGCTTTCTGGCACGTGAACACAAGTTGGGTTTCCAGGAGAATTGGCTCTCTAAGCTAACTGGCTATTCCTAAGTCCAAAGCAGCAACAGTTTCAAATAGGAAATGTTTCCAGGTAAAAAATGTGGGACCAACACCACACTGCACCTTTCAGTAGTCTCTCCCTGGGAGGCAAGGCTAACAAACAAATCATCAGGTAATTATTTATGTCTCTGC
>Ga0209208_10004218_pt1 | contig 20471 bp, 8 predicted proteins | sample S1TSphfallax_3_FD_187694 | JGI IMG/M metagenome (GOLD analysis project Ga0209208, IMG submission 187694) | Host-associated microbial communities from peat moss isolated from Minnesota, USA - S1T2_Fd - Sphagnum fallax MG (SPAdes) (version 2) | ecosystem: Host-associated > Plants > Peat moss >...
TTCAAGTCCTTTCCAATGACACTAAGAACACCTCAATGCGAGGTGTTTTGGGTTCTGCTGTCGAGCTCTGAACATTCGGGAGTCCCAGAGGACTCCAAATCCCCAACTTTTCCAAGTGTTGGGCTTCACCCCCACACTTGGCCAAGTTAGGGTTGCGACAAGGACTCCATCGCCCAAAGTGAGAGTTGCCTTGGGAGTGTGGGGGTTCACTCCCTCACACTTTCCTACACTCCCAGGAGTATGTGATGTGACTCTCGGGCTTCCTCTTGGCCCGCACCTTTGCAACCCCTTTGCCTTGGTCACAAGCCCAAAGATGGGGTTGCGACAACTTGGGCGATTTCGAGACTCCCACTTGGGGTCCGGGACAAAAAGCCATTTGGATGTGGGCCCTGTGGAGAGGCACAGAGTATACTATAAGGGGGAAAGTGGTGGCTTCCCCCAAATCCGGGCCATGGTGAGTCATGTGTGTCCGTGTTGCCCGTGGCTCGTCCTAGCACCAAAAGTGCTCTAACTATGCACTAACCACCTTGTGTGGGTTTTGTGTAGGCCCGTGTGAGTGAGTGAAGTTTGTCAACTCTTCTTAGTCCCATCCTGAAACTCCAGCATGCCTTTCTACCCCTCAAAGTGTTGTGAGTTAGGGAGCGTGCCCCGACTCCTCTTTCTTTCGTTGTTTTCTACTTGGACTCACATTTGAATCTTTCAAGGAGTTGGGAGTGTGTCACCACCATTTTTGATGAAATCGCAGTCGAGCAAGACCATTGGGAAGACGAGGTCCTTAACGATGGGGTTGTCGAAATGATGAATTTGGAGTTCGAACGCTTTGTTTTAGAGGTCGAAATCATGTGATAAAAACAATGAGCAATGCCACAGGGTAATTACCCGTCAAAAGTGGGGGTAAGGGTAAACGATAGACGTTAACAGGTGGCAATAGGGTAAGGTAACGGGTAAGGTAAAGGTAAGTTCAACTGGATTACCCATTTACTTTTTACCTTACCTTGCTGAGGCTTAGTTGAATGAATGCATAAGCTTTTAATCAATGGGAATAAAACGTGCAACAACCGGAAGTCAAGCATGGATTAACTGCAACAACAACAACACCGGTGCCACTATGACTTGACAAAAGTGAATTAGATAATATTCTCATCTGAATATAACAAGTTTTTTGGGTTTTTATTTTTATTTTTAATGGTCGTTAACTTTTTGCATCTTAACGACAAAAATTATCTATCATTGTTTGTTTCTCTAATATAGCTACAACAATAATTGTTTCAAAAAAGCTTGTGAGGATGGGTAGGAAGTTTTGTTTATTTGTGTATTATGTAAAATTGATCAGCACCAAGCTAGGGATGGTTGAGGAAGGTGCAACTTTGAATGGAGGCTTGGAGATTTGAACATTGGAAGGCAAGATAAAAAGGGGAATTTGGAAGTAGTGCAAACATGTTTTTCTTCTTTCATGATTAGTTTCAGGAGATGGTAGATTTTACTTGTCGTGATGGTAGTTGCTACATTTGATTTCTATTACGCCAATGACTACACTATGACAAGCAATGTATTCTTGGTAGGAATGGTTTCTACAAAGGATTGATGCTAAGAATTGATGACAAAAGGGAGGAAGTCTGACTTGTAGAGAAAGGGGCATGTAAAGGATCAATATGCATTTGAATTGGGTATTATAGATATTTGCTAAGTTTTTCTTTAATCCATGTCATAGGTTAGGTATTTGAGTGAACATTAGAAGCCTCAATTGGGGTGTCCTTGGGTTGAACAAATGAGAGAAATGAGAACAAAAGTGGGAAGTTAATAGAGACATATTTGTAGTCCAAATCTGCACAAAAATCTATCCTTCTTGAGTGGTTCTAAGTCAACCTAGTACATGGTACAAGTATTTTGGTTCAGACATTGAGTTCAAGAGTCTTTGAAATTAGGGTTTATTAAATAAGGAAGTCAATGTTTCTTTGCATTGTTGCATTTGTTGGAAATGGGTTAACAACTCACATGGATTGATCGAACATTAAAGGTTTTGACCTCATGTTATACTTCAGTAGATTTTTGAATGTATTCTCCTATACATGGTCCCAACTGTTTGTTGCCATTATGACAAGTTAGGGAACAATCACCATGTGTGTAACAGTTAGCAATTGACACATAGAACATTGAGCTTTGTTCCGCCAATTTAGTATTACTAATAGAATTTTTGGTATCACCAAGTTTGTAACCTTGATAATGTAATTTGTTGGAATTAATGGTGTTTAGATTTCCAAGAGTTTTGTTTTTACTATGAGTTACTCCTACACAAAAAATTCTTCTTTTTACACCCTTTTTTTTGGTTACACCACTATTGTCAACATGTTTGGTAAGCTTCACTTGAAGGTAACTCCCATTCTATTCTACACAGTTCCAATCTCAGTGCCATTTTCATTGTTTTTTTCTATGATCGCCATCTTTGTTTTCTTTTCTCTTTTTATTTTGGTTTATTTGATTTTCCTCCCTTTTAATAAAGTTTTAAGAAAAATCTAAGAACCTTGCAAATCCTTTCATGGAATCCTAAGTGTGGTGAGTTATCTACCTCCTACTCTTGTTTCACAACACCTTCATAAAGGGATGTATATAACACCAATACTTGGCAAAATTCGTGGCTTAAATATTTAATTATTTGCAAAAGTGAGTCTAGCAATTTCAATTTTGACAAATTGCTCTTTCAACTCAAAGCAAATATTGAAGATGACAATGGGGTGGAGCTATTTATGCAAGTAATTGTTAATCAAGTTGTTCAAACATTAGAAGCTTGATGATGCTAGCACATCCACAATATGCCACAACACATAGAGGACTTGGCAAGAGACAATGAACAAGGGCATTACAAAATCTATTGTAATTATTTGTTTATTTCATTCACATATTGTGAGGAACTATTCAAACATCAATAAAAAATGAATCCCATGTTGTTGAAAAACATTTGAACTATGTTTATGAACATGATAAGTTTTTCATGCAAAGACCAAATTACACATGCAAGCTGAAGTTGTTTTCAATTTTGTGCATGTAATGAACACAATTATTTCAACAAAACACTTGAAAGAACCTTCAAAAACACATTTAGAAAATGAATTCAAAGGTAAATGTAAAGAGGGACCTTTCAAGCATGTTTGGGCTAATCTTGATTGTATGCAAAAGATAAATAAAAAAACCATTGGTAAAGTGGCAAAAGAAATTTGATTATAGACAAAGATGCAAAGAGGTCCATAATTCTTAAGGTCATGATAAACCAATCATTCTAGATATGGGGCATAAGCATGGTAAAGTAAACAATTTGTGTTCCTTGTCATATAAAATGACAAATAACCATAAATCAACTTTGATATATTGAAAACATAAATATCAATTTATTCAATGATTATTATGAAAATATATATTTTATTTTATTAAAAGAAAATTGACAATTCACATCTTTAATATGCATTCAATTAGATCTTTTTAAAATACATCTATTTGCAAAGATGTTTGGGTTTTACAAAAAAAGTTGTAAATAGTTGAAAATTTGAAAATTTAAAACTTTAAAATTAATGATAACACAAAAAATACTTGTGTAATTTCAAATTTTTCTTACTATAATCATAACATATTAATTTTATAATGTAAAAATAGCTTTGAACATTGCATTGGCTAGGTCAGTTTCATAACTAGCTACTGTTTACTTTATGATATTAACATTTTATCACAAACTCAATGAAAACCTTAATGGTTTTATATTTTTATTTACAAAGGTTTTTTACCTATTTTTTCTGTTTACTTCAAAAATTGCATAAATTATAAACTAAATTTTGAGTAAATTATTTTTTCATTTCCTTTACCATGCTTTCATTATATGGCATGATTTCTTTAGGCTTCTAAGGGCAACAATGGCAATAATCACATTAATGGAGTTAATAGGTCCACCCATAATTTTGGAAACTTATTAATGGAACAAGAATGATTTGTGTCGTAACCTTAGGGTTGGGCTCGCGACCAAGGCAACAATTTGCAAAGGTGCGAGCCAAAAGTGAAGCCCGGGAATCACATTTCATGCTCCTGGGAGTGTGGGAGAATGTGACGGAATGAACCTTCACACTCCCAAGTGAGCTCCCACTTTGGGAGTTGGAGTCTCAATGGAGTCCCAAATCTTCAAAGAGCCATTGTAGGGGTCAAACCCATTAAAAAGTTCCTTATATCATTGAAAAGCTCTTGGAACATAAGTGTCTAAAATAGGCTTGCATGACTCATTTGAGTATTTTAACACGCAAGTTATGGCCAAAAGAAAGGTTGGAAATCAAATTGCCAATTTGACTTTCGACCATTAAAAGTCAAGAATCGTCCCCAATTTCCTTGCGTGGAGTTGGCGTGCCATACATCGTTGGAAAGTTCTCAATGAGGGCTACAACTTTGCTTCAGACTTCGTCTTAATCGGAAGTCTGCACACAAAGTTATGGGCCCCCAAAGTTGCGGGAGTTTCAATTTCAAAAATTTCAAGACTTTCATTTGGGAATCCCGAAACAAAATGACATTTGGGTGCTAGTCCTATGGCCATGCATAGCTAATACAATAAAGGAGAAGGTGGTGGCTTCCCTTAAGTTCGAGCAGTGGTGAATCTTATGAGTTCGTGTTTGCCCATGGTGAGTTTATGTAGCAAAAGTGCTTCAACTATGCATTAACCAACTTGTTGTTTGGTTTGTGTAAGTCCGTGTGAATAATTGAATCACTTGTTGTTTGTCCTATTCCCGTTTCAAAGTTCCAGCATGCCCCCCTACCCCCGAAGTGCAGTGAGTTAGGAAGCGCAACTCAATTTTTTTTCCTTCCACTATTTTCACCTTTGGACTCACAATTGAGTCCATCAAGGAGCTTGGGGTGCATCAATTTGAATTTTGAAATGAAAGTACAGTCTAACTTGAATATTATCTCTTGGTAGATGGTAGATTTTCAATGTTTTTAATTTGTGAAAAACATTCATGAACCTCAAGATGGGAAAGGAAACACTTTGCAAAGATGCAAAAAAACACAAGGAAAATGTTGGCAAATGTTTTGTGTTTCACAATTCAAAACCCATGCAGTTGATCTATTGCATGATTCTACACAACATGATTATTGAGGATGAGAGAAACCAAAATGTCTAGGACTATTAGTCAATGGAGCAAACATAGGTCAATTCAAAAGAGGCATGACATTTCAAGCTTACTTGGAAGGCATAGAGGAATTGGAGAATTTGCAAAATCATTATAACTTAAAAGAGGATTTAGTAGAACAACTTTGAGCAAAGAAATGCTTCAACATTGGTTGAAAGGTTTTATACATTGTACCACTCATTGTTACTTGCAATCTTTTCAACCATAGAATTTTTAGTTCTAATTGAGAGGTTGTTGGAATTTTTGGAATTGTGCTAAAGCTCTTGAGCAAAATTTGTTGTCATGTTTGTAATCAACATAGTTGGGGGAGTTGAGTTTGCCATTGTCAAAGGTCAAGGTGCATGTGTTTGTAGTCATGTGAGTTAGGGTCTATGGGTTTATAGTTGTCAGATTGGGCTTGCACAAGTTTGCATTCTTTGAAGTTGACAGAGTTGAGGGTGGTATTGTCCAAGTCAAAAGTATTAGGATGTCCTACCTTGAAATCACAACTTCATTTTTGTCATTTCCTCTTGATGATGAAGCTTTAGGTGATCTCAAGCTTTGTCATTCAACACCTATTCATTAACAACTTTGAAAAGTGATTATTAAAAACATGAATAGATCCCCAACAATCATTAAGGTGGTTCTTAGGATTTACAATTGTGTGGTTCGCAAAATAATCAAAGACCAATTTTGGTATAAACCATGGTTGTCAAATTTGAAAAGAAATAATCAGTCAGCAAAGCACTGGTTCTTAATTGGTTCTTTCATAAAAATCATATATTCTTTAAGGCGTTTGAAATAATCAGGACAAATGGTTCTTTGATTCTGATTTTTTTCAAAGCATCGAAACCAACAGAGCTCTGATTATGAAATATGTAAACAATCACGACCAAGGGTTCTTAAAAAATTCAAATACAACACAACAGTGAATATAACAATAATGTGACCTGCCCTTCCCCTCTATCAGAAGGGGGACATAATTTGAGTCTGCCACTATGAAGGAACCTTCTCAAAGGCTAATATGCTTTCAAAGGTACTTGCAAATACAAAAGAAAAATTAGGTTAGGTTTTTATGGGGCATGCAAATAGACTGGCATACGCCCAATCAGACATGCAGGTCTGCAGTCCTGGGTCCCCTTCAACTTCAAGTGTCAACATATTGATTGTTTAGGTTCAAAATATGCCCATCCCCACTATGCCTCTCCAACTCCCCTTGTACAATTTCATCCTCCAACTGTATCATAAGGCGGTGAACCAGTGTTACCATTGATGAAAATTTCCAACATTTCAAATTTTTAATTTTGTGATTACTTCCTGTGCAACTGGGAGTGCACCTGCCGTGTAGGAAAGTTCAACTTTCTAATCTATGTCTCCCCGGTACCTTAGATTCATCAGCTAATCTCATTTCTAACTGGAAAAGTGAACTGGAGTCAATACAACAAAAGAAGAAGGAGAGCAGCTTTACACATTTCTTTTGCATATACAAATTCATAATTGAGCTACTGACCACACCAGCCTATAGTACTTTCCTAGCTTTGAAAGCTAAAAGCCAAAAGGCAGTATCCTAACCACTCCAAACTCCACAACTGAGAAACAGAAGACACTAGGCCAAAGTTCCAAACAAACCACATGTGGTTTGTTTGGAATTGTCTCCACTAATCCATGGGCGACAAGAAAACGTTCACACTTCTTATTTCCTGAACCCACTAGATATGATTTATCTCCTTGGGAGATAGAAGGCCTCAGGTGAACCAGCACCCACATGTGTACCTCGACCTTTTCAAGTGAGGCCTCTTAGTGACCATATTAAGACCCAAAACTGTTAGATTTGAACTCAGAGACCCTGCTTTCAAGGGATGTTTGCATTATTTCGAAATAATATGTGGTTTTTACCATGGTACCAACTTGGGTGCTGGTTCACCCAAGTTGAACCATGACTTGGATGAAGGAGCACCCACACTGGTACCATCGTAAACACCCTATAATCTGTTTAAATTGCTTTGAAATAGTACACATGCCCCTAGGTTGCACTAAATAAGGGTCTCTGAGTCCAAATCTACCATTTTGGGGGCTTAATATGGCCACTAATAGACCTCACTCAAAAAGGTTAGGGTACAAGTGCGGGTGCTGGTTCACCCTGGCCACTTTTCCATGGGTGCCTCTTTTGATGAAATTACCTCATGAAATTTTCTTTCACAAACCCAAGTCATTATATCTCATCCAGCTGCCTTCTACCAGCCAGAATGAACCTGTGTACCTAGCACCAAGTAAGTTTTATTTGTTTGCTCTTTTGAAGTCCTTAAAAGATTTGCACAACTGTTCTGGATGTGCTGTTTCAAGTTGGCCCCCAGTACCTAACACCATATAAGTTTTATTTGTTTGCTCTTTTGAAGTCCATTAAAGATTTGTACAAGTGCTGGGGAATTCTGATTGCTTTGGTCTGATCTTCTCCACTGAAATCAAAATGTGCACATTTTCGGAATATCAAGGTATTCCATTCTGGCCTCCAAGCCGAGCCAAGCCAAGCCGAGCCAAGCATGTGTGTTTATGGTGTAAGAGCCTTTTTGCAGCCCAAAATCAGTAGATACCTATTTGGGTTGTGGGACCGCATAGTGACAAAGATCAATCCCGACAATGACTACTTTCCATTAAAACACATTCTTTCCACAGGGTTCTCATATTCTGATTCAGAAAGGCCTACCTAGTGAGAATTGAATGTCACTTGACCCCACAACATGGTAGGTCCCTGCCTGACCAGTGGCCACACAAAGCAAAGTCTGAGTTGTGTCCATGCTGGGTGTCCTCCTCTTTGATTATTCTTCTTCTTGGCTGGTCTAGCTTCTGCACATGCGACATGTAGCCACTCAAAGTCTCCTGAAACATGTAGTTTCGTTAACCAGCTAGAGGGAACTGGTTATTCTGAATAGTCTTGCTGTGAAGAGAGGGCACTCGTTGAAATAGTCTAGGCATTGTTCCTGGTTATCGAATATAGTTTTGATGCTGGTTATTGGAAATAGGATTGGCTCTGATTACTGGAAATAGTCTTGATGTTGTTTCCTCTCTCCAAGCCTTGACTATTCCTGATAATCACTGCCTCTAGCCAGACGAACATAACAGGTGACCTTCACATCCATAACTGTGTCTGAGAAGAGACACTTTTCGTCACTTTATGTCCACAAGTGCAGCTTGAAATTCAGGCAGCTTTAGTATGCCAGATAAGTGCAACTAAAGAGGTTCAATCAGGAAGAGACACGACATGGCGTCAGACCTTGGGGCTTGGAGCTGGTTATGGAGTGTGTAAAGTATTGAGACAAACGAATCAGGTGCTGATAGTATGTACAGGAGAGTGGTTAAGGAATAAATTTATTCCATTCTCCAGAATTTCCATGGTTTTTGGTGGACTGTTTCTAATCTCTCTTACACAGCTGACAGGCTAAAGATGCTTTAGGAATTCTGGTTCCAGCTTGCATTAGCAAGCAATGTTGAGTGGGGTTGACATTGGCCATATACAATCACCAGTGGAGTTCACCTGTTCACTGTGGAAGGCATCAATGAGTACTGCACTAAGAGTTGGACACTAGGGAAGAAGAGTGCGCTTCCCAAGGAACTGCAATTCTCTTTTTTTGAGAACTGGAAACCATGAATAGAGAAGGTGCTCCTCATTAGTGGAGTTGAAATAATTCGAAGTTGGGAGTTCGGATGTGACAAACTCGTTAATGCAGCCAAAAACTTTGCAGCCTTTTGCACAACAGCCATGTTAGTGGAGACTGGAAACCCATGACATCTGCATATTTTCAACAACTTGGAAGTTGGCAATATGTGATCATTGAAACATCACATCAAAAGACGTGGGGCCTAAAATGTGTGCCATGATAGGGGTGGACTTAGGATGGATGGGAGAACGTATTTTGTGTCATCACTATTATATGCAATGATCACCCAAACTATGTCATTTTCTTGACGAGATTAAATGACATAACCTTCCATTGATGACCACACACTCCTACTGTTGGTGACCAAAATGTGTTTGTTGAACATGAATTCTTTTCTTAGATGGTGAATCTACCACTGTAGACCTTAATATCATGGAATGGACTCACCCTTTCCCATTGCATCGGGTGCATGGGTGTATAGCCTAGCTCACCTATATTGCTATTACCTTGTTTGGAGAGGATTTGCCTTTTAATTCTTTTAATTCTGGGGTTGTTTGGGGATAGGTTTCTGTTGCTGCGCTAAATTTGCTTTATTGCAAATAGAGGAAAAACTGAAATTGTGCCTGACATACCCATTTACTGCATTCCAAATTCCAACGACCAATTAGTAGCCTACAAAGTTTTCATCTTGTATGGGGTACCAAATGAAGTGGTGAATGTGGAATATTGAATCCCAGGTCCAACAATTCTATGCATGGGGCCAATTGCTGACATTCAAGGCAGTATTAATTCGTGCTGACCCCACCAGAGCCCCCCAGATCATGCATTCTAGGACTATGATTGGACAACTACCTATACTTGATGTGAGAGTTCTGTTTATTCCTCCCCCACACTTAGGGGACTTGTCTCCCTCGTGAGTACCAGGTAGGTCACCCTCCCCTTCTGAATGCATGTAACCAAAAAAAGAGGGGTAAGACATTTCAACATGACATCGACACTACTTCCATGAACAACCTGATTATACACTAGTTGTCTTCTTTCACCATTCAACAACATAAATGTGAAACATATTACAGTCTACCAGGGTTTGATTTCTTGAAATGTTCATGAACTCACTTAAGAAATCTACCTTATCTAAGCATGAAACCACACAATTGGGATCTGATCACTTGGATTGGTACCCTCTGTGTTCAAGGGGCCTCTTGAGATTTATCCCCATCCCCATGCATATGCATAATACTAGTTGCCACAATTTCACTCTCAGATCACTACTCTCTCCATATCCCAATCATCTCATCCCCAATCACTAATCCACTCAACAAATTCCAAGGAAATGTAAGGCCAAAGCCACCAAAGAATAAGGTCAACCTCTTTTGATGCCACTTCTTTTGTAATGTAAAACATTCTGCTCTTAATGGATTGATACAATTTTTTACAAATCTTACTTGCCTCAAGGATACCTAGACCTAATCATAGTCCAAGTTTCGTGCATGTCATCCCAAAATCTCACACTATTGCAATTTAATCCACAGACAATGTAATATCATTTCTTCACACTACATGCACCCATTTAAGTTCAGGCCACCTTGAATTGGCATCACTTCTAGACATCAATTCCTCATAAATGTGGCTAGATTGATGCATTGTTGACCTAGATTAACTAGTAGAATGCAACGAAAGTAGATTCCAATAATACTTCATAAGGAACTGGGTTCAACAACCTCTCTTAACCAACACAATCATAGAAATCTACCATTAACAAGCATCCTCCTAGGTTCTTGTAATTCCAAATTTCTATATTGTATCTCTAGAAAATCATCACTAGCTTTTGCTTTGCTTGCTCAATTAATCCCTTCCAACCAAAATTCAACAACCTTATCCAACTTTCATGCACACCCAACATGAACAAAACATACACTTATAATTCCACCAAGGTCTTTGTTGAGCTTCTCCAATCCATCACCTACAATCCATCATGGCAATAAGTTTTTTTTAAAAACATAATAAATCAATGCCCTCTTCAATGGCAACCACATTTAACCACATATTCCACTTGAAATTCGTCCAAGCTTTAAAAATGCCTCCTTATTTTGAAGGCAACACATCACCAAAAACAAAAACAAGTGTCCCTTTATCTCACCAGAAACCAAAAAGATACATATGTTAGTGTGAATTTATAGCACACTAATGCTCAAAGCTACATACTTTTTGATGTATTATTATGCATTGTTATATTGTTTACAAATAAAGATAAAATAATATAACTACCTATAAAAATATGGTTTAACATTATCCCCTTCCTAATTTTGATATGTCCTTGTAAGCCATTTGTTAAGAGTGAAAAATCAAGATTTGAAATGTTTACCTATTTTATTTAAATTATAGATTTGAAAATGAGTGAAAATTTATACTTAAATAGTTTGTAAATCTATAACCTTAAATTTGTTTTTCATGTATTGTTTTTAGTGTAATATTCGATATTGTAAAGGACCAAAAACAAAAGCAATGGTATTTTGATCGCTTCACAAGTTGTTTTCATCATCTTCAAACTTAGTCCAGTGTATGCATGTGAACATATGTTTATTAAAATGTTATTACAACAGTAGTCCTATAGGTGATCATCTTTGTCCAATTATTGTAATCCATTCATATTTGAATGTAAAAAATCAATGCTAAAACTAACTAACTAGGCTAACTACAATGAAAAAAAAGGAAGTATTAAATAAAACAAATTTAGGGACAAATTCTTTTATTAAAGGTAATTCTTATCTAAAGTATTACAAATATAAAAATGGGTAACCTATTTTTGAAAAGCAATTAAAAAACTAAATGTATAAGTACTAATTATGAACAAAAATAGGCAATAGGTATGATATTTGGCTTTCAAATGATTTTTCAAGGAAAAAATACAATAAAGCTTGTCATTAGATTAGTGGATCATTAGAGATTTAAGATTAACTGTTTGAATAATAATGATAATAAAAAGGCTATCTCTACAAAAAATAAAATACACAATGATTGAATGTAAATTGCATTTGTTACAACATTAGAATATAACTTATTGAAATTTCTTCAACAAGCATTTCTTTTGTTGTAAGAACTCCACGTGGTATCATCAAGTTGTAGAAATGTTTTTGGAAGCAAAGTATATTTGTAGAATCAATAAACATTGTTTGCTTTTAAAAAATATTCTAGTTGTTGATACTATCATATAATTGGAATGAAAAGAACAAAATTGATGATTGCTTTAAAAAAAGTCATTGATTGATTTGGAAAGTATAAATTTTGTGATTATTGGTTAATAAAATCATCATGACTCCTTTTGTCATGATGTTATTGAGAATGTTTTAGTAATTGATAGTTGGCAAGTAATTAACAATTAAAAATACCATCATGAATGTGAAATAAATGTATTGTTGAAAACAATTGGTGCAAACAATACGATACTTGGAGCTACTTAAAGAAACGATCAAACTATTATGCCTCAATAATCCAAGAGCAATAAAGAAACATGAAGTGATTTGTAATATCAATTGAATATATAAATTAAATTTTTGAATGGTCAACAAACAATAAGTTGCAAGACATTGACAAAAAATATTAGGTGCTTAGAAATGTCGAAATGTTGTTCATGATATAAATAGAAGATCTAATTTATCACAAAAGAGGTTAAGAATGGACAACAATAGACAAAATGGTTATGAGAGGAAAATTGGTTGTTGTAAACACATGTGGAATACAAGAATGGTGAGTGCAATGAAGGTGTGAAAAAAAAAATCATGGCAACAAAATGATTGTTGCAAATGTGATTGGAAACACATAAGTGGTGTTTAACTAATCTAAAACACATTGGTGATATTTTCATTGAAATAAGTTGTGAAAATAACAAATAAAAAAAATGAAACAAACTTGTTAATCAAATAAGCTTTTCAAGGGAACCAAGTCAAAAAAAAAAAAGATTGTTGACACTAGAGTTCCAGGAGCTTAAAATATTCTAATTAATGTATTATGTAAATCGTGTATGGTAGAAAAATATTCAAAGCAATGTGGTTATTGAAAATAACCACTTATTTGTTGATGTTAAATATCGGCAATAAAATTTGTATTACACTTGATTGCACTATTATAAATTGTCTAAAAACAAAAACATAGATTACAATATCATACACATCATGTAAATAAATTCCATGGTCTTTTCAATACATGTAGTGTGTGTATGATTTTACCGAAAATTCTCAACAAATGATTTAGAATATGTACAAATTGAAAGAAAAATATTTAATGTTACAAAAAAATGAACAAGATGTTTTGTTAATTATAGCAAAACATTGTAGATGATTGATCATGAAATGTACACTAATTTTTGTTGCACCTAAAATACATCTCCAATTTGTAGGATTCATTATCTTTCATTAATTTGACTATAATTATAATAATTCAAAAAATTTGAAAGAACTATCTAAATGCCTAAGATTTTAAATCCTTGGAATAGTTTAAAATAAACAATGTATAATCCCTAAGTATTGGTGAGATCGAAATTCTAGAAGTGATTCTAGAAGTGATTCAAGAATATTCACAAATTTCCCAACTCAAAATAAAAGTAGAATGCCCATAGATCTAACACCAAAATTATTTTTAAGAGATTCAAATATCAAATCCACATAATGGTTGCCAATGTTAGTGTGAATTTTTAACACACTATAATTCAAAACTACATCTTATTGATGTATTGCACTGAATGTTTAAAATTGTACAAGAAACAAATATTTGTAATGTTTTAGGTTTTTGACTTTATTAATCAATACTAATAACCTAACATTAATAAATTCAAATATTAATTAACTAGTAATATATTAATTGGTAGTTATTTATTATACTAAAAAAGTAAGACACTAATTACTTCCTATAAAGGTAAAATAATATAATTACTTATAAATTAAAAACACAGGTTAACAACATCAAAAGAGGCAACACACCCCTCCCCACATTTGAAAATCCATCATCCAAAATTAGTGATATCCACCACTTGAATAGTTCCAAAAACACACATGTTGCCCCATAGGTTGTGTTTGCTTCCATGATAATAAGTTGAAAATCACCGCTCCAAGCTCTTGTAAACCATGTTTTCTCCCACCCTTTCAAGATCATTGTTTCTTTGTTTTTCATTTTTTTCCACGCATTGTGTAACCACTCACATATGCATGGTTTTAGACTATTCATTTTGAAGTCAACATTTAGCTATTTGTCGTTTCAATTGTTCTTTGATGACCTTTGCTATTTAATTGTTGAATTGCATTTTGAATGCATGCTTGAGTGGGCATTTCAATATGACATCAGCTAGTTATAAAACATTGGTACAATTTGCTAATATAAAAATAACCAAAATGTTTGGATGTTTGTCTTTTATCCAACCCAATTTTTTAAGAAATTTTATGTACATTCCAACAATATAACAATCAAATCATTTGTTTATAGTCCAAGTGATTCAATTTGAGCTTGGCGGTAACGCACCATGACAATTTCCATAAAATGCTTGGTCGATTCAAGGTTTGACCATATGCATTGTCTTGCTACATGTATTAAATGTATGTTAGTTTCATCACTATTGACAACAAGTGAAGATGGAATGTTATAGGCCTTGGCTAGGTGAACAACATGATAAGCCATGAAATTTCCTTGTTCTTTTCAATCTAATGGAAGTTTGCTAGCTTATGTAATACTAACCCTAAAAGTCCAATTCATGTAATGTTTTACATGAATTAAAGAGTCCATTCTTGAATAACTTTAAACCCACCAGCTTTGTTGTCATAGAGTACATCAAAGGCCAATGATTCAATCATTCCACAAATTATGGGTTGGACTATGGAAGTTGCTAGGAGCTGATTTGCCTCCCTCATCTTTTGCAACATTGTTACAATTGAATATCTCAATATTGGATGATTTTCAAGTATAGGTAAATTTTGCTTCCTAGTTTCAACTTGTGTGCCTAATTTATTTACATGGACATACTTGATTTTAATTTTTCTTTTATCTATAAACCAATCATAAATTAGGTTGGTTCTTCCAAGTTTTTTATAAGGATTAGAACATCTTAGTTTCCTATAAGCAATTTTCAAGAAATGGAGGGCATTAATTCTACTAGCATGGTATTTCTTGATTGTTGCCATAATGGGTGGCCACAAATATTGTTGAAACTGATTGACATATGTCCCACACTTATGCACATGTGATTTATTTCTTGTTTGTTCTTCATTTGACTCTTATTCAAGATCTCTTGGTTTGCTTGTAGAGTCATTTTGAATTTCTTGGGTTGGGTAATTGGACATTTTTACATTATGCACTTGGTATTTCTCTTTTGTGTAGCTTTTCCCAACAATTCAACTTCATGTTCTAAAACACTTTAGTGCTCATCTCTTGTGATGGGCTTGAATAACCATGTTAGTGTTTTCTGTTGTTTTTGTTGGGTATTCATAGATACCAAACTATCATAATAGCCAACTTAGTTTTTTCAATAATTCTGCTCTTGAACATAGAAAACTCTCGAGCTAAAGTATGTTAAACAAAATACAAGATAACAATTTTTTTCATTTGCATACTCCTTAATAGATACATGCACATTAAACTCTTAAATGAAAAATTTACTTGATGTAAACTAAGAAATAAATAGGTAGCAAGATTGTATTACAAATGATCTCTTTCCATTCTTTGTCTAATATCTTCACTCACACCCAAATAGAATAAGAACAAAGTGCTTTCAATGCAAACTTTTTTTTATAAATTCCTTCACCAAGAAAAGGTAGGTACCAAGAACACTCCTAAGTAAAAGAGTTCTTGAACAATCAATCTAGAATCCTAAAGATATGCCATGAACCCTAAACCAACAAATCTATCATAGAAAAATTGAAGTACCAACAAAAAAATCAAACAAAAAAGGATCAAGAAAAATGATTGAACTATGGTAATTTACAATATTGTCGAAATGCAAAAAAAATATTTAATTTTTTTTCAAAAATAAAAATAATTAAAACAAAAGTGTCAAATTGAAAACTTGAAAATTAATTACATTTTTGACAAAGGATTCAAATTGGCCAAGGTATTATGGTATCTTACAATCCCTATATTTTAAAAAACTATATGTCATAACACACTTTTCGAGTGCAACCTTTGTAAACATAGGTGCCAATTATCAAAATCCAGCACATTACAAGAAAAGGTGTCCTTGTAGACCAAGTGATTTCACTAAAGTTTGGGTTAATTCACTAGTCCCAATGAACATGACCTAATGGGGATGTAGTGAATTCATTAGTCTAGTGAATAGGGACTAGTAAATTGTGCGCCCACATTTTATAGCAGTGAGCAAGACACTATCCCAAAACAAAAAAATAATGTTATAAATTAGTGAAATTTCATTTTATTTTCAAAATTGAGAAAATTTTCTCCAAAAAAATAGGGGATATTCCCATTTTGATTTCTTTTGTTGCCAAATTGTAGAAATTTGGTAAACAAAAAATCACTAATTACAATATGTGCTCAATGGCACATGCTACGCTAATGGAGGATGAAAATTATTTTAATGTTGGATTATTTTAGAATGTCAAAGATTTAAAAATAGTTTTTCAAACATAATTATCAATAATGTTTATTGACCTACTTGCCCATGCAGATTGAAAAAATAAAATTCATTGATTATATTTTATCCAATGACAAATATGAATCATGGCAATGTTTTTTTTCCTATGACATGCATTTATCAAATTGATAAATTGAATAGTATTAATTATAATATTTGGTCAATTGAATTATAAATGTTATTGATGAGAAATGAAATTTGGGGAGTGGTAGGTTTAAATTAAATCCAAGGGCATCAAATAGTGCTTTGCATATGGCTTGGAAGTTGAAAGACTCTAAGGCATAAGTTGACATAATTTTTCATTGCAATGGTTAACAAATATAAATAATGAGACAAATAAAATAATGTGGAAAAATCACAATATGAACACACAAATATGGCATCTAAAGTTGCCATTCATAAAAGGTTAACCCAACTGCATTATTAGAAACCTAATCACCAATTGAGTTTCTAGAAAAATGGTATGGACTTCTAGATTAAGTCATAGTGGCTAACTTAGTCATTGCAAAAGATAAACAAATAATGTTTCTTCTTACAACATTACCCCTTTCATGGAGGTTGTTTGTAAATACACAACATATAGTGTAACAAATCAAACTTTAAATGGCCTCATTGGTAAAATTTACAAGAATTAAAATTGAGGGAAAAAGATGATGTACAACCATCATCTGGTAAGCTTTTTGCTTTATTTGGAAATCATAAGCCCAAATTCCAAAGGAAGTTCAAACATATCACAAACCTTCCCAATACAATGCTAATACTACATGAACCCTAAATTCTACATCAAGATAAAACTTGTCATTATTGTGGGAAAAAATAATATTACACTAGATTGTGAACAAAAAAGAAGAAAATAGAGCCAATGGAATAATAGAATAGTAAAACCTAATATTTTTTCAAATAAAGTGCATAATTTAATAAAGTTAATATAGTTGTTGAACCATTGTAACTAAATTTTGCAATTGTTGATCAAAAACTCAATATAGTTGAAAATGCATGGTTCTTTGACACTAGAGCAACACAACAAATGAATCCACACAAAGAATGGTTAAATTAATATAAGTTATTGGATCAACCATTAACTATGTACTTGGGGGATGGCTAACAACATCAAGTTGTAGGGCATTGGAATTGTAACTATTCATTGATTTTAGGTCACATTACAATTGTATGTGATGTGACCCATGTACTTGCATTGGCAAAAAATCTCATTTTAGTATAACATAAAGCAACAAAGCAAGGACAAAATAATACATTCTTTGTCCATGTTCATTGTGTTTAAAATTTATTTACAAAAGTGGAAATAATAATAATTAAATATAGGTAAAATAGATCATTGTATCGAATTGGAGTGGGGCTCAAACTAAACTATATGATTAATTGTTGCTATGGTGGCCATATCTAATAATAACTCCTTTTTAGTAATGTGACATCATAGACTAGGTCATTTACATTATGAAGTAATAATCAAAGAAATGATAAATTCCAATATGGTCATTGGATTGCCTAATGCAATAAAACCAACTCCACAATGTGTAAAGTGTATCCTAGGAAAAAAAAACCTTGCATGTTTCCCTAATAACCTTGGTTCTAAATCATAAGAAATTTTAGATTTGGTTTATATAGACTTGTGTGACCCCCATGCAAATACAAATCAAATTATGGTGGTGTTAAATATTTTGTTATTTTGATTAATGAATGTTCACATTATATTGTGATCTATTTCTTGCACAAGAAGTTAGATGTGTTTAAGAAATTTAAAGTGTACAAGGCAATGGTTTAAACCAAAACAAGCAAGAAGTTGAAGACACATCACTCTAACAATGGTGGTGAATTTACGTCAAAAGGGTTTTCCAACCTTTTTGAGGTCCATGGAATATCCAAGCAATTGGCTAACCTTTATACCTCACAATAGAATGGTGTTGATGAACATAAAAACAAAACAATTGGTGAATCACCATATAGTATGTTAGAAATTACAAAATTGCTTTAGTCATTTTGGGGTGAAGATTTATATACAACATGTTATGTGCAAAATAGATCATTTACCTTTACAATGCTTAGAAAGACCCCTTATGAATGTTGAACAAGTAGAAAACCATATATCACCCATTTTTGTATATTTGGTTGTGTTGATTATGAACATATACTTGGAGAAAAATGTTAAAAACTTGATGTTCAATTTGTTAATTTTTTTTTATAGGATATGGTGAACATGATGGAGTAAAAGGTTACTATTTATATAATACAGTCGCTTGAAAAAAATTGTTAAGTAGAAATGTCATTTTTGATGAAAATCTTGTATTGTCCAATGTGGTTCATGGTTCTATTGTAACCCAACCATCAATAATATAACCATTATTGGCTCCTCCTCAAAATAACTAGGCTAGTATATATATAAAGGGTGAAATAAACATTCCATAAAATAATCATGTCCATGCACTACCACCATAACCACATATTCATCCACTAAACACCCAAATATGACCAATGGTCCTTTCAAATACATTTCAACCTCAATTTGAAATTCAATCCCATATTGAAAATTCATGTAATGCCTTTCCCATTTACCCTTCTTCACAATTTGATAGTCACTAAAAACCATTTTGAAGGTGGTCAGATTATACCACTAAAAGTAAATACAAAGTTTGTAGATATGGATTTTACATATCCTATATCTAGTTTCTTTGCCTAAACAAATGAATTGACATCTTACAAAAATGTTTTGACTCAACCCGACTTTTCAAATTGAAACCCACTATGGATTTTGAGTATAATTCATTTCTCCATGATTAAAAATGGATCTTGATTCCTCACCTTTTGGATTGGTCCATTGTTGGGTGTAAGTGGGTATATAACCACAAATGTAAAGTTGATGGGACATTAGATAGATATAAAACTAGGTTTGTGACTAAAGGTTTCATTCAATTTAAAACGATTGACTATAATGAAACATTTTCCCCTATGGTCAAAATTATTTCATTATGAATTTTATTTGTTTTGGCCACTATTCATGATTATCATGTCCATCAACTTGATCTCCAAACTACATTTTACATGGTCATTCAGATGAAAAAATATGGAACAATCCTTTCGTTACATGCCTTTACCAAATGAAAATAAAGTTTGTAAGCTTTTGAAAACTATTTATGGATTGAAATAGAGTCCAAGACTTTGGTATGCACATTTTAATATTCATCTACTTAAATTAGGTTACCAAAAATGTGCACATGATACAAATGTATATATTGGGCAAATGAATAATAAGACATTTGTGGTCTTAGGATTATATGAGCATTGTAAAGTTGAATGAAATGAAAAATTTGCAGTGATTGATAAAAGGGATGTTTCATGTTGTCTTGCAATTCAAATAATCTGAAACCACTTTACTAAATCCATCTAGCTATCACAAGAAAATTATATTTTGGTCATCCTTGCAAAATTTAACATGGTTAATTATAAACCAATTAGTACCCACATGCCATTAAGGGTTAAACTAACCAAAAAACATGAGCTCATTTTTTTCTATTGATTATAATGCCATGAAAGAAGTTATCTATGCTAGTGTTATAAGGCATCTAACTTATTAAACAATGACAACACAAACATATATATCAGACTTGATGGGCCATTGTGCTCAATTTATGTCCAACCCTAACTTAAGTCATTGGAGTATTATAAAAAAAACCTTTCTTTATTTACAATTTATTTGAGTCATAGGGTCAATGACCTATTTTTCTTCTAACGATTTATGGTTGCAAGGTTATACCAATGTGGATTGGATTGGTGATGTTGATGCGTGGAAATCCACATCCGATTATATTTTTCTCGCTTGGAGGTAGGGCCATCTCTTAGCAATGCCACAAGCAAATGAATGTGGCTTTGTCTTCAATAGAGAATAGATGTATTGTAGCTTTTGGATCAAATGGCAGATCAATTACAATAGGAGATGAGATGCCCTGATGGATGAATAATTACAAGCAAAAGATGAAAGTAAGTGGATATCATGCTGGAGTAGGATGATATCTGCGGGGTCTTTTTCCATGGAAG